>Ga0209285_10000767_pt1 | contig 10314 bp, 6 predicted proteins | sample PPLLak3March2015_2_FD_187249 | JGI IMG/M metagenome (GOLD analysis project Ga0209285, IMG submission 187249) | Freshwater sediment microbial communities from Prairie Pothole Lake near Jamestown, North Dakota, USA - PPLs Lake P8 Core (3) Depth... | ecosystem: Environmental > Aquatic > Freshwater... | reverse complement strand
GAAAATATAACAGGCATGTTCGCTCAGAGCCGGATCCGATAAGTTTATAACCGGGGCATAGTCGTTTTCAAAGCGTTCCCATCCCACTATGTTAATCCCGCCATCGGTTACCACCATGTCTTTATGCTTGCGATCTATCACGGTCAGAGCGATATGCATCGCATCATTGCACAGCCATCGCCCCGGCTCGGTGAAAACGTGGCATTCTCCCAGGTGCGGGTAGATATGCCATTTTAAGGCATCCCCCAGCGCCCGGGCGAATTCCTCAAGCGGTTCGGACGGAATACAGTAATGAGATAACGGTATTTCCGGCTTTTCGGTTATTTCCTGAAGCAATCTCCCCTCAATGGTCCCCGCCGGGACCAGCCATTCACCCTGTGGGGGCCAGTATCCTCCTCCGATATCTATAAAATCAATGTGTGAAAGAGCATCTTTCGGCATATTTTCCAGGGTTTTGCCAAGCCGCTCGATAAACCGGCATTGTACTTCCGGATTCATGTTCCAACTGGTATGAAATTGAATGCCGCATAAATTCACATATCGGGATTTTTCCGCGGCGGCGAATATTTTCGACAATCCCGACAAGGGAATCCCGAATTTCTTCCACAATCCTTCTTCATTAGTGGTCAGCCTGATACCGGCCCGGATTTCGGTCCCGGTTTCGGAGGCTATGGCGTCGAGTCTTTCCAATTCGCCCGGGCTGTCCATAAGTACAATTAATTTATTCTTATACGCTACAGCTTGCCGCAATTCCTCATCAGTTTTGCCCGGACCGCTGAAAATAATCCGTTCGGCCCCGTTTTCCAAGGCAAGATCAAGTTCCCAGCCGCTGGAAACATCTATCCCGTATCCATGACTGGCCAGAGTGTTGATTATAATGGGGTGATTATTACTTTTCAGGGCATAATATATTTCGAGGCGGGGAATCTCTTTTCGGAAAACGGCATCAAATCCGGCGGCTCGTTCCAGGAGTATTCCCGGTTCGATTATATATAAGGGAGAACCGAATTTTGAGATAAGGTCCAGGAAAATGTCGCGGCGGGAGATAAATCCGCCTACCAATTCGTCCAGTTTTTCCTGTGCAAGGAGCGGCGTCCGATATCGTAAAATAGCCGCGGCTTTATTTATGAGCCCGTCGCTGTCGCCCACCGGGACTTCTCCATCTTAACTACGAGTTTCTCTGACAATTCAAGGCATTCCCGTTCCACGTTTTTTCCGGTCGGAGAAAATATAATATGGCCCAGGATTCTCGAATCATAATCTTCGGGCGGCAATATAACTTTGTGCCCCCCCGAATGCTTATAATATATTTCCTTCACCCGGGTATCCGTCCCGAGTGCGGAATCATCATAGCCCGCCACGGTTCCCTCTTCTTTGGCGAAAATCCTAACCGCCGCAAGGTTTATCCATTTTTCAAGGTCCGGTAATTTCGGCGTAATTCCATCCGCGAAATCAAGGGCCAATCCCAGGACATCCAGATCGCTGCTTTGTTTTATCAGGAAAGGAAGGCAATCTCCTCCCGGACGGGGCGCAATTTCCAGCATATTGGCGGCATCTTCATGAACGATAAAATCCAGCATGCAGATCGAACGATTTATTCCAAGAACCTGCGCAGCCCGGCGAATTTGTTTTCGGAACCGTCCGATCTCAATTCCTCCCGGCAGTTTAGCCGGAACCAGGTAAGCCAGGGTAGTTCCGAAAGGCTGATCGGAAGCATGTATTTTCCGTGCAATGCGGATAATTTCGACCAAGTCGCCATCGATAATAAAATCGCAGCTGTACTCTCTTCCGGAAATATAGGTTTCGATTTCATAGGCGGCTCTGGTCGTCACCGCGGTGTTACCGGGACGGCCTCCGAACATACGATAATTAGCATGTTCCAAGAGCCGCGCCCGGGTCAGCATGAAAGCACTCAGACATTCATACCTATCTTTACATAGAAAAGTCAATTCGCTGCCGCTTCCGGTCAACGGCTTAATTACGACCGGCTGCTTGACCTTTTCCAAAAATTCCACGGCCTCAGTTGCCGATTCGACCATGGCCGTTTCGGGACAAGGAAGTCCGTCACTTGCCCAGAGCCGCTTGGTTTCGAATTTATTTCGGCAAATCGCCACCGCCTCGGGCGAAACATATTTCAGTCGGTAGTGCCGGGCCAAAAGGGACGCGTTGGCCATGGATTCGTCATCGAAAGCGACAATTCCGGACGGCTCCGCCTTTGCGGCAACCCTCCACCCATCAATGCGCGAAATCGTCTCATCCAGATTATCGAGATTGCAAAGCAATTCGGACGTATCGTCAGGAGTCGATTCCTTGTGGCGCGCCCTTTCTCCCGGATCGGTAATAAACAGGCATCGCCCCGGGAACCGGTCGTTCATGATTTTGATGTAATCCGCGGTCGTTCCGTAGACCACAGTCCGGACATTAGACATGGCTGAATCTCGCGGCACTAAAGCCGGGCTGCATCCCCATGGCAGGTCTTAACATCATTGAATCCCAGTGAACCGAAGAGACCGAAGCATTGGAAGCCAGGTATAACGGACGCATGGAAAGATGGAAAATGCTTTTCCATGAGAAATCACCGCATAAAAAGTCGACTTCTTTTATCTTTTCACGGCAGGCCCGCTTCATATGAAAAGTATTGATCAGCTTGGCAATGCCCGGGAAATCTCCGTTGGTCCCTCCGGCGAGGAGCGTGTATTTATCGTTAAACATACAGCCCATGTCGATCGCGGCAACCTGCCCTTCGATAAGTATCGTGGTCATGCGGAGCATCCCATGTTCATGTAAGTACTCGGCCAGAGACCGGAAACTGCGGCTGAATCGGATGTCATAGAAATAAGAGAAAATCCCGAAGCGCTCGACGTTCATTCGGGCCATAAGGTCGAAATCCTCGAGACAATCGAATCGGTATTCCACTCCCCGTGATTCGAACGCCTCCAATTCTCTTACCAGTCGCTTGGCCGATTTATGCGAAAATTCCTCGAGGTAATTCTCGAATTTGTAAGCGTACTTCGGAGGATGAAACAGGTATCCTATTTCATCGACGATATTGGTCGAACTCATCAGGGCATCCGAGGGGGATAAATACCTCAGGTGATATTCCGCGGGGCAGCGGTTGAACATGGTTTTCATAATCCTGCGGTTATCGGAAACGATGCGATTCTGTTCCAGCCAGGTCTTCCCCTGCCAGGTTTCCCCCGGAAACATCGCGAACGATCTCTTTTCTTCGATCCAGGAAAGCGGAAGCAAACCCGCTATCCGGCCTTCGTCCTCGACGGCGATGAAATGCAGCGGCCGCTGGTAATGACGCTGGAAGCATTCCCGGACGCCCCAGAGATCCGACAGGTTCTCCCGGGGAACGGCCGCATTCCAGACCTCGGTGGCCTCCCTGGAATCAGCGATTACTTTAACCCGTAGCATTATCAGTATCTCGGATTAGTATGGGTAATACAGGAATTGCCGCCGAAAAATTCCACCGAGAATTTCTTGACCGCTTCGACGTCGTACGGCTTGCAGCTGAAAACGTCGAGATAAACGGTATTGGTCAAATTAGCGAAATGGGCGGAAATTAATGAAGTTTCGATTAACTGCACCATAGAAAACCCGGCCACCTTTTCGTCCTCGCCGAAATGAACGACCTGGGTTTCTCCGAATCGGCGCATTTCGATCAGGTCACACAATTCACGGACAAAGCGTTTGATTTTGTCCGCATTGCGGATGGTCTCCGGGTCACAATCGTAAATGTCAAAGCTCGATGCAATCCCCCAAACCGATTGCTCGACAGCTACTTTGGTCGCGACCTGAGTCTTCATCATGGTCCCTTTCTGGAAAATTGTTAAAAAATCCTAATGCCATTCAGGCATTCAATCGAAATCCTACCGCACCACTCGGTCATTTTCTTCGGCAGTTCTCGGCAAGGCTTCGTTGATGAACTTTACCAGACCGGCTACAAGGGCACTCCGCAATGAACCGAGGGCTTTGTCGACGTCTTCACCCTCGGTGGCAATTATGGCAAATGAATAGTAGCCTGACACGAATCCAACCACGGCGCACGCGATCCTGCGCAACACCGCTTTGGAAATTTTGCTCTGTATCGCTGAATCGATCAGTTCTTCAATTGTTTCGAGATATTTTATAAACGGCGTGTCGATCCCGGAATAACTGTGGGTCAGGTGCAGATCGGCACGTCCCTGGAAATAAAGCACATAATCTTCCCAGCGCTTGCTGAAAAAGTTAATGTGCACCATAATGATGGCATCAAGAAGCTGAGGAAGCTCGCTCTGTTCCCGGCAATGTTCATTGAGGTCGCCCGCAAGCTCGTCGAGAACATCCTTCATCAGATGACGGATAAGATCCCCTTTTCCGGTAAAGTGATTATAAAAGGTCCCCTTACCGAGATCGGCCCGTTCGGTGATTTCATCGATCCGAGTGGCATCCATCCCTTTTTCGGAAAAGACCAGACGGGCGGCCTGAAGAAGCTTTTCCCGCGATACTTGCACGCGGCGTTTCTGCCTCGGGATTCGCCTTTTTTTCCGCTCTTTTCTTTCTAATACCATCATTAATATTCCCAAACTGGTCAAAAATTGACCATCAATTCATTTCTGACTATATCGTCACTTATGACAATCAAGTCAAGCAAAAAGTTCCATAAATCTAAATATTTTTAAAAAAAGTGTTAAGGTATTACAGCCTTGGAGGATATGCCGTGCATTTTGCAATGAATTGCCCAAAAATCGAACATTTGCTCAGGGGTAATTATGGAGCTCATTTTTTAACACATTACCAGAGAGCGCCTTACGAGACATAAAATAAGATCTTTTTGTCATAACTGTTACAGCGACTGGAGGTGACAGCGGGCAAAACAGCCAAGCCCTTGTAACCTGCTGATATGCTACTTGTTACAAAACGGGGATTATAATATTCTGAGGGGTAACTGCTCGGCTTTTGAGCCGGCCGGCTTCTTCGGCAAATATCTCGGAAAACGACCAAACCCGTGAGGATCGGTCGGAATTCTTCTCGGGCTATGGATATGGCGTTTCATCCGCGGAGGATTCTATCGAAAAATGAGATATCCCGCAATTACTTATTCAATTTGAGCGGTCGCGCGGGATCGGTAATCGCTCCGATCATAGATGCAAAACAGGTTTTATTGATGATATCTTCGTCGGTAATATATTGAACGTCGAGCAGGCCGTCTGATCTGTATCCGGTTTTCAAATAGTTCATTTCATCCAGACACAGGCTCCATCCCTCCATCCAGGATTTCAATCGGCGAAGCTGTTCCTGTGTGCCTCCGAAATGTACCAGGAGGTCGATATCCGAACAGGGTCCGGCCGTCGCGTTCTTGGTGCTTCCGAATACATAGATATTTTTCACTCCGAAACGCTCGGCATCGAGGCGTGATGCGATGTGTTCGGCCATGTTCAAACGCCAGCGCCAGTAACTGTCCTGCTTGGGGATGATTTTATCGATTACCGGCCCGGCGGTTCTGGTGCTGACCGGTGGAATCGTAAAATACGCCATCGCTTCGTTAAGGTCCCCGTTCATGGTCAGTTTGAGGACTCGCCCGTCGGTATTGCCGGGAATGTCTATCAACTTAACGATATCGTTCAGATCGCTGCAATCGGAAACTATATCGGACAGCATGTTATTCGATTTTTTAAGAAAACTGCGATTGATGAAGTCATTTTCCTGGTCCGGACACAGCATTAAATGATGGATTTCCGCTTTCATCAGATCCTGAAATAGATAGGTTTCATACGAATATTCGGGATTGCACGGTATTGCCCTGAGGGGGATATCGATGATGGCAGCAGCACAATTAACATCGGACATAACTATTTCGACTCCGTGATGCAGGCTCCGGCTGCCGGCCCACTTCCAGGGCCCCATCAGAATATATTTCTTTTTCGGAAGCAGTTTATTCAAACGGCCGATTACAGTACCGATCTGCTTTTTTACGGGGAGATCGGGTAAATCGACATATCGGGCCGGGTCGATATAGACGATATGGGTAATGCTTTCAACAATGCCATCCCTGGTATTCCGGCCGACCGAAAACAAAACGTTTTCGTTGGGGATATCTTTCGGAACCGGGATCCTCTCGGGCTCCTGCGTCCGATTTTCAATCCGACAATTAGTGATATACAGCTCATTTCTTCTGAAGGCAAATTCAATCCTGACCGGAGCGCCGAATTCCCTTTCCAGGATTTCCAAGATGGCATTGGCTTGCGTTAGCAACTGAGAATTTTCCTGAAGTCGTTTGAGGGATATAAATCTGCTGTCCGGTGAATCGCAGGCAGCATGCAATGCGGAATCGGGGCTGGAATCACTGGGGAATATATCAGCGCCGAACTCGGTGAAATCCAGCCCGGCGTTTTTAAGTAAATCCTCGGTCTTAACGGCTTCAAGACAACCTGACTCCATGTTGAACACGCACATGTTTTTCGGTAATAATTGCCTCGCGTTTTCGATGGAATCAGCCGACTTCTCGCCGGAAAGGGTCAGCGGAAACAAAATCAGATAGTCGTCTTTCAGCCTGCTCAAAAGCGGCACCCACAATCCCGGAACCATGCACAGCAGGCCGTCTTTCCTCTTAATATGAGGAGCCCAGATAAATTCGTTTTCACTCGATGCCACCCCTGAAAAGAGCGGCATGAAATATTCCCCGACCTGCTCGCCTATCACTTCCTGAATCACTATTCCCATTTCTTCGTAAGAATCGAGCATACGGTGTCTGCTTCTGTATTCCAATGGCTCCGGGGCGAAAATCGAGGCATAAATCGTGGCAATGGCATTTTTCAGCGCTTCCAGCCGTTCGGTCTTGCTTCCCCTGTTAGCAAGAAATACGTGCGGATACATTCCATAGAACCCTGAACCTAATTGCCCCTCCAGCAGGCTGGAGCTCCTGACCATAAGCGGGACATCCCCGAAATCGTCGAGCGTGGTCGATAATATCTTGATAATATCCTCCGGGAACTGGCCGTTTTTGAATGCCTGGACGATATTCGGATATTCCATTCTGATCTGCCCGGAGTCCTTATACTTCTGCTCGATGACATCCTCAAAATCATTATATCCCATGAAGTGGTAAATGATATCAGATGAAATATACCAGGTCTTGGGTGTTTTGACGCCGCTCAACCCGCCTTCGTGCAGCCCTCGCTTCTTCAAGGCTTTATCGAGCAGGAAAAGCATTGCCCCTTTTCCGCCTAATTTGCCCCTGCTTTCTTTCGTGTAGACGAGATTGTTCAAAAGCTCGTGAAAATCGCGGATATCAACGAGATTCTTCGCGCGATCGATATAATCGGTCTGTTCCGAGAGAAATTTCCTGATCAGGGAAACCTGGATTCCCCATTTGGTCGGCGAATATTCCCGGAACTCCTCAGGCATGGCGTCGAAATATCTTTTCAGGGCCTGCGCCACCTCTTCGATCGAAAGGTTGCGATTCCCAATCTGCGCCAGCAGGCCCAGCTTCTCCTCCTGGATCCATCTTTGTATCAACTTAAGGACAATATCGCCTCGTAGATTCGCCTGGACGAGCTTTACAAGCTTCTGGTCGAAATCGTCGGAGACATATTCGTCGGGTCCGATAGAGTGTATCTTGCGGAAGCGATTGTGATGATCCCTGTGGTAATTGAGATCTCGATTGATCGACCTCATCACGCTGACAGCTTCGTCATGTCCTTCCCAGTTTATAACCGTAAGCAATTTCCTGCAAATTCGATAGTACAATTCGCGATTTGTATTTCTGAGCATATTGAACAGGATTTGCCAATCGTCGCGGTTATATGAAATATCGGCGGTCGTATCTGCCAAATATGTTCCGACATGACCGGCAACGGTTTTTACCAGCCTGGATTCCGCATCGCTCAGCGTCCGCGGTCCGATTTGGCTTTTCTCCCCGACATAATAAACCGTAATGCCGCCTATGATTTTATCGCCGGTAATAATCGGAAAATCGGTATACCATTCGGACTCGGTAAAATCCCGGCTATGGAAAACTTCATTGTTAAGGGTTATTTTAATACGGAATCGTTCGGGGGTATTTAATCCCCGGATGATATTCTCTATAATCGAGGTGCATACGTACTTTATTGATTTACGCGGCTCCTTGAGAATTTCCATGATGCGATAGAGACAATTAAGTTCATTGGCCCTTTGCTTAAGGCCATCAATAGTCCCGCCGGGATACGCATCTTTACTCATGGCAATAAAATCACTCCCCGCCCCGTCCTTCCGTCGACTTTGAGCGATATGGGTTTCTGCAGACGAATATGCCTGATAAATTCGGTGCTTCTTACCGTTTCCTGTTTTTTTAACCAATCCCAGTTAATCCCGTTGGCTTTACTATGATGAACGGCAAAATAACAGATGCGGAAACTGGTCATATTATGGAAGAAGTGCGCTCCCTGACTCAGCTCAACATCCATTCCCGGAAGAGTTGCCTCCACCAGGGCTCGTACTCCGGAAATCTGCCCCCAGTTGACCGGAATTCCGAGCCAGGGATCGGAACTTCCCCACCGTCCGAATCCAATCAACAGGTAGGAACTCCCCTCATCGACCATGGTCCGATTTAATTCGGCAAGTTCACCGGCGATTTTGCGGGTGAATTCCGGTTTAAATTTATCGGGATCGACGAAAATAATATTCTCGATACTGTCTTCCGAACCGTTTCCGAGGGAATTTTCCGATGCGACCAGCACTTTTTCCCCGACCATCTCATCTGCCGATAATTCAATAATGGAATCCGATACCACCATTGGACGCACCTGCAGGAATCCCAAATCGGCGCTGATTTCGCCGCCATCCTTTATGGTCAGGGCGAATTCGATTTCCACATTGGCATTCAATTCCTTTTCGCAGGCTTTTAAAATATCGATTATCAGGTCGTTGAGAGGCAATTGATTCGCAATCAGAATCGGGGCGAAGGTCAAAATACGCGGGCCGGATGCACCTATTCCCATGACCACCCGGTCATCATGAGGACGATAAGTGGAAGCAAGATACTTCAGGGTCCCGTCCTGTTCGGCTTCACTGATACTTTCCCTTACCATGAATTCCGTTTCCTGCAGGGGATTGGTAACCGAAATGGGTCCCATATTTATCGCCCAGAATTCGCTCTGCGTAAATTTCAGCAGTTCGGCCGGCGAAGAAACCGGCGGACTAACCTTGGGGCAGTTAGGCGAATAAATCCAAACGATGCCGCCGTCGACAATGGTCTTGCCCAATCCCAGGGCCAGTGAAACGACTCCATTTTCCGGTTTTGCAGCTCCGGAAGGATAGAAATTGTATGATCTGGCAACACCGGACAGGTGAGGATAAAAGCGGTCATTAAAGCGTTGCCCGACGACCTCCTGAATTATCACCGCCATTTTTTCGTCATAAGTATTGCGCCCGATTGCCTTGTGATATGCCCGAGCATGCCCGAAAAAGGTGGAAGCATATACGAATTTCACCGCCTCCGATAGCTTTTCAAGGCGAATATCTATTTCGTCATCGTTGTTGGGGAGCATTTTCGTCGCATAAACTCCCGCAAACGGCTCATACATGGCGTCCTCAAGCAGGCTCGAGGAACGCACGGCCAGCGGAATATCAATAATCTTCAAGACGGTTTCGAGATATTCGGTTAATTCCGGATCCAGCCTTCCGCCGCTGAAAGCATGGGCGATATATTCATCCGACATATCCGATAGGGCAACGGAATATAAATCGTTTGACTGCATGAAGCGGTCAAAATATTCGCTGGCGATAACGACGAAGCGTGGTATCGCAACCCGAATCCTTTCGCCCGAATGCGAACCGAATCGCGATCTCAAAGTCCTTTCGATATTCGCGAGTCCCGCCGCCTTACCGCCGATCGATCCCGAACCGATTACGGCAATATTCTTCCCGGAACCGAAAAAATCCCGGCTGAAATGAATCAGCTTTTCGGAGAACACTTTTGATTTTTCGGCCGACATGTTTACTCCATGTTGGTGCATTGAAGGACCTGCCGGGACTCATCTCTTCGCGAGATGTCCCGGACTGAATCCCCCGTATTTGCTATCACGGCCTTTAAGCCGTCCGCGAAAACCGTCAATATCCGTTATTCGACGGAAAACGGAAGCATTGCTTCCGCTTTCCGAAAATAGTATCAGCTATTAAGTATCTGCTCGGCCAATTCCTTGTCGGCATCCATGACGTACTTGATACCCGTAATCTCGGCTACTTCCGGAGTCAGGGCGATCAGATCATCACGAGACATGTAATCGATTCCGAACTTCCGGCTTCCCGCCATCAACTGACGTAATCCCTGTGCCAGACGTTCGTAAT
>Ga0209285_10000761_pt1 | contig 10336 bp, 5 predicted proteins | sample PPLLak3March2015_2_FD_187249 | JGI IMG/M metagenome (GOLD analysis project Ga0209285, IMG submission 187249) | Freshwater sediment microbial communities from Prairie Pothole Lake near Jamestown, North Dakota, USA - PPLs Lake P8 Core (3) Depth... | ecosystem: Environmental > Aquatic > Freshwater... | reverse complement strand
GACTTCCATTTCCGCCAGTTTGGCTTGCAGCTTCTGCATGTTTTCCTGCATCTGCTGGGCTTGTTTCATCAGGTTGCCGATTCCGCCTTTGATCATTTTCTGCCTTTCAAAAAATCATGCCGCCGAACGTGGGCGGATATTGGTGAGGGTGGCGTCGCATTCGCGCACCAGGGTTTGCACGAAGGGATCGTTGTGGATCGCCATCTCGGCCTCGCTCTGGCGCACGGCTTGTTCGCGTGCGCGTGCGGCGGCGGGCGATTGTTGGGTATCCGCGACCAGGCCGATTTCCACCTTGATGGCATTGCCGAGCTTTTCCGCCAGTGCGGCGCGCATCTTGTCGCCGACGCTGGCAAGCAGGGCTTTCTGGCCTTCCGGCAGGCGTAGACGCAGGACCTCGTCAGTGCGTTCGATTTGTTCGCATTGCATGGCAAGTTGCCGCACCAGGCCGGGCAGGCTTTCGGCGAGCGGGCGCCATTCGTTGCCGGACGCTTCGACAGGCTCGGATTGAACCGGTCGATCCGATAGTGGCGGCGTCAGCGGTTCATTTGCCGCCTGGGCCGCGGCAATTTGTGCGATGGGGTGCAGGGTCGCGCTGGCTGCAGGGGCGGCGGAACGGCTTGGCGCTGCGGGCGTGTTGGCCGTGAGGGGCGCCGGCGCACGTGCAGCCGGCGCATCGCCCGGCGCAAACGCCAGCATGCGCAGAAGGGTCATGCTGAAACCGGCGTATTCGTCGGGCGCCCATTCCAGGTCGCGGCGGCCCAGCGTGGCGATCTGGTAATGCAGTTGCACGCTTTCCGGGTCGAGTTGACGCGCCAGTTCGAACAGACGATCGCGTTCGGGCGCGTCTTCGCCGACCGCTTCCGGCACGGTTTGCGCGAGGGCGATCTGATGCAGCAGGCCGGCCAGATCCTGCAGCGCGGCGTCGAACGAGAAGCCGCGCGCGGCCAGTTCCGCCGCTTCATTCATCAGGCGCGGTCCGTCCTGCGCGGCCAGCGCTTCCAGTACCGGCAACAGATAGGCCTGGTCGATCACGCCGAGCATGGCGCGGGTTTCAGCTTCCTTCACTTCGCCGCTGCAATAGGCGATGGCCTGGTCGGTCAGCGACAGCGCGTCGCGCATGCTGCCGGCGGCGGCGCGGGCGAGCAGGCTGAGCGCGGCGGATTCGAACGGGACGTTTTCCGCTTCCAGTACCTTCTTCAGATGGCCGGCGACATGGCCCGGCGGCATTTGCTTGAGGTTGAACTGCAGACAGCGCGACAGTACCGTCACCGGCACTTTCTGCGGGTCGGTGGTGGCGAGGATGAAAATGACGTGGCCGGGCGGCTCTTCCAGCGTCTTCAACATCGCGTTGAAGGCGTTCTTCGACAGCATGTGCACTTCGTCGATGATGTAGACCTTGTAGCGGCCGGCGGTCGGCGTGTACTGCGCGTTTTCGATGACGTCGCGCATGTTGTCGATGCCGGTGTTGGAGGCGGCGTCGATCTCGATCAGGTCGATGAAGCGGCCGCCGTCAATCTCCGTGCAGGACGGGCAGACGCCGCAAGGTTCGGCGGTGGGATGGTCTTGCGCGGTGCAGTTCAGACACTTGGCCAGGATGCGCGCCAGCGTGGTCTTGCCGACGCCGCGCGTGCCGGTGAACAGGTAGGCATGATGCAGCCGACCTTGCGCCAGCGCGTTGGACAGCGCCCGCACAACATGTTCCTGGCCGACCAGTTGAGAGAAGTTGCGCGGACGCCATTTGCGGGCGAGAACTTGGTGGCTCATTGTGGGCTCATGCGCGCGGCATCCGATGTTCAGTAGTTGTAGCCGAGACGGATGGAATGGAAGTTGATGCCATCGTTCGGCTCAGCCAGGTCAGCATTCGTGACGTGCTGGAAGCGATAGCCCAATTCATAACGGTCCTTGTCGCCCAAATTCCAGCCGAAACCGACGTGATCGCCGAACTGGAAATTGCTGCCGAAGTCGCGGCCATTGTTGATGCGGGTTTTGGACAGAAAATGTGCGCCGATGGCGCCTTCGAGATAGAAGCGGCTGACACCGGAGCGGAGTCGGAAAACCGGCGTGAAGCCGATATCCCAAATATTGTTGCTGCCCGCACCGTCGCCATGCCAGTAGCCGAGGCTGGCTTCCCAAAAGCCGCTGGCGATCCAGTTGTCGCTTACCACCCAATACTTGTTCCAGTCCCAGCGTGCGGTGATGCGTGCCGTCTGCGTGCTGTCATCGCCCATGCCAAGTTCGGCGCTGGTGCCACTGATGGCATGCGCCGCGGAGGCTGCCGCCAGACCGATGAGCAGGGCGATGGGGGCGAATAGCGCAGCTCTGGACATGCTGGACTCCTCGGGAATGGGGGTGGCGAGCCTGACCCCCGGCACTGGTATCGACCGCTGTGGCTGCTTCCTTCCGGACCTGACCAGGTTCACGGCTTAGCCATGCGGGGAGGCCCGCCGTTGCGAATTCTAGCCTATCGCCGTATTCGCCGTCTCATTGCCGCCTTATTCGTCTTCGAGCGGCGCGACCAGTCGGCGCGCGCGCACGGCTTCGGCGAGTTCGCGCAGCATCGGCTCGGTGGCGTCCCAGCCGATGCAGGCGTCGGTGACCGAAACACCATGCGCCAGCGGTTTGCCGGGCACCAGATCCTGGCGGCCGGGGTTGAGGTGGCTTTCGATCATCACGCCGAATATCCGTTTGTCGCCAGCGGCAAGCTGGCCCGCGACGTCGTGGCCGACATCGATCTGGCGTTCGTATTTCTTGCTCGAATTGGCGTGCGAGAAGTCGATCATGACTTGCTGGCGCAGATTGGCGCTGGCCAGATCCTTGCACGCGGCGTTGACGCTGGCGGCGTCGTAATTCGGTGTTTTGCCGCCGCGCAGGATGATGTGGCAGTCTTCGTTGCCGGCGGTCTTGAACACCGCGACATGGCCGGACTTGGTGATCGAGACGAAGTGATGCCGCGAGGTGGCCGCTTTGATCGCATCGACCGCCATCTTGATGCCGCCGTCGGTGCCGTTCTTGAAGCCCACCGGGCAGGACAGACCGGAAGCGAGCTGCCGGTGCGACTGCGATTCCGTCGTGCGCGCGCCGATGGCGCCCCAGGCGACCAGATCGGCGATGTATTGCGGTGAGATCAGATCGAGGAATTCGGTGCCGCAAGGCAGGCCCAGCTCGTTGATGTCGAGCAGCAGTTTGCGTGCCAGACGCATGCCTTCGTTGATGTCGAAGCTCTCGTCCATGTGTGGATCGTTGATCAGCCCTTTCCAGCCCACCGTCGTGCGCGGCTTCTCGAAATAAACGCGCATCACGGTGATCAGGTCCTGTTCCAGCTCCTTGGCCAGCACCTTCAACTTGCCGGCATATTCGAGCGCGGCGGCGGTATCGTGAATCGAACAGGGGCCGACCACGACGACCAGGCGGTCATCGGCGCCGCGCAAAACGTCATGGATGTGGTTACGCGCCTGAAAAGTGGTCTTCAGCGCGGCCTCGCTCGCCTTCAATTCGCGCATGATCTGCATTGGCGCGAGCAGTTCGTCGCTCTGTTCGATGCGGGTGTCGTCGGTACGGATATGTGCCATTTCAAGTAACTCCAGTTAGTGCCAGCCCCCACAAACGAAAAACCGCCAGCGGGCTGGCGGTTTTTCGGGGATGTATTCAACGCGTGTGCGTCAGCACGTCAATATCAAAGTTTCCCGGCCGCCTGGGGCTGCGGGGTAAATCGAAAAAAGTGCTGAAGAATCATATTCATAGGGAACGGATGCTAACAGAGGTTGCTGCCATGCAACAAGGCTCAGTCGTATTCCAGGCTGTAGAACGCATCGAAACTGCTTTGCTGCCCGGCCTGCGCCTCCAGCCGCACATGCGGTGACAGTTGATACAGCACTTTGACCACCTGGCTGAGCCCGTCCAGGCTTTGCTCGTAGTTCAGCGTGGCGCGCGCCGACAGCTGCTTGCCGAGGCTGACCACCGCCGTGCTGAATTCTTCGCCGCCAGCGCGCACTTCGAAGCTGTCGATGCGTAGCGCCTCGGCCAGCCTGGCCTGTGTGTTGACCGATTCGGACTGGCTCAGCAACGCGCTGGCCGCTATCTGCAGCAGCAAGAAATCCTGCTGGCCGCCGCTATCCAGGCCATGGCCGAGCACCAGCCAGGACAGTTTTTCGGTATCTGGCATGGCCGGGTCGGAATAGAGCTTGACCAGTGGTCGCTGCACGGTGCCGCCGACCTGCACCCCGGCTTTGACGGTGGGCGTTTTGCGCACGGCCAGCACGTCGAGGCCGGGATTGTTGATCGGGCCGACAAAACGCAGTACGCCGCGTTCGATATCGAGTTTTTGCGCATAGGCCGCGTAACGCCCGGTTTCCACCCGGATCGTGCCCTCGCCGTGCAGCGCCTGGTTCATGCTGAAGACGCGCAACTGGCCGCCCAGGCGCGCGTCCAGCCCGCCGCCCTTGAACAGGAAATCGTTGCCCAGTTTGAGAGTCAGATCGAGTGCCAGTGGATAGCGCTGCGTCACCGGTGCTGCGCGCGGCGGCTGGCCGAGCACGACGACGTCGCTGGACAAGGCGGGACGGCTCGCTTCCGGCATTTCCAGGCGGGCGCGATCGGCGCTGAGTTCGCCGCTGAGTTGCAGATTTTTTCGGTCGAGCTTGAGACGGGTGACGCCGGACACGATGACGCGGCGGTCGCTGCGATTGGTCGCGGCGAATTTCTCGAAGGTCAGCGTCAGCCCCGCCTGCGGGTTCTTCAGTTGCGCCTCGCCGCTGAGCAGGATGCGGCCGCTCTGGCCGTTCAGTTCGCCCTGCTTGACCCGCACCTGGTCGCCGGCCAGCAGCAGTTGCAGCGTGCCGCCGGTGATCGAGATGCCTTCTTCCGGCATGGCGAAACGAATCTGGCTGGCATCGATCTGCCCGTCGATGCGCGGCGCGGCCAGACTGCCGCTGCCGGCGAGCTTTGCGGCCAGGCGCGCATCCAGCCGCATGCCGAGCGGTAGCCAGGCTTTCGCCAGGCGCAGATCGGGCACATCAATCTGCGCCGTCCACGCCAGCGGCGCACTGCGCGGCAACACGAAACCGGCGCCGGCGCGCTCCAGCGTGGCGTGGCCCGTGCCACGCACTTGCCCGGCGGCGCGGGTGTCGACTTCGATATCTGCGCTGAGTCGGTTTGCCGCGGCACGGACATTCAACGCGAGCCGGGTCAAGCCCAGCTGCATGGCTGGATCCTTCAATACGACATCGCCGCTCTGGCGCAGGAGTTGCGCCTGGCCATCGAGGCTGTCGCCCAGGCGCAGGTTCCATTCGCCGTTAACGCGCAGATCGGTGGTGAACGCGGTCGGGGCCGGTTCGAGCAGGTCGAGCAGCGGCGCCAGCGGCAGGTTGGCGAGACTGCCGCGCGTGCTCAGTTGCGCGCCCTGCCGCTCGAACTGCGCCACATTGACGCGGCCGCCGGCCAGCGTCAGCGCCAGATTGCTCACCTGCTGCCGCTCGCGTCCCAGCACCAGCGCCGCCGGCGCGGTCAGCGACAACGGCCACTTGCCCTGCACTTCGGCGGTGTTGGCCTTGCCGCGCCAGACCTGCTGCGCATCCAGCCCGCCGGCCAGACTGGCCGTCAACCGCCAGTCCGGCAAACGTGCCGCCAGTTCGACGGTATGCGCATTGCGGCGGCCGCGCAGCGTCGCGCTCACCGTGTCGATGCGCTGCCCGGCCAGTTGCAAGCCGCGCGCTTCGATGTGGCCGTTGAAGACGCCGTTCGTCGCGGCCTGCAGGTTGAGTTGCAGTTGCAGCGACTCAGCGGCGATGCCGGGCAAGCGTAGACCGCTGGCGTCGAGTTGCGCATCGATCTGCGGCTGCCGCGGTTCGCCGCTGGCGCTGCCGTGGCTGTTCAGGCGACCGGCCAGGCCCGGATACAGCCGCGCCAGCGCCGGCGCCTCGATATCCCAGACCAGACGGTCGCCGACGCGGCCATAAGCGCCCTTGAAGCGGGCGCGATTGCCGGCCAGATCGAGATCGATGTCGGCCTCGCTGAGGTGCTGTTTTTCGTAGCGTAGACGTCCGTGTCCTTGCACCGGACTGCCTTCGAGTTCGCCCGGCGGCAAGGTGAATTGCGACAGCACCTGCAGTTCCGGCTTGAGCGTGCCGCTGACCTGGCCGCGCGCATTCAGCCGCGCACGGGGAAATTTCCCCAAGCGCGCGGGATTGATGTCGGCGGCGTCGAAATTGGCGACGAAGGCGCGGCTGGCGTCGAGTTGCAGTGTGCCGTTGGCGCTCAGGCGACCCGCTTCGCCACGGAAGTTGGCCGCTTCCAGGCGCAATGCCGCAGCTTGCCGGCTCAGCGTGAAGCGGCCCTCGCCCCAGGTTTCGGCAACATGCGCGACCAGCCGCTGGCGGTCGGCATCGCCCGACAACTGCAGCGCGGCGCGGATGCGCGAGGGATACAGCGCGGCGTGGAGGCCGGCCAGATTCAGACGCGGGCTGGTCAGGTCGATGCGGAAGCGACCGTCGCGCCACTGGCCGGCACCGCTGACTTGCCCGGCAGCGCCGAGGTCGAGCAACAACGCATTGAAGTCGACCTGGCGGGCATCGCCCAGCAGCGCGCCAGTCAGGTTGGCGAGCGGCAAACGGTTCTGGTCGAGGCGGCCGGGTTGCCGGTTGCTCAGGCTGAAGGTGCCGAGCATGCGCTCGCCGCTGGCCGTCGCAACCGGTTCGAACACGCTGGAAAACGCCAGATCGGCGCTGGGTGCGTCCGCCGCCAAGCGGTGCGGGTCGATGCCCTGCCCGGCAACCAGCAATTTGGCCAGGCGCGCCTGCGTGAACGGCGTCGCCACGCCGCTGGCCAGGAAGGCCATGCCTTGCGCCTGCGCGTCGAGCTTGAAGGCGATCGCCGCCAGATGGCCGGACAGCGCCAGCCTGGCATCGACCAGCAGCGGCGCCTGGGGTTGCGCGCTATGTTGCGCGGTAACGGTGCCGGTCAGTTTGAATGGCGCGTCCTTGTCGATGCCGAGTTGTCCGCGCACCGCCGCCCACGGCGTCGTCGCGGCGGCATTCAGTCGATAGCGCTCGCCGCGGCCATCGATGGTGCCGTGCAGCGCCCGGAAGCTTAGCGTTTTTCCGGCATCGACCAGATCGAGTTGCGCCACATCCCACGTCGCCACGTTGACGTCGACCGGCAGGCGCAGGCTGGCGGGCAGCGGCGGCGGCGTCGGATCGTCCTTCAGACGGTCGATGCGCACGTGCTGCGCGGCCAGCAGATCGATGTCGAGCCGCCGCTGCCAAAGCGCGCGCGGTTGCCATTCGAGCCGCACGCGTTGCAGCGTGAAGCGCTGAGTATCCGATGCGATGACCAGCTGGCGGATCGCGATGGGCGTGCCCAGATGTCCTTGCACGCCCTCGATCGCAAGTTTGCCGCGACTCAAGCTGCTTGCCGCCGCGGCCAGCCAGCGCACCCCGCCGTCGCTGGCGACCAGCCAGAACGATGCCGTAAGCAACCCGAGCAAAACCAGCAGCCCGGCCAGCACGACAACCGCCCAGCGGCGCGCGCGCAACCACCCGATCAAAACGACACTCCGAGCGAGAAATGCAGGCGGAATTCATCGGTGGCCTCGCCATAGGCCAGGTCCAGGTTCACCGGCCCGACCGGCGAGCGGTAGCGCGCGCCGAAGCCGTAGCCGAATACCGGCGTCAGGTTGCCGGGGCTATCGGCGGCGTCGCCCGCATCGACGAACAGCGCCAGGCCCCAGTCGCGGTTGAAGAAATAGTTGTATTCGACACTGCCGGTGGCGAGATAGCGCACCGATGCGACGCCGCCGCTGAGCGTGCGGCCGAGGCTCTGGTAGGCATAGCCGCGCACCGAGTTGTCGCCGCCGGCGCGGAACAGGATGTCGGTGGGAATGCCGTCGCGCGTCTCGGCCAGCACGCCGCCCAGTTCGCCGCGCAAGACCAGGCGGCCGTTGGCGCCGAGGCGGAAATACTGGGTATGGCGGCCATACAGGCGCACAAACGAGGTTTCCGACAGCAACACGTCGGAAGCGACGCCGGCCTGCAGCGACAGCACATGGCCGCTACGCGGATAGAAGGCGCGGCGGCTGTCGCGTTGCGTCCAGGCATAGTTCAGCGTCAACGCCTGGTTGTCCACCGACGCGACGGTGCCGACCTGTTGCGTTTCGGTCTGATGCTGCAACGACAGCGTCGTCTCGATCTGACCGCGCGTGCGGCTGCGTTTGGCGGCAAGCAGCGTGGCGCGAGTTTCCTGGCCTTCGATGTCTTCGCGCTTGAATTGCAGGCCGAGACTGTTTTCGTACCCGGCGGAGGTGCGCGGCATGGCCAGTTCCGCCGCGCCGAGTTGCCGCTTGCTTTCGATGCGGCCATCCAGTTTCAGGCGCAGGCCGCGATTGGCGATGTCGCGCGACAGCCAGCCGACCTGTACGCGCGCGCCGGTATCCGTGCTGGCGCCGATGCCGAGGCTGAACAGCTTTTCCGGCCGTTCCACCACTTCGACCCGAATCGGCGCCGCCACCGCGTTGGCCGGATCGGGTTCGATGCGCACCGCGGCCTGCGCGAAATAGCCGCTGGCTTCCAGCGCCGCCTGATAGTCGATCAGATCCTGCTGGCGGATCGGCTGGCCCGGTTTGAACGGTCTCAGGTTGTGGACGATGCTATTCGGGTAGCGTTGGATGCCTTGAATCTGCACCGCGCCGTAATGGAAGGCCGGGCCGCTGTCGATCGTCAGCGTCAAATCCGCCGCCTGCGCGGCCGGGTCGATGCGCGCCTGGCTCGTCGCCACGCGCGCGGCCGGGTAGGCGCCGGCGAGCAGGGCGCGCAGCACATTCACCTTGGCCGCATCCCAGTCGGCCTGGCGAAACGGCATGCCCGGCTGCAACGCGAAATTGCGTTCGATGCGCCCGCGTAGACCGCTGCTGCCGGCGCCGGCCTGCACGGCGCCGGCGAAGCTCAGTTCGACGCTGCGCACCGTGGTGCGCGGTCCGGGTTCGATGCGGTAGTCCAGCTGCGCCGCGTCGCCACCCATCAGCGTGCTGGTGATCTGCGGCGAGAAATAGCCTTCGGTGGCGAGCAGTTCGCGCGCGGTGTCTTCGCTCTGGCGGCGGAGCCGCGCCAGTTCTTCGGCGTCCGGCTGTTCGCCCAGGCGCGCCGCGCGCGCCGTTTCCAGATGCTGCGTCAACAGCGCTTTGATCGGTTCGGGCGCGTCGACCGAGACGGTCAGCGCATAAACCGGCGCCGGGCTGAGCGCCGCCAGGAAAAGGAGCGTTCTAAAGATGGGTGCAGGCATGTCGACAATCCACCGCTCAACATCGCCTGCCCTGCTGCGCTGTTACCGGCGCCTCAGGCGTAACAGCGCAATTTCTGCGAGAACTGTGACAGCGCGGCGATGCCGCTCGATTCCGCTTTCTGGCACCAGTCCTGCAACTGTTTCACCAGTTGCTCGCGCGAGGCGGTGGAACGGCTCCAGACGGCGACCAGATCCTGGCGCATCTGATAGATCGTCCTGAGTTGTTCGCTGCGAGAAAGAACCGATTGCAGCTTTGCCTTTTCCGTCGCCTGCAATTCGTTCTGATCCCGATTCAGCCAGCGCCGGACTTCGCGCATATCCGGCAGCGAGTCGGACAAAACCACGCGCAGCTTTTCCAGTTCTTGTGCCGACACTTTCCGCATGGTGCGGGAATAACGGGTCAGCACGTCGTAACGGTGCGTGATGATCGCGTGCAGCAGATCGCTGTCGCAGAAGTGCTTGATCTCGCCCCAGCGCACTTTGGGCGCGACTTTCTTAACGTTGGCCAGACCCAGCAATTCCAGGGTGCGGATATAAACCCAGCCGATGTCGAACTCGTACCAGCGATTGGACAGTTTGGCCGAACTGCCATAGGCGTGGTGATTGTTGTGCAGTTCTTCGCCGCCGATCAGGATGCCCCACGGCACGATGTTGGTGCTGGCGTCTTCACAAGCGAAGTTGCGATAGCCCCAGTAGTGGCCGATGCCATTGATCACGCCGGCGGCAAAGAAGGGAATCCAGATCATCTGCACGGCCCAGATGGTCAGGCCGATGGGGCCGAACAGCACCAACTGAATAGCCAGCAGAATGAAGATGCCGGTGAAGGTATGCGGCGTGTAGACGTGGCGTTCAAGCCAGTCATCCGGGGTGCCGTGGCCGTAGCGTTCCAGCGTGGCCTGCACTTTTGCCTCGGCGCGATACAACTCGGCGCCTTCCAACAGCACCTTTTTGATGCCGACCATTTGCGGGCTGTGCGGATCTTCCGGCGTCTCGCACTTGGCGTGGTGCTTGCGGTGTATGGCGACCCAGGCTTTGGTGACGGTGGCGGTGGTGAACCATAGCCAGA
>Ga0209285_10000760_pt1 | contig 10337 bp, 8 predicted proteins | sample PPLLak3March2015_2_FD_187249 | JGI IMG/M metagenome (GOLD analysis project Ga0209285, IMG submission 187249) | Freshwater sediment microbial communities from Prairie Pothole Lake near Jamestown, North Dakota, USA - PPLs Lake P8 Core (3) Depth... | ecosystem: Environmental > Aquatic > Freshwater... | reverse complement strand
CGGGCTCCCCGCGCCGCTGAACGTGTGGCGCGGGGATGCCGCACACGGCCTCTCCACACGTCCTCCCTTTGGCCGCTTTCAGAATTTCCTGAGCAACCATCATCCATGCGATGGATGAACTTCTCTCCAGGCCGCCCAGCTTTAGCCCCGAACTGAATCCGGAGAAGTGGCTCAACGCCGATCTCAAACACGCCATCGGCTCAAAGGTACCCGCGCGTCAAATAGGCTGCCTGAATCTTCAAACTTCACCTGGCCGGATCAATAGACAGCCTTCTTTCGCGGCATTCTGTGACAGCGGGCGGGATGCGTCCATGCTGAAGCCACAAGCCTGGACCGTTACCGAGTCTTAACACCGCGGTGTCCAATCTTTACGGTTTTTTGATGTGACAGAAAGCAGACTGACATTCATCCCAACCAACAGGAGATGACATGTACACGACCCAGCTTGCAGAAGAACCTCCCACGCATACCGACACGATCTGCATCGGTGTCGCCCTCGTGGGCGAAAACATCCAGGTGGCTGCGCGTGCGACTGGCCGCGAGATCGCCCATGGCAGTTTCCCAGCCAGCCCCCTTGGTACCAGCGCCCTGCTCAGCTATCTGGCCGACTGGCAGACTCCCGCGCGGAAAGTCCGACAGGCTCCTAGGCCTGGCGCTTACCCTCGGTGCGCCGCGCGGTCGTGAAGTGTTCCTGGTTTCGGCACAGACTGTGTCCGCCGCGCCGGACCTCGCGCGCTATGCCGAACGGGCCATCTGAACGAGTTGTTGTGATGACCCGCCACATTTGCCCAGTTTGCGGCAAGACGCATGCGGTGACCCAAGCACACCAGTCTGTGGCCTGGGGTCGCCAGCTCTGTTGTTCTTGCACCTGTGAGGTAGAACGCCGTCGCCGCGTTCGAAAACAACTACTTGATGCTTACTCCCAGCGTGTACAGCGCGAATGCTGAAACTACACTGAGCACATGGCCGCCAACAACCAAGATACCCGCCCCGATCCCGACGCCCTGCTGGCCAAGCTGGCAGCCGAGGAAGTGCGCGCATTGCGCGGCAAGCTGAAAATCTTCTTCGGCGCCAGTCCGGGCGTGGGCAAGACCTACGCCATGCTGGTGGCGGCGCGGCAGTTGCAGGCGCAGGGCGTGGATGTCGTGGTCGGCGTGGTTGAGACGCACGGCCGCTCGGAGACCGCCGCGCTGTTGCAGGGGCAGGAAATCCTGCCGCTGAAGTCCATCGAGTACAAAAACCGCGTGCTCAAGGAGTTCGACCTCGACGCGGCGTTGGCGCGCAAGCCGGGTTTGCTGCTGGTGGACGAGCTGGCGCATTCCAACGCGCCCGGGTCGCGCCATCCGAAACGCTGGCAGGACGTGGAGGAACTGCTTGCCGCCGGCATTGACGTTTACACCACGGTCAACGTGCAGCATCTGGAAACGCTCAACGATGTGGTCAGCGGCATTACCGGCATCAAGGTGTGGGAGACCCTGCCGGATCGGTTGTTCGACATGGCAGACGAGGTGGTGTTGGTCGATCTGCCGCCCGATGAGTTGTTGCAGCGCTTGAAGGAAGGCAAGGTCTACCTGCCGCAGCAGGCCGAACGTGCGATCCGGAACTTCTTCCGCAAGGGCAATCTGCTCGCCTTGCGCGAGCTGTCCTTGCGCCGCACCGCCGACCGGGTCGACGAGGATGTCGTGGCCTATCGCCGCGACCAGGCGGTGACCCCGGTCTGGCCGACGCAGAATTCACTGCTGGTGTGCATCGGCCCCGAGCCGGGTGGCGAGAAGCTGGTGCGCAACGGTGCGCGGCTGGCGGCGCAGTTCGATGTGCCCTGGCACGTCGTCTATGTGGAAACGCCGGAGTTGTTGCGTCTGCCAGAAGCGCGCCGCACGCGTCTGCTGAAAATCCTCAAACTGGCCGCCGACCTGGGCGCGAAGACCGCGACGCTGCCCGGCGAAGATGCCGCGCTGGTGGCGCTGACCTACGCGCGCGAACACAACCTGGGCAAAATAGTGCTCGGTCGCCGCTCGGTGGGCTGGCGTGCCTATCGCTTTCCCTGGCAGCGCCGCTTCAGCACCCGTCTGGGCGCCATCGCGCCGGATATCGATCTGATCCTGGTGGAGCTGGGCAGCGAGTTGGGCAACAACGTGCCTGAAGATGCCGCGCAATCGGTCAAAACGCCATTCGCGAACCCGATCGGCAAGGCTGGCGGTCGCACCGGCTGGCGCCAGTTCGGCCTGGCTGCTGCCGCCGTCGTCGCGGTGACCCTGTTCGCCACGCCGCTGCACGACATCCTGGAGTTGGCCAACATCGTCATGCTGTTCCTGCTGGCGGTGCTGTTTGCCGCGTTCAAGCTCGGGCGCGGCCCGGCGCTGTTGACCGCATTCCTGTCGGTGGCGGCGTTCGATTTCTTCTTCGTCTCGCCGCGTCTCTCGTTCGCGGTCAGCGATGTCCAGTATCTGATCACCTTCGCCGTGATGCTGACGGTGGCGCTCTCAATCGCCCACCTGACCACCGGCCTCAGCTTCCAGGCGAAGGTGGCGGAAAGCCGCGAGCGGCGCATGCGCGCGCTCTACGAAATGGCGCGCGAGCTGTCCAGCGCGCTGGTGCTGGAGCAGATCGAGGAAATCGGCGACCGCTTCGTCTCCAGCACGTTCGGCGTGCATGCCCACCTGCTGCTGCCGGACGACAAGGGCAAGCTGCCGGTGATCCTCTCTCGCGGCGACGTGCTCGATCTGGGCATCGCGCAATGGGCGCTGGACCACGGCGAATCGGCCGGTTGCGGCACCGACACGCTGCCGGCCAGTCAATATTTGTATGTGCCGTTGAAGGCCACCATGCGCGTGCGCGGCGTCATGGCCATCGCGCCGCGGCAGGAAGGCGGTCTGCTCAACCCGGAACAGCAGCGCCTGCTCGATACCTTCGCCGCATTGATCGGCATCGCGCTGGAGCGGGTGCATTACATCGCCGTCGCGCAGGAGGCCCTGGTCAGCATGGAATCGGAGCGCCTGCGCAACGGCCTGTTGTCCAGCATCTCGCACGATCTGCGCACGCCGCTGACCGCGCTGGTCGGGCTGATCGACGCGATGATGCTGATTGAGCCGAAACTGCCGCAGCCACATCAGGAATTCGCCGGCGCGATCCGCGAGCAGGCCATGCGCACCAGTTCCCAGGTCAACAACCTGCTCGACATGGCGCGCCTGCAGGCCGGCAAGGTCACGCTCAAGCGCGAATGGCAGCCGTTGGAAGATGCCGTCGGCGCGGCGCTACAGGCCCGCGCCGGCGTACTCGGGGGCCATAGCGTGCATATCGACCTGCCGGGCGATCTGCCCTTGCTGGAACTGGACGCGGTGCTGATGGAACGCGTGTTCAGCAACCTGCTGGAAAATGCCGCCAAATACACGCCGCCGGGCAGCGTCATCGAAATTTCCGCTCACGTCACCGGTGGCGAGGTCGAGGTCACTGTCTGCGACAACGGGCCGGGCTTGCCGCCGGGCCGCGAGCAGGCCATGTTCGAGAAATTCACCCGCGGCCAGGAGGAAAGCAACATCGTCGGCGTCGGTCTTGGCCTGGCCATCGTGCGCACCATCGTCGCGGCGCATGGCGGTCGGGTATGGGCTTACAACAGAAAGCACGATGGTGCTTGCTTCGCGTTCACGTTGCCGATCGGCCAGCCGCCAGCCATCAAGGAAATTGCATGAGCGAACCCGTCGTGAATGTCGTGCTGATCGAGGACGACAAGGAGATTCGTCGCTTCGTGCACAGCGCGCTCGGCACGTCCGGCTTCCAGGTCTGGCCGGCGGAAAATGCCGAGCGCGGCCTGATCGAGGCGGCCACCCGGCAGCCGGAACTGATCATTCTCGACCTGGGGCTGCCCGACCGGGACGGGCTCGATGTGATCCGCGACCTGCGCGCCTGGACCGCGATGCCGATCCTGATCCTGTCCGCGCGCGGCGAAGAAACGCAGAAAGTGGCGGCCCTCGACGCCGGCGCCGACGACTACCTGACCAAGCCGTTCGGCGTGCCGGAATTGCTCGCCCGCATGCGGGCATTGCTGCGTCGGACGATCCAAAAGGAAGACGGCAAAGTCCTGGTCGAGTTCGGCGATCTGCGCATTGACCTGGTGCATCGCGCGGTCACCCGCGCCGGCGAGGCCGTGCATCTGACGCCTATCGAATACCGCATGCTGACGGTGCTGATCGCCCACGCCGGCCGCGTGCTGACCCACCGGCAACTGCTGAAGGAAGTCTGGGGACCGTCACACGTGGATCGCATCCACTACCTGCGCGTATTCATGGCCGGCCTGCGCCGCAAGCTGGAAGCCGAACCGGCGCGGCCAAAACACCTGCTCACGGTATCGGGCGTGGGCTATCGGCTGGAAATTTAGAGCAAGCCTCGCTGCCTACGTCAGCCCAAAGTGGCCCCAATATCGGCTGCCAGTCCGGCATGCACGATGCGGCCGCCGGCAATATTCATCCCGGCAGCAAAGCCGGTATCCGCTTGCAGCGCGGCGTGCGGATCAGCGGCCAGTTTCAGCAGGTAGGGCAGGGTGGCTTCCGCCAGCGCCAGGGTGGCGGTGCGCGCGACTGCGCCAGGCATGTTGGCGACGCAGTAATGCACAACGCCTTCCTCAACGTAAAACGGCGCAGTGTGGGTGGTGGCGCGCGAGGTTTCGCTGATGCCGCCCTGGTCTATGGCGACATCGACTAGCGCCGCGCCGGCGGGCATGTTGTGGATCAGTTCGCGCGTCAACAGGCGCGGCGCGCGGCGGCCGAGGACATAGGCGGCGCCGATGATCAGATCGGCATCCGCGACGCATTCGGCGATGTTGGCGGCGTTGGAAAAGCGGGTTTTCAGGCGGCCGTCGTATTGCTCGTCGAAGGCGCGCAGCCGGTTGGGGTCGCGGTCGAGCAGCGTCACATCGGCGCCGATGCCGACGGCCAGGCGCGCGGCGTTGGCGCCGACAACGCCGCCGCCGAGGATGACCACCTTGCCCGGCAACACGCCCGGCACGCCAGAGAGCAGGACGCCGCGCCCGCCGTTCTTCATCTCCAGCGCCTGCATGCCGGCCTGGATCGCCAGGCGGCCGGCAATTTGCGACATCGGCGCCAGCAGCGGCGTGCGGCCGGCGGCATCGAGCACGGTTTCGAAAGCGACCGCGCTGACACCGGCGCGCATCAGGTCGGCCGCCAGGGCAGGGGCGGCGGCCAGATGCAGGTAACAGAACAGCCATTGCCCGGCACGCAGGCGGGCAAGTTCGGTCGGCTGAGGTTCCTTGACCTTGAAGATCAGTTCGGCCCGATACACGCCTGCGGCATCGGTCAACTCAGCACCGGCGGCCAGAAAAGCCGTATCCGGATAGGCAATCGCCGCACCCGCGCCGTTCTCGACGCTGACGCGGTGGCCTGCGGCGACCAGCGCGGCGACGCCGGATGGCGTCGCCGCGACACGGAATTCGTGATCCTTGATTTCTTTCGGGATGCCGATGTGCATGCGGTTTATCCCTTCAGCGCCTCGACGCATTCCTTGACCAGTTCCGGGCCGCGATAGATCAGGCCGGTATAGAACTGCACCAGATCGGCGCCGGCGGCGACCTTGGCTTGCGCGTCGGCACCGCACAGGATGCCGCCGGCGCCGATGATCGGCACTTCGCCAGCCAGCGCGGTATGGAAGGCGGTGATGACGCGGGTCGATTTTTCCCGCACCGGCAGGCCGGAAAGGCCGCCAGATTCCTTGCCGTGCAGCAGGTGTTCGACGCCATCGCGTGCCAGCGTGGTGTTGGTCGCGATCAGTGCGTCGATGCGGTGCTTTCTGAACAGTGCGGCCATGTCGGCGATCTGCTGGTCGTCCAGATCGGGCGCGATTTTTATCGCGATTGGCATGAATTTGCCGTGTTGCTGGCTGAGCTTTTCCTGGCTTGCTTTGATCGCCGCCAGCAGCGCGTCGAGCTCGTCGCCGCCTTGCAGCGCGCGCAGATTCTTGGTGTTCGGCGAGGAGATGTTGACGGTGACGAAACTGACCTTGCCGTACAGTTTTTCCAGGCAGATCAGGTAGTCGTCGGCGGCGTTTTCAATCGGCGTGTCGAAGTTCTTGCCCAGGTTGACGCCGAGCACGCCCTTGAATGCGGTGTTGTGCAGATTGGTGAGTAAGTTGTCGACGCCGAGGTTGTTGAAGCCCATGCGGTTGATGATGGCCTGTGCCTCTGGCAGCCGGAACAGGCGTGGCTTCGGGTTGCCGGGCTGCGGCCGTGGCGTGACGGCGCCGACTTCGATGAAGCCGAAGCCGAAGTCGGCCAGTGCGTCGATGGCTTCGCCATTCTTGTCCAGGCCCGCGGCCAGGCCGACCGGATTCGGGAAGTCGAGGCCCATGACCCGTTTCGGCAGCGCCGGCACGCTGGGCAGGAAGGCTTTGAGCAAGCCGAGACGATGCAGTCTTGTGAGATTGCTGATCGTGAGGTTGTGCGCGGTTTCCGGGTCGAGCTTGAACAGCAGGGGGCGGAGCAGTTCGTAGAGATTCATTGTTGTTATGTATGCGGCCGGCTGTGGATGTGGTGGCTGACGCTCTCGATTTCGACCGGCACCAGATTGATCTGGCCGTGGCGCACGCCGCGCTCGGCGGAGATCTTTCCGGCAAGGGAGCGCACATCGGCAGTCGCGCCGCGCAGAAACAGGGTTTCCAGGCAGTTATCGTGATCGAGGTGGACGTGCATGCTGGATACGACCAGGTCGTGCGCGTGGTGCTGTAAATCGGTCAACCGTTCGGCCAGGCGGCGTTCATGATGGTTGTAGACGTAGGACAGGCTGGCGATGCAGTACGGCGCTTCTTCATGATCGAGTCGGTGTGCTTCGAGTTCGCGCCGCAACATGTCGCGCACGGCTTCGGAACGGTTGGCATAGCCGCGCTCGCGCAGCAGGTCGTCGAATTCCTGGGCGAGCGATTCATCGAGAGAGATGGTGAAGCGTTCCATGAGCTGTCCAGGTCAAGGGTGAGCTGCCCCGGCGTGCGGCCGGGGTACGGAAGGTTATTGCTCGTCTTGCTCGGGTTTGTGCTGTGTCGCCATCTGCTGCTGCACGTTGGGCGGCACCTGTTCGTAATGGCTGAATTCCAGCGTGTAGGAACCCTGGCCGCCGGTCAGCGATTTGATGCGCGATTGCAGGCTGTCGAGTTCGGCCAGCGGGGCATGACCGACCACGGTGATCATGCCGCCGCGGCCGCTGACGTGACCGGTGATCTGGCCGCGACGGGCCGAGAGATCGCCGCTGACATCGCCAATGGCGCTGTCCGGGGCGGTCAGTTCGACATTGACAATGGGTTCCAGCACGATCGGCTTGGCTTTCGCGGCGGCGTCAAGGAAGGCTTTCTTGCCAGCGGTGACGAAGGCGATTTCCTTGCCATCGACGGGATGGTTTTTGCCGTCGTAAACCGTCACGCGCACATCCTGCATCGGGAAGCCGGCGACGCTGCCGACCTCCATCGCCTGGCGCACGCCTTTTTCCACTGCCGGAATGAAGGTATTGGGAATGACGCCGCCCTTGACCGCATCGACGAATTCAAAGCCGGCGCCACGCGCCAGCGGTTCGATCCGCAGATAGACCTCGCCGAACTGGCCGGAGCCGCCGGTCTGTTTCTTGTGGCGGTAGTGGCCTTCGGCTGGTTGTGTGATGGTTTCGCAGTAGGCGATGGTCGGCGGATGCGTTTCCAGGTCGAGGCGGAATTGTTCGCGCATTCTTTCCAGCACGCGCGTGAGGTGGGTTTCGCCGAGTCCGCGAATCACCGCTTCGTGGGTCGTGGGGTCGTGTTCGACATGCAGGCCCGGGTCTTCCGCGACCAGCCGATGCAGCACATCAGATAGCTTGTCCATGTCAGCTTGTTTTTTGGTGCGCACGGCCAAGCCGAACACGGCATGCGGGAAGTCGAGCGGTTTCATGTGGATGTGGTCGTCTTCCGGCGCATCGTGCAGCACGGAATCGAAATTGAGATCGTCGACCTTGGTGACTGCGCAGATGTCGCCAGGACCGCAGGCTTCGACCGGCAGCAGTTGCTTGCCCAGCACGCGGAACAGGTGGCCGACCTTGAACGGTTTGCGCAGTTCGCCGATGTACAACTGCGAATCGGCGGTGATCGTGCCCTGGTGCACGCGGAAGGAAGCAATGCGGCCGATGTACGGGTCGACTTCCAGCTTGAAGACGTGGGCCAGGACGTGTTTGGCGGGATCGGGTTGTGCGGTCAGCGGTTGGGCTGCCTCGCCTTCGCCTTGCAGGAACAGGGCCGGGTTGCCTTCGGTCGGGTTGGGCAGCAGACGCACCATGATGTCAAGCAGTTCCGGCACGCCGGCGCCGGTCTGAGCGGAGACGAAGCAGACCGGGACCAGGTGGTTTTCGCGCAGCGCCTTTTCGAACGGCGCATGCAGTTGCTCCGGCGCAATCTCGCCCTGTTCGAGATACAGATTCATCAGGTCTTCATCGACTTCGACGACCTGGTCGACCAAGGCGCGATGGGCGACTTCGATGCTGGAGAAATCGGCCTTGCCGCTCGGATTGAAGAAGCAATCGATCACCCGCGTGCCCGCTTCCGCCGGCAGGTTGATCGGCAGGCATTCGCGTCCGAAGGCGGTCTGGATTTCCTCCAGCAAGGCGGGAAGGTCGACATCTTCCGCATCGATCTTGTTGATCACGATCATGCGGCACAGCTTGCGGGTTTGCGCCCAGTGCATCATGCGGTGCGTGGTGAGTTCGATGCCTTTGCGGGCGTCGATGACCACGACCACCGTTTCCACCGCATCGAGTGCGCACAACGCCTGCCCCATGAAATCGGGATAGCCGGGGGTGTCGAGCAGATGAATCAACGTGTCCTGATGTTGCAGGTGGGCTACCGCGACCTTGATCGAGTGCTGGTGCGATTTTTCCAGCGGGTCGTAATCGCAGACGGTGCTGCCGCGTTCTACGGAACCGGCAGCGGGAATGACGCCAGCGGCGGCGAGCAGGTTTTCGATCAATGTGGTTTTGCCGGCGCCACCGTGGCCGACCAGAGCGAGGGTACGAATATTGGAGGTGTTCATGATGATGACTTTCTGCTTGGGGGAGATTGGGAAGTGAAAAAACGGTACGGGTATACGGCTGTCAGCTCGCTTCTGGTAACAATTCACCACGATTGGTGATGAGATCCCACACCGATGGGGCGATTTTTTTGATGCTGGGTAGCGCTTCTTCAGCCGTGGGCGAGATGTGCGGCAGTACGCGGCGTTGGTTGTTCTCGAAATGGATTTCAACATTATCAGCCACGCCGGCGATCGTGCCCAATTCGGCGATACGGCGGTTGAAAACCTTGGCGACGGCAAAACGTGATATTTCGCCAAGTCGCGCTCGCACGGCAGTATCGGTATTCGCATGCACCAGTTCGAAGAACTGATTGAATGCAGCGATCAAATCGATATTCATGGCCTGTTCCGAGTGGGTTTCATGGAGAGTAGCCAAGCCTGTGTTGTACGTAAACAACAAAGACGGCCAATTGCCGAGAACAAGAGGCCAAGAGCCACAAATTGGTTGTTTACCGAAACCTTATATTAGAAAATTCTAATGACAGTGACATCCCGTTTGGTCTCAAACATTGTCAGTGTTGTCTCCTCCATCCTCCTTCATAGGTGGATTTAGCCCGGTCTCGCGACCGGGCTTTTTTTTTGCCCGCACGCTGCGACAATCGCAGCGTAACCGATGCAGGGGCAAGCATGACGCAGTCACTTTGGTATCTCAGGCATGAAGGCCAGGTCTTTGGCCCGTTTCCCTCGCCGCAGATTGAAGAAGCGCTGAATATGGGAGAAGTGACCCCGGAATGGGAAATCAGCCTGAATGAAAACGATTGGCTCAGCATTGCCGACAGCGCCCAGTTCAATACCGAAATTTCGACCTGGAATGAACGTGATACGGAAGAAACGGTGTCCTGGCGCGATCAGCGTAAGCAGGCACGTGCTCGTTGGTTGCATGAGAGTGCAGGTGTCACCGACGTGGCGCACGACCCGGTAAAAGATGCCGCGGTACGAGATTCGATAGCACGCGATCAAATTCGCACCAATGCCTTGCTGCAAGCCGAGAAAGCCAAACGTACTTCGCCTTGGATCGGGTTTCTGGCCCTGGGGCTGATTGCTGGCGTGGGGGTCACGGTGTGGCTGGGGCAAGGCGATAAACCGATTCAGGCCGGCATCAGCCAGGCCGTCAATTGCGCAACAGCCCTGACCGATGGAGCGAACTGGACCGGTTGTGACAAGCGCGGCTTATCGCAACCAGGCATAAAAGTGCGTAATGCGCGCCTGGACAAGGCCCAGCTTGATGATTCGCGCTTGCAAGGGGCCGACC
>Ga0209285_10000756_pt1 | contig 10351 bp, 8 predicted proteins | sample PPLLak3March2015_2_FD_187249 | JGI IMG/M metagenome (GOLD analysis project Ga0209285, IMG submission 187249) | Freshwater sediment microbial communities from Prairie Pothole Lake near Jamestown, North Dakota, USA - PPLs Lake P8 Core (3) Depth... | ecosystem: Environmental > Aquatic > Freshwater... | reverse complement strand
GGGCAACAATCGCTACCCGCACCGACATGGGACCAGGTTCTCATGTCGGTGTTTCTTTCTGAGGCACTCAGATCGCGGCGGGTTCCGCGCCGGTCTCCCTGGCGGTCAGGGGCCCAGACCTGACACGGGTGACGAATAAGCGAACGCAAGGAAAGAGACAAAAGTCACATACCAGAAGACGCCAGCCTGGCTACTCTATAGAAGGGTCATTACGGTCAGAAGAGAATCGCGAAATTGAGGTCAGAGGGACGATGTCAGTATGACTGAGCCAGAGAATCATGCAGGCAGGCTGGGACCGAGCCAGTTGACCCTCCTCTGCTCGCTTGGCAGGTTTGTAGCTGGCTCCCCGCGAAGCTCAAGTTCTGACCGCTTGCAGCTTTGAACCAGCGAGATTCTCCTGCACCAGCCGGCCTGCTCCAAGCCACCCCCAGGTACAGAAGGCTAGAGTCACACGCCGATCAGAAGCCGGTTTGCAGTTGGCAGTCCGCTCTTTGAACAACCTCCCGACCACAAACCCCAACCCCCTGATTCGATGCAGATTATCAAACACCAGTCCACCGATTGTCAACATCCCGTGTCCTTCATCTGAAGCTGTATAATGATTGGCAAGCATGAACACCGTTCGAAGAACGAAGATAATCTGTACCATCGGGCCCGCCAGCGAGTCCAGTGACGTTCTGGAGAGCCTCGTCCTCGCCGGGATGAACCTGGCTCGCCTCAACTTCTCCCACGGCAGCCATCAAGACCAAGCGAGTCGCATCCGCGCCATCCGTGGGGTGTCCGCCAGGCTCAACACCCCGGTGGCCATCCTGCAGGACCTTCCCGGACCCAAGATACGAACCGGACGCCTGAAGTCAGAGGAAGTCACTCTGACCGAAGGCAGCGACTTCGTCCTCACTACCAGGCGCGTAGATGGTGACGAACATGCCGTGAGCGTGAGCCTCCCCGGTCTGCCGGAGAGCGTGAAGCCGGGAGACATTGTGTTCCTTAACGACGGTGCCATAAAGCTGGAGGTTCTGCGACAGACCGCCACGGATGTCACGTGCCGCGTTGCCGTAGGTGGCACTCTGGAATGGGACAAGGGCATAAACGTTCCCGGGGTGAATCTGCAGGTTCCTTCAGCAATGGAGACTGATCTGGAAGACCTGCTCTTTGGAATAGAGCAAGGGGTAGATTTCATCGCGCTTTCCTTCGTAAGAGGCCCCGCCGATGTCCTTGAGGTGAAGAGCTTTCTGCGGGACAAAGGCGTCGACACGCCGCTCGTGGCCAAGATTGAGAAGTGGGAGGCCTGGCAGAACATTGACCAGATAGTGGCTGCCGCCGATGGACTGATGGTAGCCCGGGGCGACCTGGGGGTGGAGATCCCCCTGGAGAAGGTGCCCATGGTTCAGAAGGAAGTCATCAGGAAGTGTAACCGGGCGGGGAAGCCCGTCATCACCGCCACCCAGATGCTGGAGTCCATGATTGACTCGCCAGTTCCAACCAGGGCCGAGGTCACCGACATAGCCAATTCTATTATTGATGGCACGGATGCCATCATGTTGTCCGGAGAGACCGCTGTGGGCCGCTACCCTGTCGAGGCAGTCAAGGTAATGACGCGAGTGGCTCTGGAGACCGAATCTTCACTGCCTCATGACAAGATGGTTCGAGAGAAGGGCTCCGACCTGGAGCCGGTGACTGACGATGCCATCAGCTATGCTGCCTGCAACACAGCGCGCCAGTTGGGGGCGGCGGCCATCGTCGCTTTCACGATGTCGGGCAGCACTGCCAGGCGGGTGGCCAAGTACCGCCCCGGCATTCCCATCCTGGCCGCGACTCCTATACCCAGACAGCTAAGAAGGCTGCTGCTCTCCTGGGGGGTCTATCCTTACGAAGTACCTGAGCCGGCCACCGTGCACGACCTCTTTGCCGAGGGTGTGCGCCTGTGCGTCGAAACCGGGATCGCCAAGAAAGGCGACCTCATAGTGATCACCGCCGGCCTCCCCATCGCCATCCCCGGCACGACGAACCTGCTGAAGGTCGAGCGGGTGGAGTAGAACAGGACTGCGGAGGCCTGCCTAGGCCAGCTTGACGTCCGCGTTCGTCTTGGCCCGCTCCATGAATTGCACCAGTATCCGGCTCCTCAACTGGTTGCGGTCGCGGATGGGCGCCACGAACTTGCCATTGATCCAGATGCGCCCCGGCTCGACGTGCACCAGAATCCTGGGCCCTCCCGTAGCCTCGCTAAGGAACCTGGGATAGCCGTTCTGAAACATCTCCCGGGCTTCCTTCAGATGGACGTCTTCCTCCACTCTGAGGATACTTTCGAGAACCTGGCTGGCCCTGGCTACATTGCTGTCGGTGGTGAGAGGAATGCGCACTTCGTCGAACATGTAGTCAGAGGTGATGGCTTTCTCATGGACCGTGTAGTCCTTGGAGTAGTTGAGCACCGGCTGATCCAGTATGACCAGGTTTGGCACGTGCAGGATGCGCCCAGTGAGTTCACCCCCCAGCTTCTCATCCTCCCCAACCTCTTCGAGAGTAGTGTGAATCAGGCCGACCCAGCGGACGTCGCCCTTGATGTTACCAATACGTATCCTGTCTCCCGGGCCATAGATCCTCGAGAAATTGATGACGAAGAATCCAAAGAAGCTGGCGGTATACTTCTGCAGGGCAACGGCCAGACCCACTGCCAGGACTGGAACAGCGACTGCCATGTCGGGAAACTGCCAGACAGCCACCACAACCCCCCCGATCAGGGCGATCACTACCGCCACGGCCACTGCCAGCCAGAAGAGCCTCATCTACATGATCCTCGGGAACAACTTTAGCAGTAACGCAGTACTAGCCGCAATAGACAGCCGCGCCTGACGACGGCCCTGACTATCCTACCGATCGTGATATCATGGTGGTAGCGGCCGGATCACTACTCACAGAGGAGGGATGTCATGAAGCTCAGTGCACGCAATGTCCTAAAAGGCAAGGTCAAGGCGGTCAAGCCGGGCGTAGTCAACACCGAGGTCATTGTGGAACTACCGGGCAAGATGGAACTCGTCTCGGTCATCACGAAGGAATCCGCCAAGACGCTCAAGCTCAAGAAGGGCTCTGCGGTCTACGCCGTGATCAAGGCCTCCAGCGTGATGATTGCCACGGACTAAGCCACAGAAACCGTGGCGTCTACATAAAGTCCGGGCGAGCAGAAGAGGCGCGAGTTTCATACTCCGAGTAATGCCTTCAGTTCGGAAGGCATGTTGGATGGATTGTCAGCCTCCGGCGGTACCAGCATTGGCTGATGAGACTCCGCAAAGATCGTCTGCCCTGCAGGCCCCAGGAGGAACTCCACAAACTGGACGGCTACCTCAGGGTGCGGTGCGTTGGCCGGAATGGTGAGAGCATACTGTATTTGCTCTCCCCGGAACTCGGGATCTATGGAAGCGAACCTCTGGAAATCCAACTTGACCACGACCTCGCCATAGCGATCGGAGAACTCCCGTGAACTCAGATCAATCTCCGGTGGCAGCTCCACGAACTCCAGCCCGTGCTGTCTGGCCACGCTTTCGTACTCGAAACAGTAGTCCAGATCACCGGATTCCAGGAGTCCCAGCAACTGAACGCTGTAGCCCCTCATGGTGACCTTCGCCGGCTTCAACATCTGGGGCAACAGGATCACATACGGCTCGGAGTTGGCACTCACGGTGATCGGCGGCGAGTAATCTCCCATCACTCTCTCAAAGAGGGTTTCATCGCCGTAGTACTCCTCGGCAAGCTGACACAACATGAGAGCTCTATACCCGCAGGAATCAATGCGCGGGTCGGAGATGCCCACCTCAACGTCAAAACGAGACAGCACCTCATACCAGTTGGTACTCCCGATTTCGGCGGCGTACTTGCTTTGGGACGTGTAGGCCAGGCCCAGGCGATTGGTGGCAAACCGGATGTACCAGTTGGCATAGGCGTCTTCACTGTCGGGCACCTTGTTGCCATACATGAGCATGGGCAGCAGTGACTGGTCGGCCACCACCATGACATCTGCTTCTTTGTGTAGTTCTGTCACCTCCCTGATCACCTGGATGCTGCCGTGCCCCTCCACCAGCACATCGATACCAGGGTGCGCCGCCTCGAATTCCTCTGCCAGCTTCTCAAAGGGCACAATCAGACTGCCCGCGCAGAGGACGGTGATGTGGGTACGACTCGAACCGCATGCCCCATTGGCAACGGTGAGAGGAAGGAGTGCCAGAAGTAGCAACAGAATGCTGATCTTCGCTGTCTTACCGCGCACGGTCTCTCTCAGCCGCAACACTAGCCACTCGTAATGACCTCAATCCGGTCTACCCATCTGACCCAGCGAAATCCCTCAGTCAGCAGGCGGTCATCTCCAGCTACCGCCAGCCTCAGCGGCTTCCCGTCATCATCGGACAGGGGTTTGCCGTCCTGCTCGTACATGAGCACTAGTCCCAGGTTCTCATGCGGCACCTCTCTCAGATTTCCAGTCGCCTCATCGCATTTATAGGTGGAGATGTTACCTTCGATCTCGTCATGTTCGAAGAACGCCGAGTACCCGTCGACGGCCGACACCAGTACTCCGTCTGAAGGTCCTAAGCCACCCACCAGCTCGCACAGATCCTCGATGCTGACGCCTTCGACGTCATAAGGCCCGTGCACCACGCCAGTTGTAGTGAAGAATCCCCCCTGGGCCATGGTGGATTCCATGCCTCTGACGTCTTTGAGGCTGAGAGTCACGTTCTCCCCATTGCTGCCAACAAGAGTCAGGTTCCACTCGATGTCAGACTCAGAACCGTTGCTCCGCCAAGGATGAACGTACACCAGCGCAGCAGCCAGAATACAGATCAGTCCCAGGATGAGGATAGGCAGAACCTGGCGCAGCCTGCCGGTTGGCCTGTTCTGTGGTTCACTTCCTGGCTGGGAAGTCATGACTGTGATCCCTCCGTCGGTGGCACTAGCGCTTCCTTCTTCCTGACAAAGAGAAAGATGGCGGTCCCCACCAGCAGCAATCCGGCGACCCCCAGCCCTATGGGGAACCACGGTATGTCGCTAGACGAGTCCGCGGCCGCCGCATGCTCGTCGCTCTCGGGAATCTCAGGTGCGGTGCCAGTCGGGTATATGACGACGCTGTCAATCCATTTCCCGGACAGGCCGTTGGTGCTCGGCCAGAAGCCCTCGGAATCCTGATAGAAGTGGGAGTACCCCTCTTCGGGCGGCATGACTGCTTGCATGTCGGCGTTGCCAAAGACGTACTTGCCCTCGGCATTAGTGGTCCCGGCCATGATCACGATCTGAAGAGCCGTGCGGTACCCGTTGTTGCCGGGATAGCCTTCTCCGTACCTTTCGCCTTCTTCGGCTTCTTCACCGTTGTACCAGCACAAGGCGATGGTGCCCTGCCGGTCCTGCGGTTCACAGACATTGGCGTACTTGAACTTTATGGTCCAGTTGTCCGAGGCGTGCATCAGCACTTCGTCCCCTGAGGTCATACCCCCCACCAGGTCACAGAGGTCCTTGATACTCGTCCCCATCACCGCACCCTTGTCCTTCAGAGTAAGACTGAGTGCCTCATCGGGGTCCCAGAGGTTGCCCGGATCGAACGTAGGCCCCTGGTGGTAGTAGTGAGTCATGCCATCGCCGTGCTTCGGCAGGTTCTTCTCCATCCATCGGTAGCTCACGGTCTCCTCATCAACCACGGTGACGCCATCCTCACCATACTTGACAACATGCACAGATGAGGTGGCCCCGGCTGCCATAACCGAAGACACAGGGAATGCCGGCACCACCATCGCGGAAAGCAGCAGGATGCCCAGCAGCAGAATGATCTTCTTCACCATGCGTCTGCCTCCCACCCATCCCGATTCAGTTCGTCTATCATCTATCACCTCTGTTTACCAGGTCTCTCCCCAATGCAAACCGATGATCGCCACATCCAGCATATCGATGACGCCGTCTCTGTTCAGGTCCTCCGGAATCCAGCCAGGATCTCCCGTCTCCTCCCAGTGCAGGCCAATCATCACCACGTCACCGATATTGCACACATGATCGCCGTTGAGGTCCCAGGCGGGCTGGCCGTGCGTGATCACTACCGTCTCGAAAACCGTATCCTGCGGGTACACCGTGGTCACCTGCGAGTTGTCGAGAGAAACATCCGCCACCCGGATGATCTCTATGGTGGACGTGCCGCCAATCGGATCAACGGTCACCTTCGCATAGGCCAGGCTGTTCTCCAGGCTGTTCTGGTAGCCATCATACTTCTCCTCGCCCAGTTGGTAGAGCGGTCCTCCCCCCGTCCCCATTACCAGGTACTGGATGCCCCCCTCAAGGTACCACTCGTAGGCATGCATATGGCCGTTCCAGACGGCATCGACGCCGTGCGTCTGGAACAGCCCCTCCCACGCCGCCCTGAGATTGGCCCAGCCCCCGAAGTGATTGGGATCAGAGGTGTAGAGCGGGTGGTGACACGCCACGAACTTCCACGCCTTGCCGGAATTGAGGTCACTGTCCAGCCACGCCGTCTGGGCGGATATGTTCATGTTGCTGTCCAGCACCGTGAAGTGAATATCGCCGCAGTCGAAGGAGTAGTACTCCGGCAGGCCGAATATCTCGTAATACAGGGCATCGTTGCCTTCATGGTTGCCCAGCGCCGTGAAGATTGTGGTGTTCGCCAGCATGTTGCGTCCGGCAGCGAAGAACCGGTTCCAGTTGGCCAGATCGCTGGCGTCGTTGACCAGGTCCCCGTCTATCAACACGAAGGCGATGTCAGGCTGCGCGGCAATGCTGTCGGCCACCAGCTTGAACCGCTCCGACTGGCTGAAGAGGGGCAACTGGTCCTGTGTGTCGCTCAGGACCACGAAGTCGACCGGGCCGGAGGTGGGGAAGGTGCAGAAATGGCAGTCAGCGGAGGCCTCCGCGCCGTACAGGACGCGGTAGTGGTACGCGGTGTCCGGAGCCAGCCCTGACAGCGCGATGTGATGCAACTGCGAGTCCGTGCCATCAGTCGCGCTCAGGTTGTATGTACCACTGGCGCTGAAATGCGCCTCGGTGGCGTACTGAACCGTCACCGTGGTGGATAGGGTGGTCTTGACGTTCACGATAGAGGCTGTCGTCGTTGTCCCGGTAAGGTATGGCCCCCAGAGCAGCGCCATGGTGGGAGCGGTCACCGTGATGTAGTCCGTCTTGACCTCGGAATCGCTGCCGGCAATATTGGTAGCCGTGAGCTTGACGGTGTAGGTGCCGGCGACATCATACGTGTAGCTGGGGTTCTGCGCGTTGCTGTCCGCTGTGCCGTCGTTGTTGAAGTCCCACGACCAGGCCGTCGGATTCCCCGTTGACTCGTCAGTGAACTGTACGGCCAAAGGTGCCGGGCCGCTGGTCACGTCGGCGCTGAAGGCCGCCGCCGGCAACGGTGGCGCGGATACGATGATGTAGTCCGTCTTCACCTCGGCATCGCTGCCGACACCATTCGTAACGGTGAGCTTCACGGTATAGGTTCCGGCAGCAGTGTAGGTGTAAGAGGGGTTCTGGGCAGTGCTGTCCACCACGCCGTCGTTGTTGAAATCCCACTCCCAGGCCGTCGGTGTCTCTGTTGACTGGTCAGTGAAGTTGACGGTGACCGGCGCCGTGCCGCTGGTCTTGTCGGCCACAAAAGCCGCGACCGGCGGTTGTGACGCCGGAACAGCGACCGTGAACCCTTCCCAGCCGGGGGCATCCATGTAGTCCTTGGAATCGTACTTGCCAACCGTTCCCAGGGCCTGGCTGTCGGCCACGATGTCATATTTCGCGGGCGTGGCCGCCGCATCGATGGCCCAGGTCAGCGTGGGACCGAAATCGCCGCTGGCGTCTGTGGTGACTGTCTCCTGAGCGCCGGAAGGATCGTTGCCAGCGCTGAACTCGTAGGCGCCCTGGAGAACCGGATCTTCCCCACCAACGATGGTCAGCTTGTTGTTGGACACCGGCTCGCCCTGTATCCAGAGCTTATAGCTGGTGCCGGCCGCCAGGCCGGCCCCTTTCACGTAGGCTGTCTCGCCCGGAGCGAAGCTCTCCCTGGCATTCCCGGAGGCGTCACAGGAAATCAGGTTCGGCTCATATATGTCGATATTGGAGACGATCTGCACGGACAGGCCGCTGCTGGAGGGCCATATGCCGCTGTAGTAGTGCCAGCGGGACTCGGGCAGGGTCTCGTGCATGTCCCAGTCACCGAAGGCGTGCCAGCCATTCGGGTTCGTGGTGGTGTCGGCAAAGAACAGCAGGCGCATGCCGGTGTCATAGGTGGGCACGTAGCCGCCGTAGTCCTCGTTGTACCAGCAGATCACCATCTTCCCCTGCCGTGGCTCCGGGTTGTAGATATCTTCATAGTCGAACCACTTGTAGAAGTTGTCGGCCGCCTTGATCTTGACGGTGCAGCCGGCCGTGGCTCCGCCGACCAGGTTGCACAGGTCTTTGACGTCGGTCCCCTTGGGCCGCCCGTAGTCCCGGCTCTCCATGTTGACGTCTTCGCTGGGGTTCCACACCGCGTCGAAGTTGGTGTTGGTGAAGGTGGGGCCTTGAGCGTAGTAGCGGACCGTCCCGTCGCCCTGCACGGGCAGGTTGGCCTCCATCCAGGTATAGTCCACGGTCTGGGTGCCGAGGACGTTGCCGTCGGCGTCATACTTGGTCACGGTGAGAGAGGTCGTGGCCGCGGCCGCCGGCTGCGGGGTCACCAGGCCGGGCAGGAGGCTGACCAGCATCGCCATAACCAGCAGCACGCCCAGGATCGTTCTGTTCCTACTCATGATGTCCCTCCTGGATACCTCCGTTCTAGTATCGCCACCACCATCCAGTACGTCAACATGTCATTCCTCGGAGGGCCACGCTCTGTCGTGGCCGCGGAACCATTGGTGGGTGTCAGGTTCCTAACCTGACCTCTGTTCGGCGAACCCGTCGCGCTCTCTCGTCAACCCCCTTTGTCCCCCATTCTTGGGGGAAACAAAACAACGCAGAGGGGCTTCGCCCCTCTCCACGCCCGATGGATGGCGCGCACGATACGAAGTAGGGGGCTTGATTCATCAAGCCCACGTTCCAGACACCCCGAACCTCGGCAGCGTTCCGCTGCACCGCATTCTGTCCGCGCGGCAACTTACGAAACGCCCGATGCCTGCCCTTCTTCGGGAGGGCAGGCATAAGAACGGGCAAGTCCTCTTGTCGTAACTCAGTCTCTTACCAGGTCTCCCCCCAGTGCAGGCCGAGAACCACCACGTCGCCAATGTTGATGGCTCCGTCGCTGTTCAGGTCTTCGGGAATCCAGCCGGGAGCCCCGGTCTGGCCCCACACCAACCCGATGACCACCACGTCGCCGATGTTGCAGGTGTGATCGCCGTTCAGGTCCCACGCCGGTACGTCCACAGCAAAGCTCACCGAGATCGTATGGTTCGCCGCTACATTAGTGAACTCGTAGCTGGTTACCGCTCCAACCGAGGCTCCGTCCACCAGCACATCCGCTATGTGATAGCCGGTAGCCGCGGTGATGGTGAAGATCACGTTGTCCCCTTCATTGACCACGACGTCTCCGCTGGGATCAATCGCGCCGTTGGCGCCGGCGCTGGCGGTAATGGTGTATGTAGTTGCCGCAGCTTCGGTGTAAGTGACCTCAAGCTTGGGTTTCAGTGAGATGTCGCCGGTGAAGTCACTCGAATAATAGAAGGCACCAAGCGGTTCCCCTAAGGACTCAACCGGTTCTTTTATCAGCCAACCGTAATTCGGAGTGCCAGATGCAAAGACTGCTACATCGGAAGTGACATCCCAGGCAACCCATGAATCCGGCGTTGTACCGGTGTGCGCATTTGTAGTAGGGGTAGACGAGAAAGAAGGCTGGTTCTCCCAGCATACTGTACTTCCCTCCCAGCTAGAGGTCACCCGGTGCATATCGTGAACTCGATCATCAGTGGCATACATTAGGTTCAACGATAGTGTGGCGGAGTCAATCGTTGCTCCCGAAGGGATCGATGAAAGGTCGAAGTGGATTAGGGTTCGGTCATTGAATCCCTCATATGCTACTACAAACAATTGTTCATATATGTCAGTAACCATGGTTGGAGATGTGTCTTCAATGCAATTGTCCGCATCGGCGGCAATTGTTACTGTTGTTGAGCCATCTGCCACCGCCGCCACCGGCGCTACCAGCGTAGGCAGGACGCCGAGGATCATCGCCACCACCAGCAATCCGCCTAGAAGACCTTTGACTATTCTGTTCCTCTGCATTTCTCCTCCTTTTGATTTTGTATTATGATTCGCCTTGAATGACCGCCGCCGGCCAGTCAAGGCGGGCGCACACGCATTTGAGCCATCTGTACCTCCGTGATCTACTTCAATTTGTCATTCCCGCGAAAGCGGG
>Ga0209285_10000750_pt1 | contig 10379 bp, 9 predicted proteins | sample PPLLak3March2015_2_FD_187249 | JGI IMG/M metagenome (GOLD analysis project Ga0209285, IMG submission 187249) | Freshwater sediment microbial communities from Prairie Pothole Lake near Jamestown, North Dakota, USA - PPLs Lake P8 Core (3) Depth... | ecosystem: Environmental > Aquatic > Freshwater... | reverse complement strand
TACATTCCCCCTCGCAGTTGGCGTCATTGGCTGATCGGCCGCCCGCTGGCCACTGCCGATGCACCACACCAGACCATTGGCAAGTTGATCGGCCTGGCCGTCTTTGCATCCGATGCGCTTTCATCCACTGCATACGCAACCCAGGAAATCCTGTTCATCCTGGCCGCAGCTGGCACAGCCGCTTTTGGTTATGTTTTTCCCATCTCGATGGCAATCGTTATCCTGCTGGCAATTGTTGCGATTTCCTACGAACAAACCATCCACGCATACCCCGATGGCGGTGGGGCATACATTGTCTCACGCGATAACTTGGGAGAGTTGCCTGCCCTCATCGCCGGAGCAGCTTTGCTGACCGATTATATACTCACCGTTGCAGTTTCTGTTTCATCCGGTGTAGCCCAGCTCGTTTCAGCCTTCCCACAGTTATTTGATTTTCGAGTGCTCATTTCGATTGGCTGTGTTCTATTCATTATGCTGATCAACCTGCGCGGGGTTAAAGAATCCGGAGCAGCTTTTGCGCTACCAACCTATTTCTTTATTGTGATGATGTACCTGACCGTAGGCATTGGCCTCTTCCGCCACTTTGCAGGATCATTAGGGATTGTGGCCGATCCGCCTGAAATGGATATCAGTCATACCATCACAGCGATAACACCCTTCCTGGTCCTGCACGCATTTTCCAGCGGCACCGCTGCTCTGACAGGCATCGAAGCCATATCGAATGGCATCACTGCGTTTAAAGAGCCGCGCAGCCGCAATGCGGGTATCACCCTGATCTGGATGGCGCTCATCCTTAGTTCATTATTCCTGGGTATCTCTTTCCTGATTGGCCAGATTGGGGCAGTCCCATCAGAAACAGAAACAGTAATATCGCAACTGACCCGCACAATTTTTGGGAGAGGCACGCCATTTTACTTGATGGGGATCACAGCAACAACCGTCATTCTCATCATGGCTGCCAATACAGCCTTTGCAGATTTTCCCCGCCTGAGCGCCATTGCGGCCAAGGATGGCTTCCTGCCCAGGCAGATGTCATTTCGAGGCAGCCGCCTGGTTTTTTCCTATGGCATCGTTACATTGGCCTTGGTTGCATGCCTGTTGATTTTCATCTTCCAAGCCAGCGTGAACAGGCTGATTCCCCTATACGCCATTGGTGTATTCCTGTCCTTCACGCTCTCGCAAGCCGGCATGTCGCACCGCTGGTGGAAGATCGGCCACTTGAAAGCCGGTCAGCAAATCCACGAGCGCGGCTCCATGCTGAAAAGGGAGAAAAACTGGCAGGTCAAGATGCTCATCAATGGCTTCGGCGCTGTGTGTACTGCCATCGTGATGATCGTGTTCGCAGTGACAAAATTCCGGGATGGAGCCTGGGTGGTTTTGATCCTGATCCCAAGCCTGGTGGTGCTATTCTCCATGATCAACCACCATTACCGGAGACTGGCAAAGAATCTCTCGCTGGAAAAATTCGTTGGCGCGCCACCCCGCTCCGCCCGTCATCGGGTCATCCTGCCGATCAGCGGCGTACACCAGGGAACCCTGGAAGCCATGCGCTATGCGCAACGACTTTCCAACGATATTACGGCTGTCCATGTTTCGATCGACCCCGATGAAACAGAGAAACTCCGCCAACGTTGGAAGGTTTGGGGGGAGGGCATCCGGTTGGTGATCTTGGATTCCCCTTACCGTTTATTGTTCGAACCCTTGATCAAATACATCGAGGAACTTGCAGCCACGCGCCAGCCTGATGAAACCATCACCATCGTTGTGCCCCAGTTCGTCCCAGCCAAGGCCTGGCAAAATGTATTGCATACCAATACAGCCAATACGCTGCGCAGCGAACTGCTTTCCAAACAGGGAATCATCATTACGGATGTTCCCTACCAGGTATCATGAAGGTTGGCATCAACCGAGGAGAACATGCGATGAATATTATCGTGATCGGCTGTGGCCGCCTGGGATCCGACCTATCCTTGCGGCTTTCCCAGCAGGGTCACCAGGTAACCGTTGTGGATGATAACCCCGGATCATTCGAAAGCCTGGATCCGCAATTCCGCGGCCGGACCGTGGAAGGCGATCCTTTCTCGAAAGAGGTGCTGGAACGAGCCGGAATCGAAGGAGCCGATGGCCTGGCGGCAGTAACCAACTCAGATACGATCAACGCCGTGATTGGCCATATCGCCTGCTGCATCTATAATATCCCGAATGTTGTGGTGCGTAACTATGACCCCAAGATGCGCCCCGTCCTGGAAGCATTCGGCCTGCAAATGGTCAGCTCTACATCCTGGGGAGCCCAACGGATCGAAGAGATGCTCGGCGGCACCCAGTTCAAAATTGTCTTCTCCGCCGGCAATGGCGAAGTTGAAGTTTACGAACTGGTCATCCCCGACCACTGGGCTGGTCGCAAGCTGGGTGAATTGCTTGCCGTATCTGAAACCTGCCTGCCGGTAGCATTGACACGGGCTGGGCGGTCGGCACTGCCATCACCTGAAATGCTGCTGGAAGCAGGGGATGTGGTCGATATCAGCACAACAGCCAAAGGCATTGAAGAACTGCGCAATTGCCTCATAGGAAAGGAGGCCTGAGATGTTTGTACTGATAGCCGGGGGAGGCCGAACCGGCGCACAACTGGCCTCCTTGCTGCTGGCCGAAAACCAACAGGTCAGATTGGTGGAACACCGCAGTGAACTGCTTGCTAGGCTTCACCGTGAGCTCCCAACCGAAGTAATCTACGAAGGACTTTATACCAACCCACAGGTGCTGCAACGCGCCGGCATTCGCCAGGCCCACGTGGTAGCCGCCACCACGGATACGGATGCCAACAACCTGGTGCTCTGCTACATCGCCCGCGAAATGTTCGGCGTTCCCCGCATCATCGCCCGCATCAACAACCCGCGCAATGCCTGGCTCTTCACAGAAAAATTCCATGTGGATGTAGCCCTCAACCAGGCCAATGTTTTCGCCCACCTGATCCAGGAGGAGATGTCTCTGGGTGATATGATGACCCTGCTCAAGATGCGGCGCGGTCTGTATTCGCTGGTGGAGGAAAAGGTACACCCGCAATCCCAGGCTGTTGGTCAAAATTTGCGTGAGCTCCCGATCCCGAGTGAATGTGTCGTGGTTGCCATCATCCGCAAGAACGACCTGATCATCCCGCGCGGGGATACCATTCTCCAGGAAACCGATGAAGTTCTGGCATTGGTGCATGGCGACCAGTTGCAGGACTTTGCCGCCCTGCTCTCGCCCCCGCAGCCACTCAAACGATGAGCCAAAAACAGCCCAATTCGCGCATGTGCTTCATCTGTGGATTGGAAAACCCGGTCGGCTTGAAGTTGAAGATATACGAGATCGAGCCGGGCGTAATCGAGACCCGCTATATCGCACCGGAACATTTCCAGGGTTACCCGGGTGTGTTGCACGGAGGGATCGTTGCATCGATCCTTGATGAGATATCCGGCCGATCTCTCATGGGCGACCCATCCGCCCCGCGGTTCATGTTCACCGGCAAACTGGAAGTGAAATATCGCAAGAATGTGCCAATTGGCAAACCGCTCAAGATCGTCGGCAAGGCCGGAAAATCCAGGGGGAAGATGGCTGAGGGTTGGGCAGGCATCTACAACGAGAACGGTGAACTTTTGGCCGAAGCGAACACCCTGCTGGTTGATGTGCCCGAAGAAATGCTCAAGATGGCCGATGCGGACAATTTGGGCTGGAAAGTGTACCCGGATTAGACAGTTGGATCATCCCTTGTGACAGGCATCCTGTATAATAAGGATGCCTGTTTTTATTTTCGGAAATGGAGCGCTTATGATAAAAAACTACCACCGGCCAACAACCCTCGAAGAAACGCTCACCCTCCTTTCCAAGCCTGATACCATCCCCCTTGGTGGAGGAACCATCATCAACTCCCCAGAATTCAAGGACAAGAATATTTCTGTTGTCGATTTGCAAGCCCTGGGACTTAACCATATCCATAAAAGAGGCCATGCCTTAGAAATCGAAGCCTGTGTCACGCTCCAGCAACTGCTCGAATATGAACATGCTCCCAAGGCGCTCAAGGATGCCATCAGGCTGGAAGCACCGCTGAACATCCGCTACATGGGAACAATTGCCGGGACCCTGGCAGCCTGCGATGGCCGCTCGCCATTCGCGGTGCTGATGCTGGCATTGGACGCGCGGTTGACAGTGGATGGCGGACGAAAGACCGAAAACGGTCAACAGTCCACATTCCACAATCTGGGAGATATTCTCCCCGTACGTATAGAATTCCTTCCCGGTAAACTCATCACCAAAATCGAAATCCCCCTGCATGTGAGCCTGGCCTACGAGTATGTGGCCCGCACCCCGGCCGACAAGCCCATCGTCTGTGCGGCGCTTACCCAATGGCCATCCGGGCGGACCCGGCTGGCTCTCGGCGGCTGGGGCAACTCCCCAACGCTGGCCATGGACGGCAATGAACCCGGCGGCGTGGAAGATGCAGCCCGTAATACCGCCCACGATGCAGCCGATGAATGGGCCAGCGCCGAATACCGCAGCGATGTTGCCGCGGTGCTGGCGAAGAGATGCATGGAGGCGATGATGTGACAGTCACTTCGGAAGTGACTGTCAAATCCTAAAAACTATGAAACTCGACTCGCGCGCACTTACCAATGACAACGATCTGCGAGCAATGGAAACCCTCGCGCGCGAAACCCATGCGAACAACCTGCACGTTACCGATCTGCCCTGGCGCTTCTGTTCCTGGGCGCTGGATATCCCCGAAAATTTCCGCCTGTGGCATGATGAGAACGGCCGCCTGCTTGCCTGGGCCATGCTCTGCATCCCTTTCGAGTCGCTGGATTTCGTCTGCCTTCCCGAAGTTGAAGCCGATCTCCTGCCCCTGATCCTGGCCTGGGCAGACGAACGCTCCCGGATCCATCCGGGAATGATCCCGTTGGGCACGCCAGAAGGCAAGCCTTGCTGGTTCATCAACGTATTTGTTGACCAGGTGGAACGCATCCGCCTGCTGGAGGCGGCCGGGTTTTCCGATCAGTCCGATGTGGGCGAATACTCGTGGTCGAAGGTGTTCATGCGGCGCCCGGCGAACCTGCCGGTGAAGGATTACCGCATCCCGGAAGGATTTGTTGTCCGTCCGCTGGCTGGCGAGGGCGAAGTGGAAACCTACGTGCAATTACACCGGCAGACTTTCGGAAGCAAGAATATGACCGTCGAATGGCGAAAACGCATCATCCGGCACCCGGATTACACGCCCGACCTGGATATCGTGGTCGCTGCACCGGATGGACGGCTGGGAGCCTTCTGCGTCTGCTGGTTCGACCCACAGGCAGGGGTTGGCCATATCGAGCCGCTCGGCTGCCACCCGAACTTCCGTCGCTATGCGCTCGGCCGCCTTGCCCTGGTCGAAGGGCTGCGCCGCTTGCAGGCGCATGGCGCACAGGAGATCTTCGTGGAAACCGACAACTGGCGCAATACTGCCTTCCGATTGTATGAGTCGCTGGGCTTCCAGGTGGTGCGGGATGTGCTGGTGTATCGAAAGGATTATTAGGAAATAATGGACCTATCGTTGATAGGAGTTTTATTTTGGGCATGTTGTTGTTTTATTGAATTTCTTTGTATGGGCAAATCCGAATATCTATGCAATGTAATCTCCCGCTTGATCCCATCCTCCCCGGCGACAACACTCGTCAACCCCACCCCGTCAACAGTGCGAATCCTCCCATGAATCCGCTTCCCCCCACCCTCGCCCCCTTTTTCCAGGAATACGATCTTTCGATTTTGGATATCCGAAAGGATGCCCACACCATCATCGAGCGCGTCCTGCAGTTTGGCAACCGCGCCGAAATCCGTTGGTTGTTTGCAACCTACTCGCAGGATGAAATCAGAAATTGGGTAACGAGATTCGGTAATGAAAAACTTCCCCAACCGCACCGAACGTTTTGGCAGGTTATCCTGGAGATTCGCGGATGAGTCAGTTGTATTGGGATACTGTCACAGAAAACATGCGCACCGTTCTAAGCGGCTTTACGCAAAGTGCGCTTGGTGACCGGTTCTATCTGGCAGGCGGAACAGCGCTTTCCCTGCAACTCGGCCATCGCATTTCTATTGACCTGGATTTCTTTTCACAAACCGAAGACATCCCATCCCTTCGTCCGCAATTGGAAAAAACGCTTGCCCCATTCCAGGGTACCCTTGCAGACTCAGCCTGGGGCAATCTTGCATTTCTTGTGAAAGGTGTTCGCATTGGCTTTTACGGATACGGATTTCCCTTGGTTGCTCCACTCATCGAAACCAAAGGTTTCCGACTGGCATCCATCGAAGATATCGCGCTGATGAAACTGCCGCGCTCCTTTCCCGTGCAACCCGCAAGGATTTTTACGATTTGTATTTCATCTGCCGGGCAATTTCCATCAGGGAGTTGTTGGATAAAGCCCCGCAAAAATACCCATCCGTTCGCGACTTCGAATTGCAGGCGGTCAAGCGGCTGGTTTATTTTGAAAATTCCGAAAACGAGACCGACCCTGTCATGCTGAAAGCCGCATCCTGGGAAGCGGTAAAGGATTATTTCCTTCACCAGGCAAAAGAGATCGAACAGAGTTGGCTGAAATGACCCTTCCTCTTTCCCAAATCCTCCCCGGCGACTGCATCTCCATCCTCGCCCAACTCCCCGAAGCATCGGTGGACCTGGTTTTCGCCGATCCGCCCTACAACCTGCAACTCTCGCAGGAACTCTACCGCCCCAACCTGACCAAAGTGGATGCGGTGGATGATGGCTGGGACAAGTTCCAAAGTTATGGTGAGTATGATGAGTTTGTATATAATTGGCTACGCGCAAGCAAGAGGATATTGAAGGATACCGGAACGATCTGGGTTATTGGTTCTTATCACAACATCTTCCGCATTGGCAAAATCCTGCAAGATCTGGATTTCTGGATATTGAACGATATCGCTTGGATCAAGGATAACCCGATGCCCAACTTCCGAGGCGTGCGCTTCACTAATGCCCATGAGACGCTCATCTGGGCCCAAAAAGTGAAAGGCGCGAAATACACTTTCAACCACCACGCCATGAAAGCCGTCAACGATGATTTACAGATGCGTTCGGATTGGTACCTGCCACTTTGCACAGGAAAAGAGCGCATCAAGATCAACGGCCAAAAGGCGCATACAACCCAGAAGCCAGAAGCCCTGCTTTACCGCATCCTGCTGGCAACCACCAACCCCGGCGATGTGGTCCTGGATCCCTTCTTCGGCACGGGCACAACTGGCGCAGTCGCCAAAAGGCTGGGGCGTCATTACATCGGCATCGAACGGGATGCGAAGTACATCCGGGTAGCGGAAGAACGCATCGCAGCGGTGGAGCCAGTTCCGGCCAATGCGTTGGACTTCCCTGACAAGCGCAAGCAGGCCAGGGTCCCGTTCGGCGCGCTGCTGGAGGCAGGCCTGCTCCAACCAGGCCAGGTGTTGACTTTTATAAAAAATCCTTCCAAACAGGCAACGATCCTTGCCAATGGCCATATCCGCTGCGGAGAACTGGTTGGCTCCATCCATGGTGTGGCAAAATCCCTGCTGAACGGTACGCCTGCTAACGGCTGGGATCTGTGGCTGTGTAATAACAACCAGATGGCAATCAATACTTTACGCGAACAATACCGCAAACTGAAGGAGCAAACATGAACCGAAAACGCAAACCCATCAACTGGTTCCTACTTGGAATAATCGGGCTGCCCTTGCTGGCGGTTGGGGCATATTTCTGGGTCACGGCCTTAATGGACTCACTCTACAACTACCGCTCACCCTTGATGGCTATGCCTCCCCAGGCCGGCGCCCCGGTTGGCGAACCTTTGACCGGACGCGTCGTGATCGTGCTGATCGACGCCCTGCGGGAAGACACCTCCCTGGATGCAGAGGTGATGCCCTTCCTGAACGGCTTGCGCGAACAGGCAGCCTGGGCGACGATGTCCAGCCGCCCGCCATCTTTCTCTGCCCCCGGCTGGATCACGATCCTGACCGGCGCCTGGCCGGACATCAACGACAGCCAGCCGCTCAACCCGCCCGATGAAAACAGCGTGCGCACCTTTACGCAGGATGACATCTTCGCCGCGGCGGAGCGCAGCGGCCTGCGCACGGCTATCTCGGGCTACGCCTGGTTCGAGGGTATGCTGGCAAACAGCGGCGTGGACGCTGGCTTCTACATCCCTGGCGAGGACAACGCTGCCGACCAGGATGTAGTGGACGCCGCCCTGCCCTGGCTCTCGGAAAATTTCCAACTGGTGCTGGTGCACATCGACCAGGTGGATTACGCCGGACACCACGAAGGCGGACCGCGCGACCCGAACTGGGATGCAGCCGCCAACCGGTCGGACGCTCTCCTGGCCGAAATCGTCAACATCCTGGACATGGAACAGGATACCGTTATCGTATTATCCGACCACGGCCAGATCGACCGCGGCGGCCACGGTGGCAACGAGTCGGTTGTCATGACGGAGCCCTTCGTAATGGCCGGGAAAGGGATCATTCCGGGGAAATACCTGGAAATCGAAATGGTGGATGTAGCCCCGACAGTTGCTGTCCTGCTCGGAACGAATATCCCGGCATCCAACCAGGGGCGGCCGCTGATCGAAATGCTGGAGATCGATACAGCCGCGGTCGATGCCATCCAGTCTGCGCTTGCCAGCCAGCAAGCAGATCTTTATGAAGCCTTTACCACTGCGATTGGCCAGGAAGCAGAGCCCATCGAAAGCGAAACGATCGTCAGCGCAACCCAACTGGCAATGGAAAACCTCCGCCAGGGGAAACTGGCACGCGAGCGCGTCTGGCGCAATCTCGTAGCAGTCTTTATCACCGTGATCCCCGCCTACCTGCTGTTCCTCCGCAAGGAGAAAAAAGCCTTATGGTTCCTGGCAGGTACAGCGATTTACTTGCTTCTGTTCCTGGGACGCTATATCCTCATCGACAACCGGACCCTGTCGCTCAGTTCGCTGGAAAGCCAAACCTGGCTCATCACTTATTCGGCAGTCACATCCGCGCTGGCACTGGCAGTTGCCTGGCTGGTTTCCATGCTTGGATTGCGTGCGTTCCGCCTCGGTCCGCGCGAGGCTGCCAGGCAGGCGCTGGGATTCGTCTGGTTCACGCTTTACGTGCTTGCCATCCCCATCCTGCTGAGTTTTGCCGTCAATGGTTACCGGGTCACCTGGACGCTGCCCGAATTCACCACCCAGTTCCTGGGGTTCTTCGCCACCGTGCAGGGTTTGTTCGTAGCGGTGGTTGGGCTGTTATTGGTAGGGATCAGTGCATTGGCAACGAGGGTTGTAAAAAAGCAGGATAAATTGTAACTTCTCAATAAATTGGGGAAGATGGGGGGTGTGTGGGCGGCTTCGCCGCCCACACACCCCCCGCCCCCCAAGCTATTGAGATGCTGCGATAAATTTGATAAATCCTTACTGGAAATAATCCCCCACCACGCCTGAAAGATCAATGTTTGTATGCTGGGCCAGGATAGAGAAGAAATCCTGCCGGCTTGCCCTGCGATGGGACATCTGGGTAGCGTAATCCTTCAGGAAGGCGTAGAAGGCATCATCCCCCACTCGCAACCGTAACGCATCCATGAAATACGCTCCACGCAGGTAAACCGCGTTCACATACGGGCGGAAACTGCCGCCCTCATAGATCGTGATGTTGATATACCCGCTAGGGCTGAACGGCTTGACGCGGAAATTCCACCACCACCCCGCCAGGCTGGGATAGGTGTGCATGTAGAAGATCCATTCGCTATAGGTGCACAGGGCTTCATCCAGCCAGGGTTCGAGCGCCTGATCGTTGCCCACCAGGCCGAACCACCACTGGTGGGAGATTTCGTGCACGCCGATCGAGATCAGGTTGTTCCGCACCGTGCCGTTATACTCATCGTAGAAATTGCGACTCAACCAAACCAACCCATCTGCCTCCATCCCATCCGGGAAGGCGGCCTCCACGATATTCAGGCTTGCATATGGATACGGCGCATACAGGTCACTGTACAGGGCTACCGCCTGTGTTGCCGCTTGCAGGATGGCAGCCGCAGCGTCTGCATGCCCTTCGGTGTAATAGCTGGTGATGGTGATGTTTCCCAGGCTGGCGCTGGTGGAGAGATACCTGGTGCTGGCCGAAAAAACAAAGATGCGGGCGTTCTCCAGGCGGTAACTGAATCCATCCCCATCCGCCTGGGCCGGGGCGCTGGCAGCGATCGTCGCTGCCAGGGATGGGTCGCTCTGCCGGATGCGAACATCGAAATCGGCCGGATCGTAAACCAGGTGCTCGCCGGTTACGAACGGTTCGTTCAGCAGCCAGCCCTGCCCCGGCACATAAGGGACGATGAAAGGGTACCAGTCGATCAGGTTCAACTG
>Ga0209285_10000748_pt1 | contig 10407 bp, 6 predicted proteins | sample PPLLak3March2015_2_FD_187249 | JGI IMG/M metagenome (GOLD analysis project Ga0209285, IMG submission 187249) | Freshwater sediment microbial communities from Prairie Pothole Lake near Jamestown, North Dakota, USA - PPLs Lake P8 Core (3) Depth... | ecosystem: Environmental > Aquatic > Freshwater... | reverse complement strand
AGAAAATATGGTTTATGTAAATCTGATATCGGCTTCGGAGGCTTTTTATGGTAATACAAGTAATCTGGTGAAATTCCAAGTAATGTGTCACTCATAATATTTTTCTTCCCCGCTTAACAATTTACCCCAATATATTCCATTGTACTTAAATTGTTAGAATTAATCTTATATGCATTTACTATATTTCACTTCTTTGATTCTTTATGACTACGAATATAGTTTATTCGAAAGAATTTGATAAACACGATAACATAGGTCATCCTGAAAACGCTAGACGTCTCCAGGTTATGGTTGGTGAACTTAGAAAAACTTCTTTCTATAATGAACTTGGCATAGTCGAACCAGAGATATTGCCTGAGGAGATGCTTTATTCAATTCACTCAGATGAGATGATACAAGAAATCAAAAACATAAGTTCCAGCGGTGGCTCATGGATAGATCTTGACACGTATGTTTGTAGCTCAGACTACGATGTTGCTAGGTTGGCTGCAGGTGGGGTTTTGCAGGTTTGCAAACAGGTTTTAGCAGGTAAGGCTGATAATGCTTTTGCGCTGGTTAGACCGCCTGGTCATCATGCATCGCGTGATAGGTCCATGGGTTTTTGTCTTTTTAACAACGCTGCGATAGCAGCAAATGATATCGCAAAAAAAGGAAAACGTGTTTTACTTTTTGATCACGATGTGCACCACGGTAACGGTACACAATCTATTTTTTTTGATAGAAAAGATGTGATGTACCAATCATTCCATTTATCACCACATTATCCCGGTACCGGCGGGACCAGTGAAATAGGAATTGGACCTGGTGAGGGCTATACTATAAATGCTCCTCTCACCCACGGTCATGGCGACTCTGCTGTAACCGAATTGTTTGGCGAGATTTTTTTGCCAATTGCGCATCAGTTTAAACCAGATCTGATTATTGTATCCGCAGGGTATGACTCCCATCATTCTGATAATCTCGGCGGACTAGCCTTGACCGCTAACTGTTTTGGTGAGATGATTAAAAAACTACAAAAAATTCAGCCTAAAATAGTATGTACATTGGAGGGTGGATACAACCTAAACTGGATAGGAAAATGCTTGTTATCTCAAATCGGGCAGATGGCTGGTCATCCCATGAATTTTAAAGACTCGGCAGAAGAAAACCAGAACGTAAAAAATATTATCGAAAATCTAAAAAAAGAACTGGCGAGCTGCTGGAAAATATAATTTTTTTTAATCGAAAATCATTCCCATGCCAGTGGCAGCAGAGTCTTCTTGTTGTTCTATTTTCTTGTTAATCTCTTCTGCCTTTTTTTTATCTAACTCTTTTAGTCCTAGCTCTTTTGCAAGCTCCTTCGCTCTTTTAACACCTTCTTCGCTGCCCTCTATTTTGAGGTAGGAGTTTTCACCTTTTATATCAATTGAACTAGACTCTCTTATAATGATGCTCTGTCTACTAACTGTATCGTCTTTTGTCATAGTGTTTATTTTTCCTGCGTCCTCGGATTTAACCTCAAAGATAACATAGGTCACTTATAATCACCTTTTTCAGCGGATACAAATAACTGTATATAAAATTAATCTCATCTAATAAGTTTTCCATTTTCATCGATTTCTCCGTTTCTTATCCTTGTGGAGCTTATTGGTTTGCCATCTTCGGCTAGAACAAATGGAACTTTAATTATTTTCAGAGGTTTTTTATCTCGTTTTTTTCGTTCTTTGTTTATTTCTCTAGATGTAGTTATTGTTTCCGGCGATACAACTATTGCATCAAAGTCTCCTTCTATGGAAGGACCAAATCTGTCGTGTATAGGTAAGATTTTTACTTTTTCTGTTAATCCTTCTTCGCGAAGATACTGATCTATGGCTTGTTTTCTTTCGTCGAATGATTTTACATCACTCTTTGTTTTTGTCATTTCAGCTATAGTTATGCCTATAAAAACTAGGCCGTCTTCCCCTGCTTTTTCTAAAGCTTTTTTTATCAGAATTTTATGCCCTTTGTGTAATGGGTTGAATGTTCCACCGATGCATACGTTCATTATCGAAATATATGTTGTTAGATATCTTAAAATTATCTTAATCTTTGGTTCTTGTAGAAAAATATAAAACCTCTGATTTATTGTCTGTTATAGAAGGTGGTCATGAGGATGGGAAGCAAAATAATTTCTTTATTAGGTATTTTTGTTTGTTTTTGTATGTTAAGCACCAGTATTTTTTTATTCGTTGATGATACTGTTAAAGCTAGTGAAAAAGCGATTTATGTTGATAATGCCCCCTACCTCTACAGGGACGGTACTGCTGAGAAACCCTATGCGAGTATTGAATATGCTCTTTCCATGGCAAATGAAGGCGATACGATTTATGTTTTTGGTGGTATATATAATGAATCTTTTGTGATAGATAAAAAGGTAAACCTCATAGGCGGTATAGATGATAAGACCACTTTTATTGAATATAAAATGGAACATAAATATACTGTTGAGATTACCGCAGACTACGTCACTTTAGAAGACGTCGAAATAACGGATCCCGGGAATCATGTTTCTGATATAAATGGAGCTCTCCTACACATAACAGGTGATAATGTTATAGTCCAGAGAAACAATGTTACCTATTGTATTAGAAGTTATGGTATTTTTTTAGATTCTTCGGTTGGTAATGTTATTGGGGATAACAGGATTGATCATGTTAAAAAAGGAATTTATCTACTCTCATCTGATACAAATGATGTTATAAACAACAATATCTCCAACTGTACTGACTCTGCTGTTGAAATGCGTTTTTCAGATAATAATAGGTTTTATGACAATCGATTTTTGGATTGTAATTATGGTGTTTATGCGAGGGATTCAATTGGTGTGAATGTCACAAATAATAGTATTAAGAGGAACAAATTTTATGGTATTTATTTTTATAAAAGTAATGAATGTTTTATTAATATAAACAATATAAGTAAAAATATATTGGCAGGTATTCGTTTGATTTCGATTAATAGTAGAATTGTAGGTAATGACTTTTTCGATAACTCCATAGGTGTAGATGTCGATGAGAGTTCTGGAGACAATATTTTTACTTTAAACTACTTTATTGAAAATAATATTCATGTTAGAGAAAAATCAGTTAATTATTGGTATGAAGACATGATTGGTAATTACTGGGATGATTATAAAGAGGTCGATCGAAATAAGGATGGTATTGGTGATACTCCTTACAGTGTGGATGGTGATACAGTTGATATGTATCCTTTAGGATTTTTTTTAAAACCACCGGCAAGGCCCAGTCAACCTAGTCCTATCGATGGCAAGGATAATGTTGGACTAAAAATTACTCTTAGTGTTAAGGTTACTGATCCTGATAGTCACTATCTCGATGTTTATTTTTATGGTCGACGTTTTAATGATACCGATATTAGTTTTATAGGTGTTAAACGCTTGGTAGCTAGTGGAGGTACGGCATCTGTTAAGTTTAATCTGCCTTTTGATACTACATATGCATGGTATGCTGTTGTTAATGATAGTAAATTAGAGAATACTTCTCAGTTTTGGTTTTTTACAACAAAGCAGACTCCGCCTAAAAACGAAAAACCTGTGGCAGATATGGGCGGGCCGTATAGTGGTAGTATAGGTCAGGCTGTTAATTTTAATGCTTCAGATAGTTATGATCCTGATGGTCAGATTGTTTTCTTTAGATGGAATTTTGGTGACCAAACTAGCGAGATACTTGATGATTCTCCAGCTCACGTTTATTACAGCGCTGGTGATTACACCATTACGCTGACTGTTATTGATAACGATGGCAGGAGTGCTACGACAAGTACTATTGTTAGCATTTCTTCTACTAAGCCAAATATTAAGCCAGTGGCTGTTATAGGTGTTCCTTCAACTGTAACAGTTGGTAAACTAGCTACTTTTAACGCTTCTGGTAGTTATGATACCGATGGTAATATAGTTGCTTATAGATGGGATTTTGATGGTAATGGACTTTATGATACAAACTGGTTGACAACAGCAACAACCACCTATACTTATGATGATTCTGGAACTTATTCTGCGGTTTTAGAAGTAAAAGATAACAATGACGAGACTAGTACATCATCTGCTACTGTTCTTATTAGCACAGAAAAAAAGCAGCCTGGTTTTGAACTCGTAGTCGTTATAGGTGCAATCCTAGTTTTCATATTGTTAAAAAGAAAAAGGATTAGATAGAGCCGACGGAGGGATTTGGACCCCCGACCTGCTGATTACAAATCAGCCGCTCAACCGGGCTAAGCTACGTCGGCATGTTTTTTTGTGCCGTAATGTCTATACCTATATAAAATTCTCTTGGTGCATACGTCTTTATTTTTCTTATTTCTATGTTTGTAAGAATAAATTTTTCTTTTTCTGCAATTTTCTTTAACTCATTGATTCTATTTTGTATTTTTTCTTCTTTTAGAACATCGTAGTAATGAATTTTGCAAGAGTCTTTGGCAATTTTTAATGCGTTTGTAAAAAATTTATGTGCAGAAAACGGAAGATTCATAATGACGCGGTCTGCTTTGTTGGTCAGGATTTTATCTAATCTTTTTGCATCAGCATGAACGATTTCTACTTTGTCGAGGACGTTGTTTCTTTTTATATTTTGTTTTGCTAACTCCACTGCTTTTTTGTTTTTATCAATTGCGTAGATGATTTTTGGTTCAGCATGTTTTGCTATCATTATAGAAAAAGGTGCGACACCTGCAAACATATCAACAACGACTTCCTTTGGTTTTACTTGGTTTGCAATTCTTTTTCTTTCTGTTGCAAGTCTTGGTGAAAAGTAGGTGTTTTTTATATCTACATCAAAGAGCAGACCGTATTCTGTGTGGGTTGTTTTTGTGCGTTTCTCTCCAGCTATAACTTTTATGTTTCTTACTCTTAACTCTCCTCTTACTGGTTCGGCTAGACATACTGTTTTTATGTTTTTATTTGTTTTAAGTAATGCGTTTCCTATTTCTTTTTTGTATTTTAGTAAAGTTTTTGGGAGTTTTAAAAGAATTATGTCTCCTATAATATCATGTGATGTTGGTAATTCTTTTTTTAGGTTGTTAGGTAATGATATTATTTCTTTGTAGGAAGTTGGTTTTATTTCTTTTTTTTGAAATGTTTTTTTTATTATGTTGTAAGAAAGATTTTCTTTTGATGGTTTTTTTATTGGGAAATATATGTTGTTTTCATCTTTTTTAATCTTAAGATCTTCCCTTATGATATTTTTTTCATGGAGATGTCTTCGTATTTTTTCTGCATCCTTTAATGGAACGGATATTGCTATGGTTTCTTCTGTTTCCATATTATTCATTGTATGTAGAATTAAAATATAGATTTATCTTATATTGAGTAATTAATAAAATAATAGTAGTCCCGCCTCTCAGATTTGAACCGAGGACCTGCCGGTAACGGCCGTTTTTGGGTCTACAGCCGGCCGCTCTAACCAGACTGAGCTAAGGCGGGAACTTGAAAGACGAATAAATAAGGATATATTTATTAGTTAAGGTTTAGGTTTGCTGTTTTTCTTTGTAAGTTTATTAAAAAGTTATAATTTTATTAGTTATCTATTAATAGTTAAGATATTTTTAATTAATTATACTAGATTACTATATTATATAAGCCAAATAGCTTGGATGGTGTGTTTTTGCTTTGGCAGATGTCGTGAGACGGGTATATCTAACAGAGGTAATGTAGTCCTATATATCTGTTCACAAGATAAGGAAAAACGCAACTTTTATAAATAAGGTAGTTATTAAGGGTGAAAGAGGTCCGGTGAGGACACAGATGTAAGCTCATATGTGTTAGATGAGATTATGGGCTATGTCTCGGTTCACGGTGTGAGCCTGTTTTGTGTCTTATCGGATGTATGCCTAAATGAAAGCGATTATATAATATAAATTAGGAGGAAAGAAAAAATGATAAAAAATAATGGAAAGAAGCTGAAGAGTGCGTTTGTAGTGTTAGCACTGTTGCTAACCGCTTTGACTGTATCAATGTTTAGTAATGTAACTGCTAAACCTGGTGGCTTTGCTATAACTGCTCCAACTACCGGTACATATTGCAGGGCAGGTAGACCACTTGTGATTACGTGGGGTGCTGCTAATGCTTCAGGTACTATAGGGTATAATGTCACTATAAATGGTACGACACTAGTAAACAGTTTAAACGACGGTAATAATCTTACTGCTCTAACGTTTACTTGGGATACAACATATACTGCCATAGGTACTTATTTAGTTGGAGTTACTGCTTGGAACTATACTAATGGAGCAAATCACACTCCACATAAGAGTACAAACAACATGACGGTATACATAACAGCTGGTATACCTGGTCGTGATATCTGGTATGGTGGAAATAATTCTGTAACTGGAACAAATAATGTTACTTTGTTGTATGGCTCCCAGGCAAAGGCAAAGGTGCTCAATACATCTACTCAAAATTTAAAATTTGGTTATACTGACGATATTGTGGCAAACACTAGTGCGGGGAAAGGATGGACAGCAGCAACATCTTACTACTTGTTCTATCCGGTGTATAAAGGCGGTGATCAAACTGCTTTCAACTTAACATGGGCATTATATGCCCCTGAGGGTGTTCCAATCCCAAAGATTACAACTGGCACAAGTGATAATACATTTGAAAGTGTGACATTAAACCGTTCAGGTTTATGGATTATCGATGATAGCACAGGCATTCCGCCTGTAACAGATGCCAATATGTCTACTATTACAAAGCAATATATGACTACTCCGGGCTGGTTCTGGGTTAATTCATCACCTACAATAACAGTTGAATCAGATACCGACACTCTTACTTACGGGGAGAACAAAAAAATTACTATTACTACTAGTGTAGCGGCAGTAGTTGATGTTAGGGCATTCTCAAATAACCAGACCGTTTTTGCACAAAATGAATATACTGGAAGCGACAAAGAATTTTCTTTCTGGACCAATAATACTATGACTCATAAAGGAAAATATGAGGTCTACGCTTACAAAGATGATGATCTTACAGTACAATATTGGGACGTTAAGGCTCCGAAATATTATGATAACAATTACGGAAATGGAACAATAACCTATGCAGGCGTAGGTCCATACGATTATGCTCTCTGTGGCCCATATGACCCACCAGAATACACTCAGGTAGCTAAGGATACAATTACGGTATCAACTGGGAAACCAACAATTACATTAAGCAATGCGTCCTCGAATATATATTGGGGATTCGAAGCAAGAGTCGATATCAACGTTACAAACCCAGCTACCGGCAAGGGATTAACCGGCGGCATAAGCAAGATATTAATTAAAAACGTAGAAGGCGACTATATCGGCACAACACATCCATCCAGTAATGCTTCGTTTATGATAACAGAAATCGGAAACGGTAACTACAGTTTCAACATTTCAAGAGGTGCTGCATTCTGGAAGACACTATATACAACATACTGTAACGGTACATGGCGTGTCTTTTACTCATATGATGCTGACGCTGATGGAGACTATGAATGGAACAATAGCGCAGCTTTCCAAGTCGGTGGTACACCTCCTTCTGCCAGAATTGTGATGGATGACGATGGTAATGGAACAAAAACTGATAAGAAGATAGATATTCCAACATATACTGGTGCTGGAGTAGGACCTGCAAATGCACAGACCATTCTGTTCACGGTTTATGGAAGCACTGTTACAGGTGCAGTCACAGATTATTACGGTGATAATGTTTGGGAGAGAGCCAATGCTGTAAATGATTCCAATATTACTCTAACTGGCGACATACTCTATCCAGTAGATTATCTGAATCTCCATTGGGTTTCAGGTGGACAATGGACAGCAAGAGTAACACCAACCAAACCAGGTGGCACTATAAACATAGCGGTTGACTGGAACACAACAAATACAGTTCTTGAGGAAACAATAAACATCATTAACGGTTCAACTGTTACAACTTCTACGGACATCATCTATGTTGGTGAACACACAAATCTAACAGTTTATGTTAAAGATATGGACGGAGATCCAGTTAAAACTGCTACAGTCTACCTGTTTGAGAAAGGCCTTGGCGCAGTAGCCATAAATAGCACGACAGGAACTAACGCTGAAGGAAATGGAAAAGATGGTGCATACACCTTCTGGATATTACCAACCAATTTCACTACTGCACCAGATAACATAACAATAGCAGCAATGTGGGCAACAGGCAGATGGGGTTACGCAAATGTAAAAGTAGAGAAACAGCACACCATGATGGTTAATGTAACACCTACAACCTCATATGCTGGAGACGGTACAGAGTATACTGTCACAGTATCTCTCGTTGGTGGTGGAGCTCCTGAGGAAGATGCAAAACTCTTTGTAGGGCTTTACAACGAGACCGGTGTTGTTGTGACCGGTGTTGATACTTGGCCTCCTTGGTCTGAGCTGGAACACACAGAAACAAAATCTTTGACAGCAGGAACTTATTACCTTTATGCATATAATGATACTTCGGACAGTAGAGGATACAACGCTACAATCATTGTTACCCCTTACAGTGTAGAATCCAACCCAGCAATGTTGGCCTGGCTTATCGACACAGAACAAAACATGACTTTCCAAGTTACACCAGCTGGAAACGGTTCACTCATACTGAAAAATATGACTGCTTTACCTAATTGTTCTGCTGGTGGAATGGAGCATTCGATACAAGTAACAAATGGTATAGCAACCTTAAACAATGTGAATGCTACATGTTTAGGTAATGTTACATATGAGTATACGCCAGACTCAGGAGAAAGGAGACCTGCAGAAGGTTTGCTTATGATAACAACAGCTGTAGCAACACCTAACCCAGCGACAATATACACTAACGACGGAACCACAGAAGTCATTATAACAGTCACTCACCCAGCAACAGGTGTACCATTAGAAGATGTAAGAGTCAGCCTTGATAACGATAAGAATGCTACAACATCTATACTAGCAAAGATACCTGATGCTGAAATGACCGATGCAAATGGTATTGCAACCTTCGGTTTAATGCCACAAGCCTCTGGAGAAATAATGATTTATCTTAAGAATGGATCAGATCCAAACAACGAATATATAATAACATCAGCAACAAGAAAGACAATGACATTGAGCCACGCTCCATCGGTTGATGAAGGTGATGAATTCACTGTAACTGCTCTATACAACGGCGAGCCAATTACTGATACGACAGTAACTATATCATTCGCTGGAGACGATTGGACAACAACAACTGGTATTGTCGAAATCACAGCACCAAGTGACTTGGAAGAATCATATGACTGGCCACTGGTAGCAAATGCAGAGGGCTACACAATGGATGTAACATCTCTGATAAGAGTCATTAACAAACCAAACATCTACCTGACAATAACAGAGACAACATGGACATCTGGTTCAAAATACGTTGTAAAAGCTGGTGCAGATAACGGTAACTCATATGGTATAACTGTAATATTGACAGATGCCAGCGGCGTCACCACAACATTGGTGACAGCTGGCCCAGATGGAGTAACCTTCACAGCACCAAAAGTGACCAAAGACACAACGTACACGATCAGCGCAGAAAAGGCAGGATATGTCTTTGACCCAACAACAGCTGTTACAATAACAGTGAAACCCGGCGGAATACCTGGTTTCGAGCTGATAACACTGATAGCAGCCATTGGAGTAGCATTCATACTCCTAAGACGCAGACGAAACTAAAACAAAAAGAGGGATAATTCCCTCTAAACTCTTTTTTTTATTATTTATTTTTTTGATTTTTTGATAAAATCTTTTTAACCATGTTTTTAATATCATCTTCTAAGTGGAGTGAGACCTATTACCGTTATAAGTATAATAATCCCTACTCTAAATGAAGAGAAAGGCATAGGCAAAACAATAGACTCTATAAACAGAGAATACTTCAAAAAAAACAACTGGGACCTAGAAATCATAATTGTTGATGGTGACTCAAAAGACAAAACTAGAGACATAGCAAAAAACAGAGGAGCAAAAATAATTCTTGAAAAAAGAAAAGGCTACGGCCGGGCATACAAAACCGGTTTACCACAAGCAAAAGGTGACATAATTGTAACAGGTGACGCTGATGCAACCTACCCTTTTGAAAAGATACATGAGTATATACAGCTTCTAATCGATGAAAACTATGATTTTATAACAACAAATCGTTTCTCAAAGATAAAGCATAGTTCAATGTCAATTAAACACCGTTTCGGTAACCTTGTTCTAGCTACAACCTTGCGTATACTTTACTGGATAAATATAAAGGATTCACAGTCAGGTATGTGGATATTCAAAAGAAAAGCATTAGACAAAATACAGCCGATTGAAAATTTTAGGGATGGAATGTCTTTTTCAGAGGAAATAAAGGTAGAGATGTTTACCTCCAAACAACTTAAA
>Ga0209285_10000746_pt1 | contig 10459 bp, 7 predicted proteins | sample PPLLak3March2015_2_FD_187249 | JGI IMG/M metagenome (GOLD analysis project Ga0209285, IMG submission 187249) | Freshwater sediment microbial communities from Prairie Pothole Lake near Jamestown, North Dakota, USA - PPLs Lake P8 Core (3) Depth... | ecosystem: Environmental > Aquatic > Freshwater... | reverse complement strand
AACGTAGTCGGGGGTCAGCTCACCGCGATAGACGATCACGGCCCGCTTGAGCTCGGCCGGCAGCGCCAGCGTCGCAAAGTCTTTCGAAAAGTCTGCCCGATCCATTTCCGGCAGAAACCGCTTCAAGACCCGGCTGAAGTCGCACGAGGCATCCCGCGGGATCTCGGCCGGCAGAATGTCGACCGCCATCATCACGGGGCCATGGCCTGTAAAACCGTCCGTCGCCTGGCCGACGGCCGGCTCATACACATACACCGGGTTGCCCGGCTCGGTGGCCTTGACCGTGCATTCGATCGATCCGTTGACGTCGCAGCTGATATCGCCGATTACCTTCAGCTTGGGATGACGGCCGGCGGCCCAAATCCGGCGGCACTGCTCGAGCGTGAGCAGCCGGGGGTAGCGATAATCCCAGTAGATGCCGTTGACCAGCACGGAAAGATGCTCGACATAACGCTCGAAGACGCCCCGGTAGCCGTCCGTGCCGCGGCGGTAATAATCGCCGAGGTCGAATGCCGTCCCCGCCTCCAGGGGCTCCACCCAATCGCCCTCCGCGAACACCACCTGATAGATGGCCTTGCGGGACCGTGAGCGGTCATGCGCCGCGGACCGCAGCTCTGCCGGGGAAACCGTCTCAAGCGGCAGCCGGCCCAGGATTTCCTGCGCACCGCGGGAGACGTTCCCGTAGCCGGTGAGGCCCACCACCAGCGGATGGACCGCGTCGGGCACGCCGTCCTTTTCAATGGCCGCGGCGATCCGCTGCAGGTCCTCCCCCGCCCCGGACAGGTCGGTATAGCTGCGGGCCTGCTTCAGACGGCTGAACGGCGACGGAACCCCCTCGATGTCCAGACGCTTTCCCAACGCCCAGAGCGTGTTGATCATGCCCGCCAGCCCGGCGTGCCGCCCGAAGAAAATCAGACGCCGGCTCTTCTCGTCCACGATGCGCTCGTAGTCGATCAGGGTGGCCTTGAGTTCCAGCAAGCGCCGCAGCATCGGCATGTTCGCCGGCTGCCCCTTGATCACATGCGAGAAGAAGAGATAGATCTTGCCGGCCTCTAGCCTGGCGGGCGGGATCTCCTTGATGCCGATGATGACGTCGCAGTCGGACAGATCCTCCTGAACCGGGACGCCGGCCGAGGCGAACTCCGCATCGGCGAACGCGCGCCGGGGGCTGGCCTGAACGACCGCCGGAATGCCGGCGTCTCTCAAAGCCTTCACGTCGACGGGTACCAGCGGCACGCGGCGCTCCCATTGGCTCTTGTCCTCACTTCGGATTCCAAACTTCATGGCTTTCCGCTCCTGATCCCCCTGGTTATTCCACCCGCCGCTCGATGTTCATCCCCCGTTGCTTCAACTCCCCGGCCACCGCCGCCGCCGGCAGGTCGCGGGCCGGATTGAGCAGCCCGGTTTGGCGGACCTGGCCGGAGAGAATCAGCTGGGCCCCGATGCTCGTCGTGAACCCGACGGTGCGGTTCATGGCGAAGAGACCGGTCGTCAGATCCCGGTAGTCGACCAGCTCATAGGTCGCCTGCAGCGGCTTTTGCTGTTTGAGGCCCCAGGCCTCCACCCGGATGACGACCATGTCGCGCTCGTCATCCCCGAACTGGAGCCGCGGCGACAGGTGCTCGATCACAAAGCGCCGCGGCGACAGGTCGACGCCGCCCATCCGCACCGGCGCCTCATCCAGAAACCCCAGCTCGGCCATCGCGTTCCAGAATGGGTTGTGGCCCGGCCAGCGCATGGCGTAGCGACCCATCTCGCGCAGCTCGGGGCCGAGGCCGAAGGCATCCACGTAGCGCAGCGCGTCGCCGTTGGGATAGGCGTCCATCACCCCGACCCCCGGCACGGCAAAGGCATGGCCGTTTTCCGGGCGGAAGATCCGCCCGCCCGGAATCGTGATTTCCTTTCCGTCCCGCAGCAGCCGGGCCGGCCGCATGTAGGCCTTGAGGACCCCCTCGAACGTCCAAGTGATCTTATAGTGAATGGGATTGTCGGCGGCACAGGCCGGCTCGGGCAGGCCGGCGCCGTAGGAGCGCAGGCCGTGCACCACATCCAGTTCATCCACGGCCAGCCGGCCCAGGATCAGGTCGATCCCCGGGTCCATGCCCATCTCCGGCAGAAGCGTCACGCCTCTTTCCCGGGCCGGCCCGTCGAGTTCGGTCAACGGCCCGGTATAGCTCGAGCTGACATAGTGCACCCGCGCGTCGATCGCAGCCCGGGCGATCGCCGGCTGGAAATCCGGCGGCAGCATGCAGATCAGCACCTGGGGCTGGACCTCGCGCGCCAGTTGTTCGACCCGGTCCGGCCGCGCGGCATCCAGGCCGACCACCTGAACTTTGCGGTAGCCCTTCCGGCTGACATAGGCCTCGGCCTTTTCAGCTTCGACGTCGGCGGCCACGATCGCGCTCACGACCGCGCTCTGCTCCAGATCGTGCACCACGGCCTTGCCCTGCAGTCCCATCCCCAAAACCAGCGCTTTCACGGCGTCCCTCCCTCAGATGTTGCGCAAGCGGGGATCCAGCGCGTCCCGCAGCCCGTCCCCCAGAAGATTGATGGAAAGAATGGTCAGCATGATGGCGATTCCCGGCAGGGTCACCAGCCACCACGCGTCGGTGATATACACCCGGCCCTCCGCCAGCATCCGGCCCCAGGTCGGCATGGGCGGCGGGACCCCCATGCCGAGGAACGACAGGCCGCTTTCCCAGATGATGATGTTGGCAACGCGGACGGTGCCGATCACCAGGATGGGTGACAGCACATTGGGAAAGATGTGCCGCAGCAGGATCACCCGGTGGCGGGTGCCCACGCTGCGCGCCGCCAGCACGAACTCCTTTTCCTTGATGCTGAGCACGCTGCCGCGGATGGTGCGGGCGTAAGTGACCCAGTCCGAAAGCCCCAGCACCAGGATCAGGTTGAAAATGGAGTTGCCCAGCACGGCGATGATGGAGATCGTGAGCAGCATGAAGGGGTAGGCCATGAAGACGTCGGCCACCCGCATGATCAGGTTGTCCGCCCGGCCTCCGTAATAACCCGATATCAGGCCCAGGGCGATGCCCGCCCCGCAGGCTACGAGCACGGAAGCAAAGCCCACCATGAGGCTGACCCGACTGCCGTAGAGGATGCGCACCAGCACGTCCCGGCCGAGATTGTCGGTCCCCAGGGGATGGGCGAGGCTGCCGCCTTCCTGCCAGAACGGCGGCATCAACCGGGCGAGCAGATCCTGCGCCAGGGGGTCCTTCGTGTAAAAGACCTCGAAGCAAAGGCTGGTGGCCACGATGAGGATGAACAGGACCCCCCCGGTCATGGCGCCGGGGGACCGGGCGAGCGCCCGCAGGGTTTCTCCCCACAGCCTGAGCGAGGCCCGCAGGTGCCGGAATCTTTCCGTGGATGCGGCCGGCCGGGTCATTTCTGCTCCAAGTAGCTGATCTGGGGATCGAGGTAGAGATAGATCAGGTCCACCACCAGATTGACGGCCACGAAGATCACCGCCAGGACCAGCACCGTCGCCTGCACGAGCGGGTAATCCCGGCTGAAAATCGCCTGCACCACCAACCGGCCCACGCCCGGCCAGGCGAACACCGTTTCGATGATGACGGTGCCACCGATGAGAAACCCGAACTGCATACCCGCCACGGTCACCAGGGGAATCAGGGCGTTCTTGAGGGCGTGCTTGCCGATGACGATTTTTTCCCGCAGCCCCTTGGCCCGGGCGGTCCGCACGTAGTCCTGGCTCAGGACCTCCAGCATCACCGAGCGGGTGAGGCGCGCAAACATGGCCATGAGGCTCAGGCCCAATGCGATGGAGGGCATCACGAGCTGGGCGAGCGTGCCGCGGCCCGAGGTGGGCAGCCACCCCAGGGTCACGGAAAAAAGCAGGATCAGCATGATCCCGAGCCAGAAGTGGGGCATGGAGAGCCCGAAGAGCGCCCCCAGCATCGAACCGATATCCCAGACGGAGCCGCGCTTGACCGCCGAGATGATCCCCAGGGGGATGGATACGACCAGCGCGATGAGCATGGCCGCGCCGGCTAGCTCCAGGCTGGCGGGCAACCGCTCAAGGATCAGATCGATCGCGGGCACGCGGTGGTAGAGCGACGACCCGAGGTCGCCGCGCACCGCTTGGCTGGCAAAGCGCCAGTACTGCACGTACAGGGGGTCGTTGAACCCCAGCTGCTGCCGCAAGGTCTCGACCTCCGCCATGGAGGCATCGCCCGGCAGCATGAGCATCACCGGGTCCCCCGAAAGGTGGATGAAGAAGAAGCTGATGATCGAGATGCCCACGACCACGTAAACCGTGTGCCATAACCGCTTGAGAAGGTAGCGACCCATGATCGCTCGTACGGCCGGCTGGTGGGTATCCTCCAGCCGGCTGTGGAATTGCACAAATAGTTTTTGACCTGTGGGAGAGGCTTTCAGCCTCGATCATCGCGGCTGGGAAGCCGCTCCCACAAAAAAACCAACTTCCTTGGAAGCAAGTTATGGCGCGCGGCGCCATCCTCCATGTAACGAATCGATAGGTTCAAAATCCCCCTTCGCCCCCTTTGCCAAAAGGGGGTTGGGGGATTTTGAGGTGGGATGGCTAATTACTTCTTCGGTTTCGCCGTGTTCATGATCAGATACCCGTCCCGCAGCCCCTTGTAGTCCACGGAGTTGGCCACGCCGAACACCTCCGGGATCACGTAGAGGTAAAGCCACGGGGCGTCCTGGTAGAGGAGGCGGTCCAGCTCGTTGTAGACCTTGGCGCGGGCGGCCGGATCCATGGTGGACCGGCCTTGGTCCAGGAGCGCATCTACTTTTTCGTTCTTGTAGTAGTAGTCGCGGCTCTTGGAGTGGAACAACGAGTACATGTAACGGTCGGGCTCCGGCGCATCGTCCCAGAAGTAGATGTACATCTGGTGCAGCTTGTTCTTGTATTTGTCCCACATGACCGCACGCTCCCAAGGCTCCAGGGTGACCTTGATGCCCACCTTGGCCAGGTCGGCGGCAATGGCCTCGGCCTGCTCCTGGACCTGGGGCATGTACGTGCCGAAGGCCAGCCGGGTCTCGAAGCCGTTCGGATAGCCCGCCTCGGCCAGCAGTTGCTTGGCCTTGGCCGGGTCGTAGGCATAGGGCTTCAGACCGGGGTCGGCGCCGAAGGTGCGCGGGCTGATGGGGCCGGCGCACAGGATGGCCTTGTCGTTGAACAGGGCCTTGTTGATCAGCGGCCGGTTGACGGCGTGGTTGACCGCCTGCCGGACCTTCACGTCGCTGAAGGGTTTCTCGTAGGTGTTCAATCCCAGGTAGTTCATGGAGCCCATCTGGTCGGTGAGATAGGCCTTGCCGGAATCCAGGATCTTCTTGCGCTGGTGCACGGGCACCCCGCTGATCACGTCCGCCTCTCCGGTCAGAAGGGCCGCGATGCGCGAGGCCTCCTCGGGCACGCCCTTGAAGATCAGTTTTTTGTAGGCCGGCTGGGGTCCGTAGTACTTGTCGTAGGCCGTCATGACGATCTCCTGGCCCTTGACCCACTGGTCCAGTTTGTAGGGACCGGACCCCACCGGCTTGAGGTTGTACTCGGCATCGCCCACCTTCTTGACGTACTCGGGCGGGACCACGAACAGGTACTGGGCCAGCATGTAAAGGCCGGGCGCATACGGCTGGGAGGTCGAGATCTTGAAGGTCCGGTCGTCCACGACCTCGACCCCCTTGAAAATGGTCAGCTTGCCCTTGTGGGGGCTCTTGAGCGCATCGCTCATCAGGCGCTCGAAGGAGAACTTGACGGCCGCCGAGTTGATCGGCTCCCCGTTGTGGAAGCTCGCCCCCTTGACCAGGGTGAACGTCCAGGTGAGATCGTCCACCTTTTCCCATTTCTCCACCATGCCGGGCTTGACGGTGGCGTCCTCCTGGGGCTTGAGAATGGTGTCGTGGAGGTTGTAGCCGACGCTCATCGTGGTCTGGAGCGAGCTCTGCATGATGTCCAGGCCCACCGGTTCGGCCTCCTGCACCACGACCAGGGTGCCCTTGTCCTTGGCCGTAGCCGGCCCGACGGCCAGGACCAGCGCCAGCAAAATTCCCAGAATCGTTGAAACCGTTTTCTTGGTCATGTCTTTCCTCCTTTGGGTTGCGTGTCGCCGGCCTCCGGCAACGATTTCCGAAAGACCGGAGGCGCGGGGTTCCAGGGTTCGCCATCTTCATAGAGATGGCATCTGACCGCATGGTTGCTTTCCACCACCCGCATGATCGGGGCTTGCTCCCGGCAGATGGGCTTCACCTCCGTACAGCGGGGGTGGAAGCGGCACCCCGCCGGAGGGTTCATGGGCGAAGGGACATCGCCCTCGAGAATGATGCGCTTGCGGGTGCGGCGGGGATCCGGCACGGGCACGGCAGAGAGCAAGGCCCAGGTGTAAGGGTGCAGCGGCTTGGCGTACAGCGCTTTGGCCACGGCCAGCTCCACGATCTGGCCCAGGTACATCACCCCGACGCGATGGCTGACGTAGCGGATCACCGCCAGGTCATGCGAGATGAAGAGGTAGGAGAGATTGAGCTGGCGTTGCAGCCTGACCATCAGGTTCAGGACCTGGGCGCGCACCGAGACGTCCAGGGCCGAGACCGGCTCGTCGCCGATCACGAGCCGGGGCCGCAGCACGAGCGCCCGGGCCACGCAGATGCGCTGGCGCTGGCCGCCGGAGAATTCATGGGGAAAGCGGGTCATATGCTCGGGCAGCAGGCCCACCATGACGAGGGCCTCCTGAACCCGGGCGCGGCGTTCCGCTCCGCTCAGGTCCTCGTGGTTGAGCAGCGGCTCCTCGATGGTCCGCTCCACGGTCAGCCGGGGGTTGAGCGATCCGAACGGGTCCTGGAAGACGATCTGCATATGGCGCCGCAGAAGGCGCATTCGTTCCGGCGCGAGGGCCAGGATGTTCTCGCCCTGGAACCAGACCTCGCCCGAGGTGGGCTCGATGAGCCGCAGGATGCTGAACCCGGCAGTGGTCTTGCCGCAGCCCGATTCGCCCACCAGCCCCAGGGTTTCGTTTTCCCCGAGGCTGAAGGAGACGTCGTCCACGGCGTGCACCACGGCCGCCCGGCGGCCCAAGAATCCCCGGCGCACCGGAAAGTGCTTGACCAGGTTTCGCACCGTGAGCAGCTCAGGCATGGGCCACTCTCCAGCAGGCCACTCGGTGGCCGGGCCGGGCCTCCTCCAATGCGGGCGCCTGAGCCCGGCAGATATCGATCGCCTCCGGGCAGCGGGGCTCGAAGTGGCAGCCCGGCGGAAGGGCCGCCACGCTGGGCACGACCCCTTTGATTTCGGTCAGGCTGTCGATTTCAAAGGAGGCATCGGCCCGGGGGATGGAGGTTAGCAGACCGCGGGTGTAAGGGTGCAGCGGGGTGTCGAAGAGATCGAGCGTCGGCGCCGCTTCCATGATTCTGCCGGTGTACATGACGGCCACGCGCCGGGTGATCTCGGCCACCACGCCGAGGTCGTGGGTGATGAGCAGGATAGCGGTGTTCAACTCCGCTTTCAACCCCATCATCAGCTCGAGGATCTGGGCCTGGATGCTGACATCCAGGGCCGTGGTGGGCTCGTCGGCCAGCAGCAGGGCCGGGCGGCAGGCGAGCGCTATGGCGATCATCACCCGCTGACGCAGGCCCCCCGAGAGTTGGTACGGATACTCCTTGACGCGCCGTTCAGGGGCCGGCACCCCCACCTTGGTGAGCACCTCGACGGCATTCTCAAGCGCCTCGGCCCGCCCCATGCTCCGGTGCACCCGGAAGACCTCCATCAGCTGGTTGCCCACCGTGAAGACCGGGTTGAGGGCCGTCATGGGCTCCTGGAAGATCATGCTGATGCGGTTGCCGCGGATCCCCCTGATCTCTTCGCTGCTGGACGTGAGGAGATTCTTGCCCGCAAAAAGGACCTCTCCGCCGGCGAAAAAAGCCGGCGGCATGGACAGGAGCCGCAGGATGGACAGCGCCAGAACGCTTTTGCCGCAGCCCGACTCCCCGACGATGCCCACCACCTCGCCCTCGTCCACATGCAGCGAAACACCATCCACCGCTTTGGCGGTCCCCCGGCGGGAGTGGAAAAACGTCTTCAGGTTGTCGATCCGCAGCAGGGTCACGGGATTGCCGTCGGGTGAAGGGATTGCGCAGGCCGCTGGTTCAGGTCCGGTTCACCTGCGACTATAAAGAAGACCGCTGATGGCGTCAATCGAAAACGGGCTTGGCCAGCCGGAAGCCCAGCCCGGCCCCGAAATAATCCTCGGGGAACCCGAAGCGCCGGCTGCAGCGCGCGCTCCAGGCATCGAGGTTCCAGCTGCCGCCGCGGATGACGCGGTCGCACGATGCCTTTTTCTGGGACGGCCGTTCCAGCCTTCGCGTTGCACCGCGCCCGGGAACGTAGATGTCCTGGCACCACTCCCAGACATTGCCGCTCATGTCGAACAGCCCCAGGCCGTTGGGCGCCTTGAGCCCGACCGACTGGGTGGAGCCTTCGCTGTTCTCGGAGTACCAGGCCAGGGAGTCGATGTCGTCTCCACCGGCATAAAGCTCTTTCTTGCCGCCGCTGCGGGCGGCGTATTCCCATTCGGCTTCGGTCGGCAGCCGAAACAGGTGGGCGCCGGTCGTCAACCCGTTCAACCGCTGGATGAATCCGTTCGCATCCACCCAGCTGACCTGCTCCACCGGGTACGAATCCCCCTTGCGGAACCTGGACGGGTTCTCTCCCATCACTTTTTCCCACTGGCTCTGGGTCGCGGGATACTTGCCGAGATAGAAGCCCTCGATGCGCACCTCCTGCAGCGGGGTTTCGTTGTCCCAGCCTTCGCCGTAGAGGTCTCCCATCTGAAACGTCCCGGCCGGAACGAGGACGAATTCCATGCCGGTGACCGGTTCGAGGAATGCGCTCCGGGTTTCCGTTTTTTCCGCTTCTGGTTTTCGGCAGACCGGGCATTCGGCACCCCCGGGCGGCAGCCGCCGCCCGCAGTCCGCGCACTTGAGGCGCCGTTCGCATTCCGGGCACACCTTCCAGTTTTCCCTGACTTCCATCCCGCATCCCGGGCACGCCAGCCGGCCGAGCGGCGCCTCGCAGGCCGGGCAGACTTTCCATGTTTCCCGCACCGGTTCCCCGCAGCTGCGGCATACCAGGCGATCGTCAGCATTCATATGGGGGCGTTCTCCTCGCAATCGGCAGTTCTCCAGCCGCTCCGGCCGCTGATAGCGGCAGGTATTGTTTACCTAACTATCCGCCGATAATCAATTTGACAAACAAAAACCGCGCATCTATGCTCATGGACCAGTCCCATCCGTCGAACGACCAAGAGACTCCGAACCGCATCCATGTTGAACCAGAGCCGCTTCGCGCTGAGTATTCGCAAGAAAGTCATCATTGGGCTGACGCTGAGCCTGCTCGCCGTCGTTTTCATCGGCAGCCTGTCCTATAGCTATCTCGCCACCATCGAAAAAAAACTGCACGTGGTGGAAGTTGCGGATGATTTGAGCAATATTATTCTCGAAATCCGCCGCTATGAAAAAAATTATCTGCTCTACGGCTCCCAAGACGACTTGACGGAAAACCACCGATACATCCAAGAGGGGGCTTCAAAGCTTTCAAGCATTTTGCCGGATGTCCGAACACTACGGATTGCACCCGAAATTAACCGCTTGGATCAACAGCTGCGAGGGTATGCCGGGGCCATGGACCAGCGTGCGGCCTGCATGCAGGCGGCCGCTGCGGCTTGCAACGAAATCGAGGAGCGCGTGCGCGAAAGCGGCAAAGCCTTGGTGGAGCTTTCGCAGGTCCTTGTGAAGGTTGAAAGAGAGCAGATCCTCAAGATCCTCTCGACGCTGAAGCGGAATTTATTGCTCTCCCTGGCCATTCTGGTGGCGGTGGGAGCTGTTTTCATTTTCTGGGTCGGCGCCAAGATCGTACGGCCGCTGCGAACCATCGAAAAGACCACCCTGCGGATCGCACAGGGCGATTTCAGCCCGCTGGCGGTCGGCAAATCGGGCGATGAGACCCAGCGCGTCATGGAAGCGTTCAACCGCATGATCGCCGAACTGGAGAAGCGCCAGGAGCAGCTCGTACAGGCCCAGAAGCTCTCCTCGATCGGCATCATGGCTTCGGGTATCGCCCACCAGCTGAACAACCCGCTCAACAACATTTCCACCTCCCTGCAGATCCTGGCTGAAGAGTTCGGCCATGGCGATCCGGATTTCTCCAAGCGGCTTCTGGCCAATTGCCTGCAGGAAATCCTGCGCTCCCAGGAGATCGTCAAGGGGCTGCTTGAATTCTCGCGCCAGAGGGATTTTGCGCTGCGGACGGCGGCGCTGCGCGACGTGGTCGAGCGGTCTGTCCGGTTGGTCTCCAGCCAGGTCCCCTCCGGAATCGAGATCAAAACCGACATTCCGCCAGACCTCCGGCTGGACATGGACGGCCAGCGTATCCAGGAAGTCCTGCTCAATCTGCTGATGAACGCGATTCAAG
>Ga0209285_10000744_pt1 | contig 10473 bp, 7 predicted proteins | sample PPLLak3March2015_2_FD_187249 | JGI IMG/M metagenome (GOLD analysis project Ga0209285, IMG submission 187249) | Freshwater sediment microbial communities from Prairie Pothole Lake near Jamestown, North Dakota, USA - PPLs Lake P8 Core (3) Depth... | ecosystem: Environmental > Aquatic > Freshwater... | reverse complement strand
TATTCACTTACCTTGATATGCAATTCCTTCAACTGCTGCGGTTCAGCCGGTGATGGGGCGTCCGCCATGACATCGCGGGCATTCTGGTTCTTGGGGAACGCGATCACCTCGCGGATGTTGGGTTCACCAGCCAGCAGCATGCAGATCCGGTCGATTCCGGGGGCGATCCCGCCATGCGGGGGGGTGCCGTATTCGAATGCCTCCAGCATGTGACCAAAGCGCTCGCGGGCGGTTTCCGGATCGAGGCCGATGATTTTGAAGACCTTCTCCTGCAGTTCGCGGTTATGGATCCGGATCGAGCCACCGCCGACCTCGTAGTTGTTGAGCACCATATCGTATTGTTGACCACGGGCTTTATCCGGGTTGGTGTCCAATAGATGCACGTCTTCCGGTATGGGGGAAGTGAACAGGTGGTGGCTGGGATCCCAGCGCTTTTCTTCCTCGTTCCAGTTGACGAATGGGAAGTCGATCACCCAGCAGAAGGCAAGCACGTTCGGGTCGCGTAGGCCGAGCACATCTCCCAGGTGGACGCGCAGCCTGCCCAGGGTTTCGAAAACGACCGCGGGTTTATCGGCGATAAAGAGCAGCAGGTCGCCTTTTTGGGCTTTCATGCTTCCTAAAATGGCATCTACCTTGTCCTGCACCAGGAACTTGGTGAAGGAGGAGCGCAATTCGCCATCCTCCGGCAGGGCAATGTAAGCCAATCCTTTGGCTCCGAACTCCTGGGCCTTGGCGGTCAGTTCGTCGATTTGTTTACGCGTGTAGTTGCCGCAACCTTGGGCATTGATGCCGCGCACGTGACCACCAGCAGCGACCGTGTTCTCAAATACACCAAATCCGCAACCAATTGTAAGATCAGTAATATCTTTCAACTCCATCCCGAAGCGGATATCGGGGTTATCCTTGCCGAAGCGCTGCATGGCTTCCTGGTAGGTCATGCGTGGCCAGGGGCTTGCCAGCAAGTGTTTCTCGGGTACGACTTTTGCGACCAACTCGGTGAACATACCCTCTGCCAGCGCCATGATATCCTCACGTTCCACGAAGGACATCTCCAGATCCAACTGGGTGAACTCCGGCTGGCGATCGCCGCGCTGGTCTTCATCCCGGAAGCAGCGGGCGATCTGGAAGTAGCGTTCGATGCCAGCCACCATCAGCAGTTGCTTGAGCTGCTGAGGCGATTGCGGCAGGGCATAGAATTCGCCGGGGTGGACGCGCGACGGAACCAGGTAGTCGCGGGCGCCTTCGGGCGTGGTTTTGAACAGGATCGGGGTCTCGACTTCGAGGAAGCCGCGCCCATCCAGGTAATCGCGGATGAATTTGATCATGCGGTGGCGCAGCTCGATATTGTGGCGCATGCGCTCCCGCCGCAGGTCGAGGTAGCGGTATTTCAGGCGCAGGTTTTCATCCTCGGCCTCTTCCTTGTTGATCAGGATGGGGGTTGGCTTGGCGGGATTCAGCACGGCGACGTTCTGCGCCAGCACCTCGATCTCACCGGTCGGCATATTGGGGTTGGCCTGTCCCTCCGGCCGAGGGCGCACGAGGCCGGTAACCTGCACGACCCATTCGGAGCGCAGCCCTTCGATGGCGCGGTGGGCATCGGGGAAATGGTTGGGATCGGTGACAACCTGGATGATTCCAAAACGGTCGCGTAGAACGAGGAAGACGACCCCGCCGAACGTCCGGTAGTTGTGCACCCAGCCGGCCAGGGTCACGGTTTGACCGGCGTGGGATGCACGCAGTTCGCCGCAAGTGTGAGTTTTATACATACGCTGCCTCCAAAATACTAAACACGAAGGACACTAAGTGCACGAAGCTTTTTTGATCCACAAAGGTTTTCCTTCGTGATCCTTTGTGCCCGTTGTGTTAAAAATCTCTTCTTACAAAACAAATCGCCCTCCGCACATGCGTTGGGCGATTATCGATTCGGTGTGGCTTGTCAACCAGCAAGGCTTCGCCCAACGCTCCAGGAGGGATCGTTATTATCATTATCGTTGTTGGCGAAACGAGCAAAACTCATGTTGTCCTCAAGTTGGCGCTATTATAGCACAGGATGACCTGTATTTCGTATGTGGTGGTAGAATATTTCAGCAATATGGAGGCTAGTTGAACCGTCTCTTCACCATCGTTTTTATCATTGCTTCTGTATTCATTGCCATATCCGTAATTGGTGGATTGGTGTGGGGCAATATTCTCTTTGTCCAGCAGAACCCGGGTGGGAGGGATTTCCTCGTTCCCTGGTCGGCAGCGCGCACGTTTATCGAGTATGGCATCAGCCCCTATGATGATCCCGCTTCCCAACGGACCCAAATCCTGTTCTATGAACGTATGGCTTCAGAAGGGGAGAATCCCTTACGGTTTGCCATGCCTTTCCCGGTGTTATTGTTCTACATCCCATTTGCACTGATTAAGAATTTCATCATTTCCCGCGCCATCTGGATGATATTCATGGAAGCAGCCCTGGCAGCAGCGGCATACCTTTCCCTGCGCCTGGCCGGCCGGCGGCTTCCTTTCCTGTTGACGGTGCTGTATATCCTTTTTGCCCTGTTATGGTTCCATGCACTGATGCCATTGATCGGCGGGAGCGTCATTGTTTTTGCCTTGCTCTTCGTCGCAGGTGGTCTCTCTGCTTTGCGGGAAGAGAAAGATGAACTCGCGGGCGCGCTCTTTGCGCTGCTCCTATTCTCTCCCCGGATTGCAGGCATCTTCCTAATTTTTATTTTTTGGTGGGTTATCCACCATCGCCGCTGGCGGGTGTTGGGCGGCGCAGGCATGGCCCTGGGATTGCTGTTGCTGCTTTCTTTCCTGCTCATGCCAGGATGGGTAAGTGAATTCTTCTGGGCTGCCCTATCCCAGTGGAAGTTCATGGTGTCGTATTCCACTTTCGGTTTCCTGGGCGAATGGTCGCCGGGCATTGGCCCCCAACTTGCGTGGTTGATTACGATCATTGCTGTGATCTTGTTCTTCGTTGCGTGGTATGCTGCCCGCGACGGGGATTGGCGCCATTTCTTATGGACGGCAGCCATCACGCTGGCGCTGACACCGTTCCTGGGCTTGCCCATCAGCCCGATGGATTATGTTATCATGCTGTTTCCCCTCACGCTCATCCTGGCAGTAATATCCGAACGCTGGTCTCCCCGCCGTTGGTTTTTTAGTATTCTCTGGCTGATTTTCCTGTTCGCCGGTCAATGGGGGCTTGTGTGGGGGATTCTCCAATCGGGATCGCTGGAGATGATCCCTCCCATCGTTTTTGTCGCTATACCACTTTTCTGTGTAGTTGGGCTTTACTGGCTGCGCTGGTGGGCAATCCGTCCTCCCCGCATTTGGATCGACAAGGTCAAGGGGATCCCATAAATGGGCTGGCGGCGGTCTGCACTATTGGCGTTCCTTGGCTTGTTTCTCGCGTGGGGTGTTGCTGTTTTCCAACATTCACCGGGATACATGGATGCCGATTACTACGCTGTCACCGGTATGCAACTGGCACAAGGCAGGGGGTTCAGTGAACCCTTTTTGTGGAATTATTTGGATGATCCGGATGGGATCCCACACCCATCCCATTCTTATTGGATGCCCCTGGCTTCCCTGCTCGCCGCGGCCATCCCGTCTCTCGCGGGACATTGGACCTGGTTCGCTGCCCGATTGCCTTTCATCCTGACTGCGGCCTTGATCCCGCCCCTGACTGCAGCCCTGGCATATTCCATCACCAAACGCCGTGACCTGGCATTGGTTTCCGGTTTCCTGGCGGTTTTCTCTGGTTATTATCTTTCTTACCTGCCCACGACCGATACCTTTGGGATTTACATGTTGTTCGGTGGATTGTTCTTCCTGTTGGTGGCTTCCCGGTTTTCCATCATCAATTCGCTTCTCCTTGGCGTAATTTCTGGCCTGATACACCTTTCGCGTGCCGATGGATTGCTCTGGCCCCTTGTGGCATTTCTGGCGATATTCATCCACCAGCGCAACATCCGGAAGCCATTTTTGTTTTTTGTTTATTGTTTGTTGGTTTCTTTCCTCGGCTATTTGCTCATCATGGCTCCCTGGTTTGCTCGAAACCTTTCTGTCTTTGGCACGATCCTTGCGCCAGGGAGTTCCAATGCTTTTTGGATGACGAGTTATAACCAGTTGTTTTCCTATCCGGCGGGCCAGGTTTCATTCGAAGCATGGAAGCAGGCAGGCCTTGTTGCTGCCCTGGAAGTTCGAATCTGGGCTCTTGGCTTGAACCTGGGGACGACCCTGGGCGTACAGGGGCTGGTCTTTCTGCTCCCGTTGATGTTGCTCGGTTTGTGGGTGCTGCGAAAAGAGTCGGTAACAAAAATTGCAATCCTGTTTTGGTTGATGCTTTTTGGCCTGATGACGGTCATCTTCCCGTTTGCCGGAGCGCGCGGCGGATATTTCCACTCAGGAGCAGCTTTCCAACCTTTCTTGTGGTCAGTTGCGCCGCTGGGGCTCGAATCAGCGGTCGCCTGGGTTGCTCGAAAGCGTGGCTGGTACCAGGTCCAGGCAGGGCGCGTTTTCATGGCAACTTTGGTTCTATTTGCCGTAATGATCACAGTCATTGTTGTTCAAGGGCGCGTGGTAGGCAGCAATCCCGGTAACCCTACCTGGGATCAAGAATTCCAGGCCAGTTTGCTAATAGAAGAATTCCTTGCAACGAATGGTGCGGCCGATCATGACAAGGTGATGATTGCCAATCCGCCCGGCTACTTCTTTGCCGCCGGTCGTTCTGGAGTTGTTACACCGCATGGCGATCTACAGACTGTCTTGGAAGTTGCGGAACGATACGGAATTTCTTATCTGGTTTTGGAAAAAGGGCATATTGTGGAAGGATTGCAGCCCTTATTCGATCAACCTGAAAGTTTTCCTGAAATAAGATACTTGGGAGAAGTGGATGATGCCAGAATCTTTGTCTTTCAACCCTGATCAGCGCTTAAGTCGCAGTCATCTTGTCATCCTGGCGGTGTTGGTGGTTTTGTCCCTGGGTGTTTACCTGCTTGCTGCGACATTGACATTCCGCATCGGTTTTCCATTGGATGATTCCTGGATCCACCAAACGTACGCTCGCAATCTGGCCTTGAACGGCGAATGGGCTTTTATGCCCGGACAGCCTTCAGCCGGCTCCACTGCTCCTCTTTGGTCGATATTGTTGTCAGTTGGATTTTGGATTGGGCTCTCTCCTTACATTTGGACATATTTGTTGGGGGCGGTTTTGCTCTGGAGCCTGGCCGTGTTGGCGGAGCGGGCTGCGCGCGGGGTTGTTCCCTCGTACCGTCCGAGCTTTCCTTGGGTGGGAGTTGTCATGGCATTGGAATGGCATCTGGTTTGGGCAGCCGGATCGGGCATGGAAACTTTGCTGCAGTGTTTATTGGTAATTGCAGTTATGATCCTTTTGGTAGAATCCCGCCGCTTTATCCTGGTTGGTTTGCTCATTGCACTTTCTGTCTGGGTAAGGCCGGATGGGATCACTTTACTTGGTCCGGCTATCTTTACAATTCTCCTGGCTTTTTCTGGCTGGAAACTTCGATTACGGGCATTGGGGAACCTAGTTCTTGGATTCATGGTTTTATTCACGCCGTATCTGTTATTCAACCTGGTTTTGGATGGGACACCCTGGCCAAACACATTCTATGCAAAGCAGGCGGAGTATGCGATCTTCCGGGAAATCCCGCTCCTGGAACGATATTTACGCTTGTTGTTGCAACCGTTGATTGGTGTGGGGCTGGCGTTGATTCCGGGCATGGTTTTTGCAGTTGTTCTGATGGTTCGGCGCAGGCAATGGGGTGCCCTGGCGGGGATCATCTGGTTTTTCGGATACATCGGGCTTTATGCGCTTAGACTTCCGGTTACTTATCAACATGGAAGATATTTGATCCCGGCCATGCCTGTATTCTTCTTTTGGGGAATGATCGGCCTACTCACATTTCTAAAGAAACCCGCGCCTCGCTGGATGTGGTCGGTGGATACGGCTATTCGTATGTTGGTTATTGCATTGTTGCTCTTGTTCTGGGCGATGGGGGCCAGCGCCTACGGTCAAGATGTGGCAGTGATTGAATCGGAAATGGTAACGGTAGCAAGCTGGGTGTCCGATCATTTACCGGAGGATGCGCTCGTGGCAGCCCATGATATTGGTGCGCTCGGCTTTTTTGGCAACCATGAGTTGGTGGATATGGCTGGACTTGTGTCCCCTGATGTGATTCCCTTTATCCGGGATGAAGCACGGTTAAGGGAATATCTGGATAAAAGTGGTGTAAATTACCTGGTCACATTTCCAGATTGGTATCCGGAACTAACGAAAGATCTGGAGCCGGTTTTTGTCAGCAATGGTGTCTTTGCCCCGGCTTTCGATGAGATGAATATGGCTGTTTATCGTTGGTCTTTGCCGTGAAAATATACTGAAATTGTTATTTTGTTAGAATAGATTGTGTCTACTACCTGTGCTATACTCAGTCAGCCTTCAATCTTGGGATCGGGATAATGATTATGACAGAGATTACGCTTGTTATTGTAGATGACCACCCCTTGTTCCGGCAAGGCGTTGTGGATTTGTTTGCCATGGAACCGTGGGTGAAGATTGTAGGGGAGGCAGCTACTGGTGAAGAGGGTCTGGATATGATTCGGAACATGCGACCGGATGTGGCAATCGTGGATGTTAACCTGCCAAAACTCAATGGCATGCAGGTAACACATCAGGTTGTAAGCGAAAAGTTGCCCACGCGGATAATATTACTCACAGGTTATGATGATAGTGAGCAGATTATCCATGCAGCCTGGTCAGGTGCGGCTGCTTATTGTGCGAAGGATATCGAACCAGATATCCTCAAGCAGGTTATCAAGGATGTGATGAATGGCAAATATTTCATTGGGGGACGGGTTTATACCCAAAGGGAATTTGATAATTGGTTAGGGCAACAAATGGAGAGTGCTCGCCATCTTTATAGCGAGCCGGGCAGCCCTTTCCACCCCCTGTCTGATCGGGAAATGGAAGTTCTCTCTTGCGTGGTTCAGGGAAAGAGCAATAAGGAAATAGCGGTTGCATTAGGCATCAGCCATCAAACGGTCAAGAATCACGTGACGGCCATCTTGCGCAAGTTTGGTGTGGAGGATCGCACTCAGGCTGTTGTATATGCACTGAAGCGGGGTTGGGTACAGATCCATGATCAAGATTCCAGTTCTCGGGAGTGAGATATGGCTTTAACGGATGGTAAGAATGAAATTGAAAAGGGAGATCCTCTGCAGAGCATTCAGAGGGAACTGGAAGAAACCAACCGTGGTTTGAAAGAAATAAACCTTATGCTAGAGCAAAGCCAGACAGAAGCGGGGAAGTTAACTCAGCGTAATGCAGCCATCACCGCACATTTGCAACAAGTGCAGAAACAACCAGATACGATTTCAGCAGAAGAGCTTAGGATGGCTTATGACTCAGCGCTGGATGCGCAGCAGCGTCTATTTGTGATGCGAGGCCAATCTGAAAAGCTGCAGAGCGATCAGGCCCACCTTGAACGCCACAAGGCTGTCCTTGAACGGTTACTGGGAGCTTTGTCTGGTGGTTCACAGCCATTGAAAGGAGAAAAAGGAGCATTGGCAAGTGTCGAGATGCTCGTCAATGCGCAGGAAGCTGAACGTCAACGTCTCTCGCGTCAAATGCATGATGGTCCAGCTCAAGCGCTCTCCAATTTCATATTGCAAACAGAAATCGCAATGCGTCTTATGAGTGTGGATGCAGAACAGGCGCGTGACGAACTAAGTAATCTAAAAATCTCTGCCATGAATACTTTCCAAAAGGTGCGTAATTTCATCTTCGAATTGCGCCCAATGATGCTTGATGATCTTGGATTAATTCCCACTATCCGTCGGTATGCAGATGCAGTTAAAGAACAAAATAATCTGGAGGTTAATGTAAATGTAACTGGTACGGAGCGCAGACTTGAGCCCTACATAGAAGTAATGATTTTTCGAGCTATGCAGGAATTGCTTGGAAACGCCATCCGTCATAGTCAGGGAACTCTTGTCAAGATTCTTGTGGATATGGGAAGTAATAATGTGAAGTTGAGCGTTGATGATAATGGGAAGGGGTTTGATGCTGAATTAGCGGAACGTGAAACGAGTTTGGGCTTGAAACTGATCAAGGAGCGTGTCGAATTGCTTGGTGGTACTTTCCAGATTGATAGTATGCCTGGCAAGGGGGCACGAATATCTTTGACTGTACCAGCCCAGTAAGCTTACGAGCTTGATAGGATAATGTCCCATACATTTACACAACTGTAAACCATATCACCTTGTTTTTTAGAAAACAATTCTATATAATAAAATCATCTTTGGAACGGCCTTCCAAGGAAATTGCAAAGGAAAGGAGGTAAAAACATCATGTTGTTCGCCCCTAAGCAGAAAGGCCAGGGCCTGGTAGAGTACGCGTTGATTCTTGTTTTGGTTGCAATCGTTGTGATTGCTGTTCTGACTCTCCTTGGTCCACTAATCGCCAACATCTTCACCAAAGTCAACACTGCTCTCGACTAGTTCGGTTCAATGTTGCAAGATTCTTGGGACTCTAGTTACATAGAGTCCCATTTTTTGTTAATCCCCCTTTGGGGTAAGTGCAACTCTAGAACTTTTACTGTATAATGTGAAGAGATGTCCATCATTTTTAGCATAAGGAGTGTTCTATGCGTCGTGGAAGGATTTTCATTTACCTTGCGTTGATTATCATTGTAGGTCTCGTAATTGCCTACTTTTACTTCCAACCCAAGATTGGCGGCGAGGAGGTGGATGTCACACCAACACCAGATGTTAGCTTGGTGGATATTGTGACTGCGAGTCAAAATATTCCTTTTGGCACCCAGATCACAATAGATTTCCTGAGCACCATGAAAGTACCGCGCGACGCAGTACTTGAAAACTTATTCCTTGACCCTAATCTTGTGACGGGCCAGTACGCACGCTATCCAATCGCGCAAGGTGTGCCCATCACTAAAGATATGGTTTCATTGGACCCTGGATTTTCATCCGGCGCAGGTTCCCCATGGGCATCGTTTATACCATCGGGCATGACTGCCATATCTATACCCATTACTCGGTTGTCTTCCGTGGCTTATGGCATTCGCGATGGTGACCATGTTAATATCATCGCATCGATGCTAATTGTGGATGTTGATTCCACTTTCCAGTCGCTTTTGCCAAATTCAACCGCTGGTGTTCTGGCGCCTGGCTCGAGTAATTTTGTATTAGGAGTTGGGACAGAAGATGCTCCAGCGGGTAGTTTATTAGGGACAGAATTGGCTACAAACCTGGTCGCTCAGTCGGTAAGTGGTGGCTTGATCTCGCCTCAAGGACGTGCAGAGTTCGATGCCAATTTCCAATCTGCATTATACGTTGTGCCATCAGAGTCTCAACGTCCTCGTTTGGTCAGCCAGATGGTATTGCAAAACATACCAGTTTTGAAAGTGGGAACCTTTCCCTTATCAGGGGAACAGGTTGTGTCCGTCACAGCTTCCGATCAGGCAACCCAGACAACAGATCAGGCCGTACCCCAGCAACAAACAGCCGAACGACCGGATGTGATAACTTTGATTGTGGATCCGCAACAGGCGGTTGCATTGGATTACTTCATGAAGAGCGGCATACAATTAACCCTAACTCTCCGCGGCCCCAGTGTCGATGCAAGCCAAATGACTACAGAGGCAGTTACCCTGACTTATCTTCTGAACCAGTACAATATCTCAATTCCAGCGAAATTGCCTTATACATTAGAGCCTCGATTGGATGAGCTTATCCCACCGCTCCTTCCGAATGATATTATCGTTGTAACGCAACAATAATCGAGGTGTTCTTGAAAGTTGCCTTATTAAAGATCAATATCCCTTTAATGGAGAGAAGGCATGGCTGAGGGCGAGAAGACTCGCGTGTTGATTGTAGATGATATTGCAGAGACACGTGAAAACATACGTAAATTATTGCAGTTTGAGACAGACATCGAGGTAATTGGTGTTGCGAGGACTGGGCGGGAGGCAATCCAAATCGCCCAGGAAACATCCCCGGATGTTGTTTTGATGGATATTAACATGCCGGATATGGATGGTATCGCCGCCACAGAAACAATCCGGCAAAAGATTCCTTACGTGAAAGTCGTGATGCTTTCAGTTCAAGGTGAGCAGAATTACATGCGACGAGCCATGTTGGTGGGGGCTAGCGATTTCCTTACCAAACCACCAATGGCTGATGAACTGACATCTGCTATCCGTCGTGCCGGTTCTATGGCGAGAGATGAGCGAGCAAAATCTGCACAGGTTATGGTTGCACCCTTAGGGAGCAAAATGCCATCGGCGACTGCTGGACGCCTCTCACTGGGCAAGGTTGTCATGGTGTACAGCCCGAAAGGAGGGGCAGGCAGCACAACAGTAGCAGTCAACCTGGCGCTGGCGCTTCATAACGATGAAACACGCGTAGCACTGGTTGATGCGAATTTGCAATTTGGGGATGTCGCGG
>Ga0209285_10000742_pt1 | contig 10475 bp, 10 predicted proteins | sample PPLLak3March2015_2_FD_187249 | JGI IMG/M metagenome (GOLD analysis project Ga0209285, IMG submission 187249) | Freshwater sediment microbial communities from Prairie Pothole Lake near Jamestown, North Dakota, USA - PPLs Lake P8 Core (3) Depth... | ecosystem: Environmental > Aquatic > Freshwater... | reverse complement strand
ATCGTACCACCCCAGGCAAACGTATAACTGGGGTAGAACATAAACACAATCGAAGACATATTCCAGGCTGAGATAAGCAATGTTTTCCAATTTGTAGGGAAATACCAACGGTATCCTGTTGTCGCCCCTATAGTCTCATCCTGCAGTGGCGTAATGATATGTTTAAGCCAGTGTGTGTCTGGTTTGATATCGCTGTCCGCAAACACAAGGACCTCTGCTTTTTCTACGAACTGCAGACCAGTAAGCAGCGCAGCAACCTTCCCGCTACACCTAGGAGCCGGGTCGGTCAGGACCAAACGGGCATACGCTTTGTTCTCGATGAGTTGTTGCAAGGCTGTATGGGCAGGATCGTCTGTCGAATCAACCACAAAGATGATGTCAAAGGCGGGATATTCTTGGGTGAGGAATCCTTGGATGTTTTCCAAGAAACCATGCTCAATTCCTTTACAGGGGACAATGACTGAAGCAATCGGACAGTAAGGGGAAAATATCCGTTGTTTTGTCCGTTGATATGCGATAGGCCACAAGCTGATGATATAACATTCACCAAGAACCCCGATGATTCCCAGAATAATGAGAAGTTCAAGAATCATGTCGCTTCAACAATGCTTTGTATCCTCTGCTGGTTATTAGAGATTTACCTTCGAGCTCTCTCCGTTATCCTCTCCAGATATGTCCATCATAGGTATTGGGTTTATTAAAAGAAATCGAATATATCATCTTGTGAGTCATCAGACGGATACGAGCAAAGAGAGACAATATCTCAAACAGCTCAAGAACGTTGAATTCCAACCTGTTTTTATTTTAGGAGTCCATCGATCAGGCACCAGCATCTTATATAAAATGCTTACTGCAACCGGGTGCTTCAATCCAGTGACCGCGTATCATCTGATCAACTATAACGAGCTTCTCTCCAACAATCATGAGCAAAAAGAACAACAAGCAAAAGAGCAACTTACAGAATCGTTTTTAAAAAACGGTCTTTTAGATAGAGGAATCGACCGACTGAAAATAACCGCGGATTTTGCTGAGGAATATGGGTTTTTACTAAGCACCCAGACGATACAGATGCGTATTACGAAAAAAAACCTTGCACTCTTCACAGAGTTGTGTAAAAAGATAAAATTCATCGCAGGAAACGACAAACCCATCCTCCTTAAAAACCCTTATGATTTCCCTAATTTTCTTTATCTGAAAGCGGTGTTTCCAAACGCGCTATTTGTTTTCATCCATCGCCATCCGCTAAAAACAATCAGCTCAACACTTAATGCGATTAGGACGATATTAAAAGAAAAAAACCCATACACTGCCCGTTTATCTAGGATTTATGACAAGTGTTATACGAATCTCTTACTGCTCAAACCACTCCGATTCATCTTTCAGGTAGTCCCGGAATGTAGCGTGGTTGTTCTTACGAGAATTACAAAAAAAGCAACAGAGTATTATCTTCAAAACATAGAAAAATTACCAAAGAATGATTACATCTCTATCACCTACGAAGAGTTCTGTTCGCACCCTCAGGAGACCTTACAAAACATTATGGAAAGATTGTCGTTGACCATGGCGCAAAAAATCGATGCAGCGTCCTTGATAAATCCCCGTAAAGTTGAGATAGATGGTTCTGTACAGATGCTTCGAACGTCTATTTACAGATCTATGAAAGCGTATTTTAATCTGTTCCACTATACGATTGAATGCTAGTTGAGAATTGCTTCTTTTAGACGATTACGTTATTGATCTCCGGTTCGATTCGTGTCAAGATTTCAACTTGCTTCAATCAAATTTTTGTAGATTTTTTTGAAAAAAGTTAAGGTTGTCCCGGTAGTTCTCTAAGTTTTGTTATGAGAATCTATGTACCGGGAAATCCTGATACCCGGTGACCCCTATCCAGATTGTTTGATTGATCCCTTGGATGGTGACGTTTGACCGCAGGATGACTTGAAGTTGATCAGGGATAAATCGTTCACCTCGACGTGGCCAGAGTTGAGTCAATGGGATGAACATATCACCCTCGAGTGTCGTGGTACTCTGAGGATTAATCAGACCATCTGGCAACGTCCCATTGCTTATCAAGCGGGTCTTAGTCCCGTCGACACGGTAGATTTGTACGGTTATATCGTTCGCAAGCAACGTCAATTTATTTGGGTTTTTTATCGTAAATGTAATTTTATCATGTAACCCATCTTTCAATGTATAGGTATAATCACCAGTGAGAGACGCTTCAGTCGGGAGCTCTGAGAGAAGCTGTTCAAGACACGGGGGGATGATGTCAGCCTCTACTGAAAGATTCATTGGTTTTCTAATACCTGCGATAGTGATGATGATATCACCAGCCAGGGTCATCCGCAGTGATTCTGCATCGATTGCTTTCAGCAGGAGCCATCCGCTCCCAGTGAGTTGTTCGGTTGTTTTTGCAGAGATTGTTTCTCCCAGGATACTGACGGTTCCGACATGAACTCCTGTTTCCGTTGTTATATTCGCGGAGAGGTTTTCGATGGCAAAGTCAATTGTATTTGGGTTAGAAATTTCAATAATCCCGGTGAAGTTGATGCCTTCTTGGGTGATATCGCTGAAATTTGCTGAAAGGTGGATATGGGGCAGCGTAAATTGTTCAAGGATGTTATTAAATGATGTTACAATGGAGAATTTAAGGGGAAATGTTTTTTTGATGATACCAAAAAACACAGTGCCGAATGTCCCGGTGAGCCGACTGGTAAGATGATTCGGTAGCGAACCATTGAAGCGGATGCTTGCTGTTGTGGTAAATGTCCTGTTCCCATATGCTTTGGTTTCTCCGCCCTCTATGGTGAGGTGGTTGATGGTTTGCCCGTTCTCATCAACCGTAATCATCGTGAGGTTTTGCAGAAAGATAGGAAAAGAATTTTGGTTATTGATCGAAAGGGTCGTTTGGAGAACTGCTTCATTAGTAGTGATAGTGATTACCTGGAGCGTAAGTGTTGTTTCCGGTACGTTCATTTGTTGAATGTCAAGGAAAAGAAACGCACCTACGACGATATTTAGAATCGTAGCTGCGACAATGATAATGACGATTATTTTTTTCATAGTTTTCCGTTTTTTGAGAGAAATCGTTTATATTTATAAGATATTTTCTATATTAATATACTTTTTCTCTAGAATATAAAGGAAGACTTGTTTTTTCCCATGTTTACCTGAACGGATGGAGGTTCCAAACCATCATAGAACTATAGATGAAAAGAAAACTCGCCTGATTAAAAAAGGAAAAACAGCATCTGAGGAAAAAAGTTTCCATTATGTCTTCTTACTTTTTCTTTTCGAATAATACAATATATCAGTATGTTTCGTGTATCCTAGCTGTTCGAACACCTTCATAGAGGTCGTGTTCCAATCCTCGATGAGGCATGCGACAATATCGATCCCAAGCGATGTAAAATAATGTTCGACGTCTTCAACCAAACGCTTTGCGATACCTTTCTTCTGATAGGTCGGCGCAACTACCAATCGATTGATCCATCCTTTCCGCCCATCATGTGTCCCGACGATTGCCCCGATAATCTTTTTATCAATCTCCGCTACAAGAAAATAACAAGTAGGCTGTAGTAATTGTGCTGTGATGTTTTTTCTGCTATCACGACCCTGCGGTCTACAGGGGATGTTGCCTTCGTTCCATAAGGTGATGACCGAATCGTAATCGCTCAGAGTCATCTTACGAAACGTTGCTTGAGGATTCTGTTTCTTCATTGACTTCCTACACCGCATATTGGTAATATGGAAAGTATGAAGCATATTCTTTTGAACATTTCTATCCTTACAATCTCATATCTGTTATTGATAGTTGATTACAAATGTGATTTACATCACCTGAGGCCTCACAACCGTCCTGTAAAGAATCAGATTTGATACAACCAAACCAATAATGGGATATAAGAGCAGGAACCCTGCTAAGGGTGCGACACTCATCAGAAGAATCGGTATATTTGACCAATTGATCGTATATTGAAGGACCACATATTTCCGTACTTCTTGTCGATTGAAACCTTTGAGATGAACCATTTTATATGTGATAATAAAAAACAGTACGTTAAAGAGGATAAGAAGGAGAAGTAATAATACGTCCAGATGAATCACTCCAAAAAGAATAGGCAGGAACACACAGAGCGCGTACAAGATTGCTAAGAGATACGCGATGAGCTGAAATGACCTCGGCACGTGAAAAACACCCTGCGTTGCTCTGACCCCTAACCGTGTTGATAAATGTTTTGACTGAATCATATAGTCATGGTCCGCGTCTTTGATTCCACCGGCAATCAGGTTCAGATTGAGGGTTTGGAGAAACGCGAGGATGCAAAGGATAAATATGAAAGGAGGAAACTGAAAAGAGACGGTGGCTGCACCGAACACCACACCGATCATAACCGAGATGGCAAGGACAAAATCCATACCACTAATCCGTTTACTAAACAGATCATAGAACCCAGCAAGAAGAATCCCAAAGAGATACAGAAGCAGCAAGAAGACTCCATAAAAAAACAGAGTCAACAAACATCCAATGAGCAAAACCAGCAGAATGTAGACTAAGGCATTTCTTTTCGAAATACTCCCACTTGGGAGTGGCCTTTTATTCGTTGAGAAAATGAGACGATCGACCTCAATATCAACATAATGGTTCAACGCAAAACCAACAATGTGAGCAGACAGCCCAATGAGAAACAGCATGGTAAGCAGGAATAAATCCTTTTCACCCATTGCAATCGCACCAGTCAAAGGGATGATTGCCGTCAGAAAAATGAAATGAGCACTAGATAATTTCGCATATTCAAAAATTGCTACTTTTAGATTCATTCGTTCGCTATGCTCCTGTTCACACTCATGAGAGTGAACCTTAAATACCTTGGGGGGCGACATTGTTTTAATTATGTGCTGATCTGAATGTTTTCTAAAAAAAAGGGAAAAGTATATGGTAAGCGATTTTCTCTCGTAACATAAATCTCATTGCCGCATTTTGGTTTGATTTTGTTGGTTCTAATATCCGTATCTGCGTAAGTGAATGAACGAAAAGAGTTAAAAAAAATTTCCTTGTTGCAGTTATGAGTTAAATGAACTGAGAAAACAAACCGATTATGTAGTCCAATCCAATAAGGGTAAGTGCAATAAGAGTGACAATAAGCAGAATCCACAGAGCGAATTTTAAAAGCTTCCAAGCGACAAAGACAATCACAATGATTGCGATAAGTGCAAGCCAAATTGGAATTACCATTTTTTTCCACCTCAGCTCCTGGTCAATATGAATGATGCTCCTTGGTCATTGCTCAGAAGCAGCTGATTTGACGCAGGAAAACTATAATTCATTGTGACTCCTGTATCTCCCGATAAAAAGGTTATTTTCTGATTAGCAATGGAATAATCATACACCCCCGTCAAGGAGAAGAATCCAAGAGGACCGCTCCCTGTGATGGTAACCTTGCCATTCGAATCAAATGTCATCGACATGATACCGTCTTGATATTGCCAGGTTCCAATGAATTTGCTTTTTTCATCCAGACAACCACTCAGACAACAGATGCAGAGCATGAAAAGTATCCCTAATACACTAAAGAGTTTCTTCATATCTCCCTCACCAATCACATTTCTTGAGATATTTATATACCTTGTGTCAATCTTTTTAATCATTGTACATTGGATAATTGAAGAGTATGTTCAAGAGAAATGTGACATTAATCGTGTTGATAGAACCATCTTTATAACTTATTGTTTTTTCCCTTTAACTTGAATGTTTGTTGTATCTGATTATTTAAACCCGTTTATAAAATAATTTCTTTGCGAATCCTACATACGGACTCCAACTACAAAGAACAGCAGCTTAAATCCACGAGCGGTTTGTATCACAGGTTCACTCCCAGGCACATCCACGTTGACTGTGATCTGTATTCGGCCAATTCCTAGAGGGATGCGATCCGTTAGAACCGTGGACAGCGATTGTGTCGACAAGGTAGTAATCGTTCCAGTGGAATGTAAATCAATCCGTTTGAGGATCCCTCCAGTAACAGAGATGCTCCAATTGACAGACTCTGCGTCTTGATTTCCGATATTTTTAATATCTACAGAAATCTTGTTGATTCTCCCTCGAATGTTCTCAATCGTCAGTCTTGGGGCACCTTCATTCTCAGTTAGTGAATCTGGTTGCGTCGTACCAGGGTTCGTCGTAAATGAGGGAATATAGTTCTGGAACGTAAGATAACCTAACCAATACAACCCGCCTAGTAGGAGCAGGACAACGATGATGAAGAGGGCAGCGATAGTTCGTTTTTTCATATTCGATTAAGATTCTTTCTCCTATATTTAAATTGGTGATACATCTATATAAATCTGTGGAAAGACCATCATGGAGCGAAATAAAAAAAGAAAAACAACTATAAGGAGAAATCCGTTGGAAATGTTCTTTAGTTCAGGAGGAGTTATTTTAATCTACTTTTAATGGTATGACAAGGAGTAATGGTCTTTTTTTTCAAAAAAAGCAAAATCAAGGTTTGACCAATCGTCATAATCAAACACTCCATGGGATCCATCTGAATAATCAAGGATAGAATACACATATCGATAGTTCATACAGCTTTTATAATTTTTAAAAAGCCAATATGCAATGTGATACGGGTGGGTGGTTGCTATGTTGTCACAACCAACGGGGAACATGAAATCAATACCGAAGGTATGACCTGTTTCATGCATCATTGCACAGGCAAAAATAAAGTCTAATGGTTTGAATGTTTTTTGTGATGTCTTTTGCATGGATTGCGCGGAGATGACAAATGTATTGATGCCTTGGGCATGCCAGTAGAGCCAAGGATGATCTCCTACATATGCAACTCCTGCCGCAACATTTTGATTAAAAATAATCATTGCATAGCGAAACACGCTTCTCCGCCAGTTCTCCGAATCGTTATGGAGAAAATAGAGACTATAGATGGTGCGGAGTTCATACCGATATGTTCTTTGATCAAACGGTATAATTTCTCCACCGCCACCCATGCAGCCATCATCAAGATGAAATACGATATTATGTCGATTAAAAGCGGATCTGAGTATTTCCTTAGAATGCGATGGAACTGAGCTATTTTCCCCAAGAGGACCTTCTGCCATAACGTCCATTTCAAGGTAGAGGTCTTTTCGATAAGGATCGGAATCCCAAGAAGACACGCGGCATTCCTCAACATTAGTCAGACTATCATTATCGCTATCTAATTGGGTGTGAGCATCCCATCTATTAGGATCATACAACCATTTATGTTCCCATTCGATTGGAAGGATGTCTGCATCAAGGTCTTCACCTGTGTTATCATACTCAGGATCTGTTTCATAGATATATACTTCAGTCCAGTAGGGAATATTATCTCCATCATAATCTGCTTGGCAAATGTTAAACCACAGTTCACAATCCCGTTGAGGTTGACGGAGACTTTTAAAATCACAACTATTCAACCGTCCATACCCGCTCGGATCGCCGATATAATCATCACCGGTCCAATGACCTGTTTTTAGGTTGTAAACCATCTCAGCGGTATAACCTTGTGTTTTGGCATTTCCCCCGTACAACGGTTCATCGTGTAATTCAATTTCAATATCAACATGTTCGATATCATCAGCAACATTAAGAGTAACGGTCCAATGGATATCATAGAGATACGCAGAATCGTTCCAAACAGGAGATAAAAATTCTTCTGAATTTATATGAATCTTTACAAAAAACACAGGGTTGCAAGGATAGTCGATGTCTTCTAAAATTCGAATTGAAATAATGTCGACAGTCACTTCAATATCGACAAGGGGGTCAATATCTTCAGTAGTGTGCGTAGAAGATGAACAGATACTGGACGCAAAGAACGAGAGAATGATTATAACAGCCAGTCTTTTCCAGATCAACGTTATTCCCCCATATGAAAATTGATTCGCCTAGGTTATATAAATCTATGTTAGGAAAAATTAGTGCAGGGGAAAGGATTTGAACCTGGTAATATTAATAGATGATTAACAATTATGAAATTACATTATGTCACAATTTGCAAAACCCACAGGTTTTTTTGGTAAAATACTGGCAAAAGGCATGGCTTGGGGGCATAAAGATTTCTATAAAAATACTGCAAAGGTTCTAAATCTTACACGTGATGATACTTATCTTGAAATAGGGTTTGGCTCTGGATTATTTATAAAAAAATATGTATCACATGTTTCAAAAATAGCAGGTTTAGATTACTCTGAAGATATGGTTAAATTAGCAAATGATATTAATAAAATTCTTGTGGAATCAGGGAAAGCCGAATTTAAACAGGGTGATGTCTCGTCAATACCCTGGGATAATACTGAGTTTTCTATTGTTGTAGCAATTGAGACATTTTTTTTCTGGTCAGAACCAGAAAAATCGCTAAAAGAGATATATAGAGTTTTGAAGCCAGGTGGTAGATTAGTCATAGAAATGGCATATAATAAAGATGATGGAATTAATCATATGAAACATATTAAAAAAATGAATTTAAGATTATATAGTGGAGACGAAATGAAGAAACTATTAAAAGAGTCTGGATTCATTGAGATTATCATCAATTATTATAAGGGTTTCATAATTCCAATAAAAGGATATCTGGTGCCTAAAGGTATGGTTGTGGTAGCTATAAAAAAATAGTTATCTGTATTTAGAATATTATAAAGATGCATGGGACAGGATTTGAATTAAGTTTACATTTCATCGAATCGAGATTGTTAATGATTTCGTTCCTGTTTTCCCTTTATCATCGGTCACAGTTAAAGTAACAATATAAGTTCCATTGGACGTATATATGTGTGATAGGCTTTGTTGTGTTGATGTAGAGCCGTCACCAAAATCCCAGTGGTACGAAACAACTTGTCCATCAAGGTCTGTGCCTGACCCTGTAAATTGAACGGTTAATGGCGGCGTTCCAGAGGTTGTGTTTACTGATGCTGAAGCGGTAGGTGGATTATTACATTGCACAGTGATTGGTATTGAGTTGGCTCTTGTTCCTCCTTGATTATCAGTCACTGTCAACGTAGCAGTGTACGTGCCATTAGAAGTATAGGTATGTGATGGGTTTTGTTGACTGCTTGTTTTGCCATCACCGAAGTCCCAGTGATACGATATAATTTGTCCATCACGGTCTGTGCCTGACCCTGTAAATTGAACGGTTAATGGTTCTATTCCTGAGGTTACATTTGCAGATACTGCTGCTATAGGGAGATAAGTGACCTGGATGGTAATGGACTGGTTTGCTGTTGCTCCTTCGTCATCGATAACTGTCAACGTAGCCGTATAGGTTCCGGTTAAATTATAGGTATGTTCTGGACCATATCTATCTGATGGGGTTTGTTGTGTTGATGTGGAGCCGTCACCAAAATCCCAGTGGAACGATACATTCCTCCCGTTAAACCCATCAAGGTCTTCTCCAAAACCATAAAATTGTACGGTTAATGGTGGCTCTCCAAAAATTGGACTTGCAGAAATCGAATTAATAGAAGGCAAACGATTTATTACCGTGATTATTATCTTTTGAGTATTTGTTTCTCCGTCATCATCAGTGACCGTGAAAGTAACATTATGTGTTCCTTTTTTCGCAAAAGTATGAGTAGAATTTATTTCCTCACTGTTAATAGATTCGTCTCCGAAGGACCAATAATATGCTTTTATGAATCCATCGCTATCCGTACTCCCTGAACCAGTAAATTGAACGGTTAAAGGTAATGGTCCTGTTGTTGGATTTGCTGATGCTGATGCAATGGGAGGTTTATTTTCTTGTGTACATCCACTTAGCAATCCTATGGTAACCGTCACGAAAGTAATTATGAATATCATTATTTTTTTCATAATACCCTTTGTATCTATTCTAAGATTTTGTAGCATTGGTTTCTATAAAAACATATTCTTCCTTTTATTTATGTTTTGGAAAGTTATGCAGGGGAAGGGATTTGAACCCCAAAATACATGTAAAATGAAACCGTTACTTCTGTTGAACTTCAAAACTACTTTTTCATGGTCCATATAGAGGATGAAGCGATTATACCTATTCCGATAATACCTATAATAGTTGCAATGCCTGAATTATTTTCCCTAAAAATACTACCATGAAACATAATAAACGCTCCAATTAATGCTACGATAATTCCTACTACGAATTGTATTGCGAAAAATTTTTTCTCCATACTTTTTCCTCTACTTATTAACACTTATTAATTATAAGGGGTATTATTAAAGATTTTTATTTAAAAATTGAACAAAATAAAAGAATTGTTGATTTCAATTATTATTATGTTTAAAATTGCAGGGGAAGGGATTTGAACCCACGTTTACCAGTTAAATTCTCAGTGGGGGATAATAATTACTCCTGTAAAAACCTTCAATTCCAGATGTTTTCTAAGGTCATTCCTGGGATGTCATAGGGTGCTTGTGCGGGATGTAAATCAAATAGTAATTTTGGAAATAAAATAGTTAATCC
>Ga0209285_10000740_pt1 | contig 10516 bp, 13 predicted proteins | sample PPLLak3March2015_2_FD_187249 | JGI IMG/M metagenome (GOLD analysis project Ga0209285, IMG submission 187249) | Freshwater sediment microbial communities from Prairie Pothole Lake near Jamestown, North Dakota, USA - PPLs Lake P8 Core (3) Depth... | ecosystem: Environmental > Aquatic > Freshwater... | reverse complement strand
AGGCGCTGACCATTCCCGTCATCGCCAGCGGCGGTGTGACCAACCTCGACGACGTGCGCAAACTTTGCGCGGTGGAAAGCGAGGGCATCATGGGCGCCATCACCGGCCGCGCTATCTATGAAGGCACGCTCGATTTCACAGCGGCACAGGCGCTGGCTGATGAGTTATCCGAGGTGAAAAGTTAACGTGGCGCTCGCCAAACGCATCATTCCCTGCCTGGACGTGACCAACGGCCGCGTCGTCAAGGGTGTCAATTTCGTCAATCTGCGCGATGCCGGCGATCCGGTTGAAATCGCCAAGCGGTACGATGAGCAGGGCGCCGACGAACTGACCTTTCTCGACATCACTGCGACTTCCGATAACCGCGACCTGATCCTGCACATCATCGAAGCGGTTGCCGCACAAGTGTTCATTCCGCTGACCGTCGGCGGTGGCGTGCGCGCCGTCGAGGATGTGCGTCGTCTATTGCATGCCGGGGCCGACAAGGTCTCCATCAACACCGCCGCGGTATTCAACCCGCAACTGGTCAAGGAATGCTCCGACCGCTTCGGTTCGCAGTGCATCGTGGTCGCGATCGACGCCAAACAGACGGTCTGGGGCGCCGCGCCGAAATGGGAAATCTTTACCCACGGCGGTCGCAAACCGACCGGGCTGGACGCGGTGGAATGGGCGAAGAAGATGCAGAGCCTGGGCGCCGGCGAAATCCTGCTGACCAGCATGGATCGCGATGGCGCCAAGATTGGTTTCGACCTCAACCTGACGCGGGCGATTTCCGATGCCGTCAACATTCCGGTGATTGCCAGCGGTGGTGTCGGCAATCTGCAACATCTGGCGGATGGCGTGAAATTCGGCGGGGCGGATGCCGTGTTGGCAGCCAGCATTTTCCATTTTGGCGAGTACACCGTGGAACAAGCCAAGAAACATATGCAGGAACAGGGAATCGAGGTGCGCTTGTGAGTGGCGAAGTGTGGTTGAACAAGGTCAATTGGTCAGCGGAAGGCTTGGTGCCGGCCATTGCCCAGGATGCGGCGAGCGGCGATATCCTGATGGTCGCCTGGATGAATCGCGAGGCGCTGAAACTCACGGTGGAACGTGGCGAAGCGGTGTATTGGTCGCGCTCGCGCAAGAAGCTCTGGCACAAGGGCGAGGAATCCGGCCACACGCAGAAGGTCAAGGAGATCCGCCTTGATTGCGACGAAGATGTGGTCTTGCTGAAGATTGACCAGATTGGCGGTATCGCCTGCCATACCGGCCGCCGCAGCTGCTTCTTCCAGCGTCTGGAAAAAGATCAATGGGTGACGGTCGATCCGGTCTTGAAAGACCCGCACGAGATTTACAAGAAATGAGCAACGACATCCTGGCGCGCCTGGCGGAAACACTGGAGGCCCGTAAGCAAGCCGATCCGCAAAGTTCCTATGTGGCCAAGCTCTACCACAAGGGCCTGGATGCCATTCTCAAGAAGGTTGCCGAAGAAGCCGCGGAAACCATCATGGCCGCGAAAGATGGTGTACGTGAAAAAGTCATCTACGAAACCGCCGACCTGTGGTTTCATTCGCTGGTTTTGTTGGCCCAGCAAGGCATTCACCCCGACGAGATACTGAATGAACTCTCTCGCCGTGAGGGGTTATCCGGAATCGTCGAAAAAGCGAGTCGTGGCAAGGAACAGGAATGAGCGACAACTGTATTTTTTGCAAGATCGCGGCGGGCGAAATTCCCGCCCGTAAGGTGCATGAAGACAGCGATCTGATTGCATTTCACGATATCCACCCGGCAGCGCCCGTGCATTTCATGATTGTTCCGAAAGAACATATCGTTTCGCTGGAGGACGCGCACGCTCGGCACGAGATGCTGCTCGGCCGTATTCTGCTGTTGGCGCCGATCCTGGCCAAGGAACAAGGCTTGACGGATGGTTTTCGGACCATCATCAATACCGGTAAGGGCGGTGGTCAGGAAGTCATGCATTTGCATGTCCACATCATGGGCGGCGGCAGTCTGCGCGCCATGTGATTTTTCAGTGTCGCCTCGAAAGGGGCGGCAATTTCAATCAAAGGAGTTAAATCATGGGTTCCTTCAGCATCTGGCATTGGCTGATCGTTTTGGTGATCGTGTTGTTGGTGTTCGGCACCAAGAAACTGAAGAATATTGGTGGCGACCTGGGTGGAGCGGTGAAAAACTTCAAGGACGCGATGGGCGAGGAAAAGAACAAGACCACCGAGCTGCCGCGCGAGGGCGAGACACACGGCTCGACCATCGAGGGCGAAGTCAAGGATAAGCAGCAATCTTGAACCGAGCATTAGGCTAACCCCGCATCCCTCATGTTTGATATCGGTTTTACTGAGTTGATGCTCATCGGCATCGTTGCGCTGATCGTGATCGGCCCCGAGCGCCTGCCGAAAGTGGCGCGTACCGCCGGTCAGTGGCTTGGCCGTCTCAATCGCTATGTGTCGCAGGTCAAGCAGGACATCGACCGCGATATGAAGCTGGAAGAACTGCGCAAGATGCAGCAGGAGATGAAAGATACCGCGCAGCGTTATGAAATCATGGCCGGCGATACCAAGCGTGAACTGGAAACTGCTGTCGAACAGGAAACCGGCCAGATCAGCCGCGTCATGCAAGCCATGAGCGCGACGGATGGCGGCTTGACGATGCAGGAATGGGACAAGATCAAGGCAGAAGAAGCGGCAACTGCGGCCTTGGCGACCAGCGATTTGGCGACAACGCCAGCCTTGGCTTCCGATGCAATGCCCGATGGTGTGCCAGTATCGCAAAACAAGGGCGTCGTCATGGACCTGGAGCAATCCGTCCAGCCGGAAACCCAAGACATTCAGAGCAAACAAGCGTCTGACAACAACACCAAAGACAAAGCGGCTGGCTGATCACCATGACTCTGGATGGTACGGAAACCTTTATTTCGCATTTGATAGAACTGCGTGACCGACTGCTGAAAGCGGTCATTGCGTGGGTTGTGTTGTTTGTCTGCCTGTTTCCGTTTGCCAGCGATCTGTACGCCATTCTGGCGCAGCCTTTGTTGGACAAGCTGCCGCAAGGCGGGCAAATGATCGCTACTGAAGTCGTCACGCCGTTCTTTGTGCCGATCAAGGTGGCGATGATGACGGCCTTTCTCGGCGCGTTGCCGGTGATCCTCTACCAGGTTTGGGCGTTCATCGCCCCCGGGCTCTACGCGCATGAGCGCAAGATGATCGTGCCGCTGGTGTTTGCCAGCCTGGTGTTGTTTCTCTGTGGCATGGCCTTCGCCTATTTCCTGGTATTTCCGGTGGTGTTCGGTTTCATTGTTGGAATTGCGCCGGTTGGCGTCGCGGTGATGACGGATATCGGCAAATACCTGGATTTCGTCATCACCATGTTCCTCGCCTTCGGTGTGACTTTCGAAGTGCCGATCGTGGTGATTGCGCTGGCAATTACCGGCATGGTCGAGATCGAGAAATTCAAGGAAGCGCGGCCTTACGTCATCGTCGGCGCGTTCGTCATAGGTGCCATTTTCACGCCGCCGGATGTGGTCTCGCAGATCATGCTCGCCGTGCCGCTCTGGTTGCTGTACGAGATCGGCATCATCGTGGCTGGCTGGATGGTCAAGAACAAACCTGTTGCGCCGGCTGAAGAAGACACTTACACGCCAATCTCCGAGTCCGATCTCGATAACGAGCTCGACCGCATTGAAGACGAACAGAAGAAACTGACTTGAAGCGCCAGTATGGTGCGTGAATGAAAGTAAACGCCCCTTGATGGGGCGTTTTTGTTTTTTCAATTCCTCGCTTCAGTTTCAAGCAAACCGGTAAGGCATTCGGCAACCTTCACAGGTGGGTTTGATAACAGATTGAAATAAAGTCTATTTTTTGGGGCATGGCAGCTGGATTTTCAGAACATGTCAATTTAGGTGCATTGCGCCCCAATAAAAGGCACGCCTCTTGCTTTGGTCAGTCCCGTTTCAGTAGACCGGTTTTTTCAGGAGAGTAGTCATGGTGGATGCATTCAAATCAGGCGCAGATGTTCTGTTCATCTTGTTGGGCGCCATCATGGTCCTGGCAATGCATGCAGGCTTTGCGTTTCTGGAACTGGGCACGGTACGCAAGAAAAACCAGGTCAACGCGCTGGTCAAAATCCTGACTGACTTTTCTGTTTCTACCATCGCCTATTTCTTCATCGGCTACGGCATCGCCTACGGTGTCGATTTCTTCAGCGGCGCTGAACACCTGGTGCAGAAGAACGGCTATGACCTGGTCAAATTCTTCTTCCTGCTCACCTTTGCTGCCGCCATCCCCGCCATCGTCTCCGGCGGTATCGCCGAACGCGCCCGTTTCAACCCGCAACTCGCAGCAACGTTCATCCTGGTCGGCTTCATTTATCCGTTCTTTGAAGGCATGGCCTGGAACAACAACTACGGCTTCCAGGACTGGATCAATGCCAGTTTCGGCGCCAAGTTCCACGACTTTGCCGGATCTGTCGTGGTGCATGCCGTCGGCGGCTGGATCGCATTACCCGCCGTGTTGCTGCTGGGTGCTCGGCGCGGTCGCTATCGCCATGACGGCATGGTCGCCGCGCATCCGCCGTCCAGCATTCCCTTTCTGGCACTCGGCGCATGGATCCTGACGGTCGGCTGGTTCGGCTTCAACGTGATGTCGGCGCAGACGCTGGAGGCGGTTTCCGGTCTGGTCGCCGTGAACTCTTTGATGGCGATGGTGGGCGGCACGCTCGCCGCGCTGTTCATCGGCAAGAACGACCCCGGCTTCATCCACAACGGGCCTTTGGCCGGCCTGGTCGCCGTTTGCGCGGGTTCCGACTTGATGCACCCGATCGGGGCACTCGCAACCGGGGTCATCGCCGGCGGCCTGTTCGTGATCATGTTCACCATCACGCAGAACAAATGGAAGATTGATGACGTACTCGGCGTCTGGCCGTTGCATGGTTTATGCGGCGCTTGGGGTGGCATTGCTGCCGGCATCTTCGGGCTGCAGGCTTTTGGCGGTGTCGGCGGCGTCAATTTCGGCGCGCAACTCGTCGGCACCTTGAGCGGCATTGGCATTGCCCTGGCTGGTGGCGCAGTGGTTTACGGCGTCCTCAAGCTCACCATCGGCATCCGCCTCGATGCTGAAGAAGAATTCAACGGCGCCGATCTTTCGATTCACAAGATTTCGGCGACCGCTGAGCGGGAAACCAACTGGTAACCGACAGAGGTGTTTGTCGCAATGGCAACAAACACCTCAACCGATCAACGCCACCGCTTTGATCTGGGCGTAAACAATCTGTCCAGGAGTCAGGCCGAGGTCATGCGCGGAACGCCGGGTCAGCCGCGCCACCAGCGCTGCGCCGCCGACATTCACCCGCACCAGCGCCTGTGCCGGATGCGCGTCGTCGGCCAGTTCGGCGACCACGCCGGGCAGGATGTTGAGGATGCTGGTGCCGCTGTTTCGGGTCACGGCCAGGCTGATGTCGCGCGCCAGGATGCGCACGCGGACGTGGTGGCCGAGGGCGTGGCCGCCGTCGCGCACCCAGACGCCGGCATCGGGATTGTCGGCAAACACCACGCGCGCCAACTGCCATTGCGCGTCGCGTTCCGCCACCACGGCGTCCAGCACCACGCCGGCATCCTCGCCAAGATGAATCGGCAGGTCGAGGCGGGCCAGGGTCTCGGTCAACGGCCCGGCGGCGACGGCGCGGCCGTCGCGCATGACCACGATGTGATCGGCCAGGCGGGCGACTTCGTCGGGGGCGTGGCTGACGTAGAGCACGGGGATTTCGAGTTCCTCATGCAGGCGTTCCAGGTAGGGCAGGATTTCCTGCTTGCGCGCCAGATCGAGTGCAGCCAGCGGCTCGTCCATCAACAGTAGCCGAGGCTTTACCGCCAGTGCGCGGGCGATGGCGACGCGCTGGCGTTCGCCGCCGGAGAGCTGGTCCGGGCGACGATCAAGCAGGGCGCCGATGCCGAGCAACTCAATGATCGGGTCGAGCGTGGTGCGGTCCATCCTTGAGTCGGCGCGCTTGCGGCCGTATTCCAGGTTGCCGCGCGCGCTCAGGTGCGGGAACAGGCTGGCTTCCTGAAACACGTAGCCGATGGGGCGCTGGTGGGTGGGCAGGAAGATATTTGCGTCCTGCCAGACCTCGCCGTCGAGGGCCAGATATCCGCCTGGCGCGCGTTCCAGTCCGGCGATGCAGCGGAGCAGCGTGGTCTTGCCGGAACCGGAATGGCCGAACAGCGCGGTAACGCCGCGCGCCGGCAGGTCGAGGTCGACGTCGAGGGAAAAATCTGCGCGGTCGAGTTTGAAGCGGGCGAGGAGGTTGCTCATCTCCGCCTCCCGGTCGGGTTCAGCGTGTACAGCGCCAGCAACACCAGGAACGAGAAGGCCAACATCGTCGCCGCGAGCCAATGCGCCTCGGCGTACTCCAGCGCTTCGACATGATCGTAGATTTGCACCGATACAACGCGGGTAACGCCGGGGATGTTGCCGCCGATCATCAGCACGACGCCGAACTCGCCGACCGTGTGGGCAAAGCCAAGCACGCTGGCGGTCAGGTAACCCGGTCGCGCCAGCGGCAGCACCACGCTAAAGAAGGTATCCAGCGGCGAAGCGCGCAAGGTGGCGGCGGCTTCCAGCGGCCGCTCGCCGATCGCCTCGAAGGCGTTCTGCAAGGGTTGCACGACGAACGGCAGCGAGTAAAAAACCGAGGCGACCACCAGACCGGCGAAGGTGAACGGCAACACGCCAAGACCCAGAGATTGGGTGAACTGCCCGACCGGCCCGTTCGGCCCCATGCTGACCAGCAGATAAAAACCGATTACCGTCGGCGGCAGCACCAGCGGCAGCGCCACCACCGCGCCGACCGGGCCTTTCCATCCCGAGCGCGTACGCGCCAGCCACCAGGCGATGGGCGTTCCGACTAGCAGCAGCAGGGCCGTGGTGACGCCGGCAAGGCGCAGGGTCAGCCAGATGGCGGCGAGGTCGGCGTCGCTAAAACCCATGAATTACCCCCAGTTCAGATTTCGTAACCGTAAGAGTTGATGATGGCCTTCGCCTTGTCGCCCTTCAAATACTTCATCAAGGCTTCAGCGGCGGCGTTGCCTTTGCCGGCGGCCAGGATCACCGCGTCCTGGCGGATCGGCGTATGCAATTTGGCGGGCACGATCCAGGCCGATCCGTTGGCGATCTTGCCGTCCTTCATCACCTGCGACAGCGCCACGAAGCCGAGCTCGGCGTTGCCGGTGCTGGCGAACTGGAAGGTCTGCGCGATGTTTTCACCCTGTACAAACTTGGGTGTAACGGCATCGATCAGGCCCATGCCGGTCAGTACTTCCACCGCCGCCTTGCCGTAGGGCGCCAGCTTGGGATTGGCCAGAGCCAGCTTGTTGAACTGGTTTTTCTTCAGCACCGAGGCCTGGGCATCGACATAGCCGGGCTGCGCCGACCACAGCACCAGCGTGCCGATGGCGTAGGTGAAGCGGCTGGCAGGATCGGCCAGGCCTTCCTGCACAAGCCTGGCGGGCGTTTCGTCGTCGGCGGAAAGCAGCATCTGGAACGGCGCGCCGTTCTTGATCTGGGCGTAGAACTTGCCGGTGGCGCCGAACGCCGGCTTGGCTATGTGGCCAGTGTCCTTGGTGAATTCGGCGGCGATGGCATTCATCGGGGCGGTGAAGTTGGCGGCAACGGCGACGCTGACTTCGGCGGCGTGAGCGGAAACACTGAACAGCAGGGTAAGCACGGGGGCGATCAAACGGTTGGGGTGCATTTCAATACTCCTTGCGTGATGGGAACGGGTTCAGGCTGCGACTGCGAGGATGATGTGCGAGGCCTTGATCAGCGCGCAGGCGCGCACGCCGACCTTGAGGCCGAGCGATTCGATGCTGGAGTGGGTGATGATGGCGGTGACGGTCTTGCCGCCGGGCAGTTCGACGATGACCTCGCCGTTCACCGCGCCTTCCTGACAACGCACCACGGTGCCGCACAGGCGGTTGCGGGCGCTGGTTTTCAGGCTGTCGTCGGTGGTCAGGATGACCCACGGCGCTTTCACCAGCGCGTAGGCCTCCATGCCGGGTTCGAGCGCGAGGTGTTCGACGCTGTCGTTGGTGATGATGGCGGCGAGCGAGTCGCCGCCGCCGATGTCGAGGATGACCTCGGCATTGACGGCGCCGAGCTTCACGCTTTTGACTTTGCCGAGGAACTGGTTGCGGGCGCTGGTTTTCATATCGAATCTCCTGATCATGCGGTAGTACTGGTCGAAGTCGTCCGCGATCCGGCCCAGGTTGGCGAGCACGCGGCCCCGTTCCTTTTCCAGACTGCGGTAGGCGGCCACCACGCGGCGGCCGTATTGGGTGAGGAGGGTGCCGCCGCCGTGCTTGCCGCCGGACTGGCGTTCCACCAAAGGTTCCTCGGACAGGTTGTTCATCGCCTCCACCGCCTGCCAGGCCGCCTTGTAGCTCATGCCCATGCCATTGGCGGCGGCCGAGATCGAGCCGGAGGCGTCAATGCGTTCGAGCAATTCCAGATGGTCCCAGCGGCGCCCGCGCGAGGTCGGGGATTGCGCCAGTTTCAAAGGGTCAAGGATCGAGTTCATCGTGGTCTCCGGGCAGTCGGTGGCGGCGAATTTAAACCGTTATGACTTATTGCGACATAACGGTGGTCAAAAAAGTAGCCATATGCTGAGCCTCTTCTCAATCATCCGAAACGGTGGCGGCTTCGTGCTGGCTGGTGAAGTGGAAGCGCACGGCGATCGCAGTGCGAGCACAGACCATGGCCAGTCAGCATGATGTTGGTGCAGACATGCACCTAAAAGGCACGTTGATCGCGCATCCCAAGTCGACCGACAACCGAGTTGCCCAACAAAACCATTACAAATCATGAATATAAGAATATTCCCGACATTGGCACCAATTTTGCTGATAGCAAGCCGGTATTACCAATATTCATTTCCGTAGCATTCCATCAAGGAGAAAAACCATGAATTTGAAGCACATCGGTAGCGCCATGAAACGCTGGACGACCAGGCTGATGCTCCCCGTAGCGCTATTGGCCAGCGCCAGTTCGGTCCAGGCCGCGGCGCCGCTCAAGATCGGTTACAGCGACTGGCCGGGCTGGGTGGCCTGGCAAGTCGCCATCGACAAGGGCTGGTTCAAGGAAGCCGGCGTGCCGGTGACGTTTGAATGGTTCGATTACTCCGCCTCCATGGAAGCTTTCGCCGCTGGCAAGATCGACGCCGTCACCATGACCAATGGCGATGCCCTGGTGACCGGCGCGACCGGCGGCAAGAGCGTCATGTTGCTGCTGACCGACTACTCGAATGGCAACGACATGCTGATCGGCAAACCCGGTGTTCGTTCGATCAAGGATCTGAAGGGCAAGAAAGTCGCGGTGGAGGTGGGTCTGGTGGAGCACCTGCTGTTACTGAATGGCCTCAAGAAAGCCGGCATGAAGGAATCCGACGTCACCCTGGTCAACGCCAAGACCAACGAGATGCCGCAAATGCTGGCTTCCGGTGACGTCGCCGCCGTCGGCGCCTGGCAGCCGATTGCCGGCCAGGCCATGAAGGGCGTGCCTGGCGCCAAGCCGATCTACACCTCCGCCGACGAACCCGGCCTGATCTATGACGTGCTTGCCGTCAACCCGGCCAGCGCCAAGCAGCGCAAGGCTGAATGGTTGAAAGTAGCCAAGGTATGGGACCGCGTCGTCACCTACATCAACGATCCCAAGACCCAGCCAGACGCAGTCAAGATCATGGCTGCCCGCGTCGGTGTCTCGCCCGAGACCTACCTGCCGCTGCTCAAGGGCACCAAGCTGCTGAGCCTGGCCGATGCGAAGAAGATCTACGTCAAGGGCAACGGCTTCAAGACGCTGTATGGCTCGACCAAGGTGGCGGATGAGTTCAACGTCGCCAACGGCGTCTACAAGGCCGGCCAGGATGTCGCCAGCTATCTCGACCCGTCGTTTACTTTCGCCAAGTAAGCCACCCCTTCAACAGTAAGCAGCGGAGACGAAGATGATTTCCAGATGGTTCGGGGCCAGCCTGGACTTCGATGCGCGCAAGCGCACCCTTCTGGCGATCAGCTCGTTTCTGCTGCCGCTGCTGGTCTGGAGTCTGGTCAGTTACGTGCCGTTCATCTGGCACCCCAAGGTTGAAGTCACTGTCCCCGGTGGCGTCGATTACTTCCAGGTCGGCATGCTGGTCGACAAGGCCCAGTTCGAGGATGAAGCCGCCTACACGCGGCAAAACAATCTGGCCCCGCCCGCCGGCATTCCCGCCAACCCGATCTACCTGCCCGCGCCGCATGAAGTGGCGCAGGCGTTCTACACCGGCTTTACCCAAGCCCCTGTGCAAAAGGACGCGCCCTGGCTGCATGAAAGCCTGTGGCACAGCATCCAGATCATCTTCTGGGGTTTCTTCATTTCTTCCCTCATTGGCGTTCCGCTCGGCATCCTGGCCGGCACTTACGCCAGCGTCGGCCGTTTGAGCGAACCCTTTATCGAATTCTTCCGCTACCTGCCAGCGCCCGCGTTTGGCGCTTTGGCGG
>Ga0209285_10000739_pt1 | contig 10522 bp, 8 predicted proteins | sample PPLLak3March2015_2_FD_187249 | JGI IMG/M metagenome (GOLD analysis project Ga0209285, IMG submission 187249) | Freshwater sediment microbial communities from Prairie Pothole Lake near Jamestown, North Dakota, USA - PPLs Lake P8 Core (3) Depth... | ecosystem: Environmental > Aquatic > Freshwater... | reverse complement strand
CCGATTGGCGCGGGGGGACAGGATGAAATTCCATCCGGACGATCCTGGCCTGATACGGCGCATCATCAGCAGGGGGCATGTTTGCCGGATCATGGACGGCACGCCCCTGAAAGGCGCGTTGCAGACGGAGGCGCGATCCGGCCAGGTTGAACTGTTGCCCCTGAATGCCATGGACGCACGGGATTTTCTCGAAGGACTGGACTGCTTCCTGTACTGGAAGCATCCTTTATGGATCGAGACGGGATGTAACACGGTCCTTGAAGCCATGGCCATGGAATTGCCTGTCATCATGTTCGCCAAAGATTTGGGGGTCGCGGAATTGATCGAACACGGCAAGGATGGATTCCTGGTGGAGACCGAAGAGGAAGCCCTGGAATGCCTGGACAAACTGGCCGCTTCGCCGGAACTTCGACAATCGGTGGGCCAGGCCGCCCGCCGCAAAGTCATGGCAACCCTTGATAGCCAAAATGCACGTATTCTGGATTTCTACCTGGGGCACAAGTTATCGGCGACTCCGGACGCCCAACCCCGCTGCTTGCAGCAATAATCCAACTGCAGATGGCGGGTTTTGCAATGGCTTCCCCTGGCAGCGCATTACAGACTGAGATCATTTATGATCCAGAGCAATCATCCTCGAGTGACTATCGTAATGACTGCGCGAGAACGGTATGCCCTAATCCTCGCCGCGATAGATAACATCGCATGCAACACTTCAACTCCCTATCAGTTCACCTACCTGGACATCCAGTCGCCTGATTGGTTACGGGATCAACTCAAGAGCCGCCCCGAACTGAACGTCATTCGATTTGACGAACCCCTTTGGCCCCAGCAGGCGCGGGCACGCATCGTGGGGATGATCGAGACGGACTATGTGGTTTTTATCGACAACGATGTGCAAGTCGAGCCGGGTTGGCTCGATGCACTGGTTGCCTGTGCGGACGAGACGGGTGCAGGGATTGTGGGCCCCCTGTATCTTTGGGGTGACGGGACGACACCTGAAAAGATCCACATGGCAGGCGGCAAGCTCAGCGAGTTGCATGAGGAGGGTGGGAGCGTTCTGGACGAATTCCATCAGCTCATAAACGAGTATCCGGAGGCGGTTGCCAAAGAGCTATACCGTCGGCCCTGCGATTTCGTCGAGTATCACTGCATGCTGGTTCGAACGGCACTGGTCCAGGATGGAAAGCTTCTCGACCCCGACATTTGTTGCGTCCACGAGCACATCGACACAGCGCTGGCTGCAAGAAAGCTCGGCTACGACGTATTCCTGGAGCCGTCCGCCAGGGTGACATACCTTGCGTTCAGGGAATACATGCTCGGGGACCTGGCAATATTCCAGGATCGCTGGGCCGAAGCCGACGCAGAAGCCAGCATTGAAGCCTTTTCCAGGAAGTGGAATGTCATCAACGACAACCGGTCATTCGGCAAGGTCAGGCAGTTCCTGCGCACACACATCGCTCGGGTCGATCCGATCCGACTTCCCTCTCGTAATAACGCAGATCGGGATGCGCCGATGCGGCGAGAGGAATTGCGGCAGACACGCTCCGATCTGATGGACTTCGCCATGGAGCGGGGTTATCAACCGCAAGAACTCACCCTGTTGGCCAACGCCTATCACCTGGCCCATGTCCTGATGGATGGCGGCTACCGTCCCTGCGGTCGCCCATTCATCAATCATCTTGTCGGAACTGCGAGTGCCCTGATCCGATATGATTTCCGTGCCGAAACAGTGGCAGCAGGTTTGCTGCACTCTGCCTATACGCATTGCCCCCCCGCACAATGGAGAAGCCAAGGCCGCAGCAGAGACTATCTGTGCCTGGCTCGGCGGGCAGGGCAGCGCATTGGAAAAGCGAGTCCGTGCCTATACACAGCGCAGCTCACTTTGGGCCAAGCCGCAAGCCGATTCCAACCCAATTGAAAATATTTCCATACTTGACGCAGAGATCCTCGCCATCGCGGCGGCAAACGAGGTGGATATGCATTTGAGCGGGGAATATCGTTACACAAACAGAACCGATGCCCCCGCGCCTCATGTGATGCAAGCGATATTCGACACCTGTCGAACCTTGGGCGCCAGCGGGTTGGCAGAAACACTGAGACAGCCCCAACTTGAACAAGCACCGGTTCAGGCGCAATTTGTTACCCGTACGACAGGCAGCTACCGCATCGGGCAGGACAGACAGCATGTTGTAAGCATGGTGAACAATGTACTTCCTCTTTTACTGTAATCGTATCTTGGCATGGTAAGCCTTATGTTGCCGCCCCCGCAATTCCTGTTCGTGCATGTCAACAAGCGTTGCAACTTGCGCTGCCAGCACTGCGATTTCTGGAAACTGGATGACAGTGACAAGCACAATTGGTAAGGCGGCGATGCCACTCGGGCGCGCATGAGTGGCTGCAACCAGCTTTGCTACGTCAGTCACAGTATTCGTCGGGAAACCAGCACTCAAGCTTCGCGGAGACCGCAGTCAACGGTCTCTCGGCGCCGATTTACGGTTCAAGTTCCCCGCTTTCATTGAGCATTCTGGACGCCACTTACAGGTATTACTGATGGCGGGCGAATTGCATATTGCCTCGTGGAATATGCCTGACATGCCGCAACCGGTAAAATATGCCTCCCCATGCCTATCGATTTCAACCTTCCCCTCGTTACCGTTCTGATGCCGGCATACAACCACGCGCCCTACATAAAGGCCGCGGTGGAAAGCGTGCTGGGTCAGACCTACGGCAATCTCGAACTTATCGTCATCGACGACGCCTCCACGGACGAGACCTGGCCCGTGTTGCAGTCGTTCAAGGACGAAGAACGCATCCGCCTGCTGCGGCACGAGGTCAACCTGGGGGCGCACACTACGCTGAACGAGGGTCTGGCGCTGGCGAGAGGGGACTTCATCGCGATCATCAATTCGGATGATGTTTTTCATCCACAACGCATTGTCGCTTGTGTCCAAGAATTGCAGACAAGCCAGGCCGATATGGTTGGCACGGATATCGCACTGATCGATCAGACTGGCCACCCGGTCAAAGAGCACTGGTGGATATCTTCCTTCGCGGACCTGAAGCGGGTACGGATCGAGACAGGGGACTGGTTCGCCACCCTGCTGGAAGGCAATGTCTTCATGACAACGTCCAATTTCTGTTTTCGGAGATCGTGGGCTGAGACTGTGGGCGATTTTCGTGACTTCCGCTACGTGCTGGATTACGAGTGGCTACTGCGCGGGCTGAGCAAGGGCCAGAAGTCCGCCTGGCTGGATGCACCCCTGCTCAGCTACCGCCTGCATGGGCAGAACACAATCTCAGAACGGCCGTTAGCCGCCAATCTCGAATGTGCAGCTATGCTTCGGCAGACCTTCCCGGCTCTGCTCGGGGCCGACGAGCTTCAGCGCGTCCGCCTGAGCCATCTTGCGTCGCAGTGGATGCGCATCGAAAAGTACGTCGGCGAAATTGAGGCAGGCCGTAGACATGAGGCGCTGGTAGCGAAAGAAGCGGAATTGTTTTCCATGATTCATGACCGTGATCGTTGGATCGCTGACCGTGACGGGTGGATCGCCGAGCGTGACGGGCGCATCGTCGAACTCGAGCAGTGGATCGCTGACCGTGACCGGTGGATCGCCGAGCGCGATACTTTAATCGCTGCCTGCGAGGAAGCCTTGGCGGCCTGTAGTCATGAAAGTAACATGAACAAAACCAGTCTGAGTTATCGCCTTGGGCGCATGCTTACGGCGCCAGCACGCTGGCTCCGAGACCGGCTTTCGGGGTCGGATATGGCATGAATAAACCGGAGCGCGCAACCGATTTCATCGCATTGCAACGCCGCCTCGAAACACGTCTGGGGGCCATCCGGTGCGTCTCGTTAGACATTTTCGATACCTTGCTTGCACGCTGTATAGAGCCACCCGGAGCGTTGCAGCATCGAGTCGCGGCCCTGCTGGCCGAAAAAACAGGCCATGCCAGCATTGAAGCAGTCCTGCAGATTCGCCGCGAAGTCGAGGCCGACCTGCGTCGGGCTGCGCTTTCCGACGGCATGGATCATGAATGCCATTTCGATCCGTTAGTGGAGGGGTGGGTCACGCGACTGGTCGGGCATCTCGATGCGGCGCTGGTCGATTTCGTTCACGAGACCGAGCGCGAACTTGAGTCGCTTGCTCTGGACGCAAAGCCAGGCATCAAGACCTTGCTCGAATGGCTGCGCGCCAAGGGGATACGTGTCATCGCCGTCTCGGACATGTACCTCAGCCATGACCACGTGGTGGCGTTGCTCGACTCCTGCGGGCTGGCGGGATTGATCGACCGAGTCTACGTGTCCTCCGAGTTCGGCCTGGGAAAGTATTCCGGCCGGCTGCATTCCAGGGTGCTCGAAATCGAAGGGTATGCACCGGGTGAGGTCGTCCATGTCGGTGACAACCTGGTATCGGACATGCATGCTCCCTTGCGTCTCGGGATGCGCGGCATTTTCCTGGATGAAAAGGCGCAGCGCCTGCGCCGCCGCCGGCAAACGCTTTCGGCCGAGATGGCGGGGCTGGGGGGGGTCTGGCCCGGCCGCCGTTTTTTCGAGGTCGTTGACTACCGCATGGCACGGGATGCCGACTGTCAGACGGCTTGCGAGGACTTCTTTCACCACTATGGCGCGCATGTGCTTGGTCCGGCTTTCAGCACCTTTATGCTGGGCCTGATCGAAAAAATCGAGTCGGTCAAACCTGACAAGCTGTTCTTCCTGGCCCGCGACGGTTACCTGTTCGAAAAGATGTATGCGCGCTGGCGTGAACTGGAGCCGAGCGGTAGGGAATGGCCGGAGCCGGTTTACGTCTATGCATCGCGTCGTGTGGTAGCGGCGGCGTCGGTGGCAGAGGGCCTTAGTCACGCTCAGGCATTGATTGCCTTTTACAATCCCAAGCAGTCGGGTCTGCTTTCAGTACTCAAGACCTTTGACCTGCCGACGGAACCGTTCGTCGGGCTCGCACGAGAGCATGGATTTCACGAGCTCGATGAGCGCCTGGATGACTGGCATGATCCGCGCCTAATGGCATTTCTGGGGGACGAGCGGGTGCAGGCGCTTGTTCGCCCCATTGGTCAGGTTGCGCGCGATCTGCTGCAGCGCTATTTCGAGCAGCAGGGCTTCTTCGACAGCAAGCGTATCGCGCTGGTGGATATCGGCTGGAATGGCACTATCCAGAAATTCCTCCACGACAGCTTCGGTCGGCGGCCAGACTACCCTGATGTTCACGGATGGTATTTTGCCTTCGTCGCGGCCATGCATGGTGATTTTGGCTTGGGCGATCGCATAGATGGACTTATTCTGGACGCGCGTCGGGGCGACCCCTATGAGCGCACGCCCATGGATTTCGAAGAGATCTTCGAGCAGGGCGCGAGATCGGGCGAGGGGACGACACTTGGTTATGTCGAAAAGGATGGCCGCGTGATGCCCGTGCTAAAGGATGACAGCGCCCCGGACCGCCAGGGCGAGATCGCCTGCAACCCGCTTATCGAACGTTTTCAGGACGGGGTGCTCGACCACCTTGATCATTTCCACGCCGCCTGGCGGCTTACTGGCTACCGCTCTTCTGACATCAAGCCTTATTTGCTGGCCTTGTTGGAGAGGGCGGTGGCCTATCCTACCCGCGAGGAGGTCAGGGAAATCAGCCGGTTGGTGCATAGCGAGGACTTCGGACATGATCACACGCTGGATATTGGCATGACACCAGTCAGGTATCGCGACCTTTTCCGGCCGCGCCAGCTATACCAAAAACTGAGATACCAGCCCTGGAAATTCTCTGCATTCGCGCACTTTGGCTGGTCGTTCCCAGCCTTGTTATTTCGACTAATGCATTTGATGGACGTGCGGAGGAGATCATGAGCGAAAAGCGAACAGGGCTGGTGTTGTCGGTGGGACGGCTATGGGTGATGACCCTGCCGTTCCGGCTGGGCTTCCGCAGCCAAGCGCTTGGCTTCAGGCCCGGGGTAAAAAATCTTCTTATGTATGAACTAAGACGCTTGTGGCATCGGGTATATGAGCGTGAACGCTTGGCGTTGCGTGGTGCGCAGCTTGAAGCACGGTTGCGCAAGCGCTAAGTGGCGAACGTAAAATTCTGGACGGCTTTGTTGCTCTTACTTGGAGTTACACAGCCAACATGAACCGCACTGGATTGTTTATGGCAAACATCGATTACGCGCACATCGCAGTGCTCATTCCCTGTTATAACGAGGAAGTTGCTGTCGCCCAGGTCGTGCACGGATTTCGGGATGCGTTACCCGATGCACGGATATTTGTCTTTGACAACAACTCGACCGATGCCACGCGCGCCAATGCGCTTTCCGCAGGGGCCATCGTTCGTCATGTGGCCCGCCCCGGCAAGGGCAACGTGGTCCGGCGTATGTTCGCGGATGTCGATGCCGATATCTATGTCCTGGTTGATGGCGACGCAACTTACCATGCGGCGAGCGCCCGGAATCTGGTCGACAAGCTGGTCGACGAGAATCTCGACATGGTCGTCGGCACGCGCGTGCATGAACATGATGAGGCTTACCGCCGCGGCCACCAGTTCGGCAACCGCTTGCTGACCGGGGCGATGACGCGCATTTTTGGCGGCAGCTTTACCGATATGCTCTCCGGTTATCGGGTGTTTTCGCGGCGCTTCGCCAAATCCTTTCCGGCGATGTCGCGGGGATTCGAGATTGAAACCGAACTGACCATCCACGCCCTGGAATTGCGCATGCCCTACGGTGAATTGGCCACTCCCTACGGTGCCCGTCCGGAAGGCTCGACGAGCAAGCTCAGTACCTACTCCGATGGGATGCGCATTCTGTCCACCATCATCAAGCTGTTCGCCATCGAGCGGCCGCTGCAGTTTTACGGGGTGCTGGCCGGCGTGCTGGCAGCCGTCGCCCTGGTGCTTGGCATTCCCCTATTCCTGACCTACCTGGAAAGCGGGCTGGTGCCGCGTTTCCCGACGGCCATCCTCAGTACCGGCCTTGTCATGCTGAGCGCGATCAGTTTCGTCACCGGCGTGATACTGGAAACTGTGACCATCGGTCGGCGTGAGGTCAAGCAATTGCACTATCTGACGATTGGGTCACCGACTTGTTTGTCCGGTGAGGACGAGTCGCGGTGAATCGGGGCGCTCATTCCGCTTTTTCGGGCGTTGCGAGTATTGCGATTGCCTTGCTCGGGTTTGCCTTCGTGCTGCATGCGAGCTACCCGGGCTACCTTAATGACGACTCGGTTTCGCAGCTGAAGCAGGTAGCGAGCGGCGCTTACGACGACTGGCAATCGCCTTTTCCGAAACTGCTATGGTCAGTACTGCTAAAGTTCATACCCGGCCCTGTTGGTTTCATCGTACTCAATAACGTACTGATATGGGGGGCGACACTGGCGCTTGCCCTTGCCATGCGGCGGTTCATTGGTGCATGGTCCATCCTTCTGGTTGCGGTTCCATTGTTTCCGGGTGCGTTCAATTTTCTCGGCAACGCGCACGTCGATGCCTTGCTTGTTGGCTGGCTGCTGGCGGCAGCCAGCGCGGCCTATATTTCATGGCGGGAAAATGTATCGGCACGCATACGCCTCGTGATGCAGATCCTGGCCAACCTGTTCATCGTCGCCGCCTTCCTGACCCGGTTGAATGCCATCTTCTGCCTGGTGCCGTTGCTGCTATACGCCAACGCGCGTCTCGGTCTGCGCCGGAACCTCCTGCTTTGCATGGTACTAATCGTCTCCATGCCGTTCTTGTACAAGGCGCAGAACACATTTCTTGATGCGCAAGCGTCGAGCCCAAGTGATGGCATTAAGGTTTACAACCTGCTGGCGCTGTCCTATTACGAGCGCAGAAACCTGTTCCCCGGTGAATGGACCGAGCCGCAATCGCGCGATATCATCAATGCCTGCTATTCACCGGTGCAATGGGATACTGCATGGACAGGCCAGTGCAGTTTCATCTATGCAGAACTCCAGCGGCAGCAGTTGTGGGGTTCCTCGCAGTTGACGCGAACTTGGCTCCGTGAAGTACTCAGCCACCCGGTCAGCTATTTCACCGTGCTGACGGCGACCTTCAAGCGCAGCATGTTCGAGCCGAATTCCCGAGCCATGTTTTACCAGAGCCCTAACCGCTGGAACTGGGCAGTGGCAGACAATCCGCCACGTCGGTCAACCGAGTTTGCCCAGCAATACATCCGTTCCAAATTCAACGATCAGGTCGGCCGGCCCTGGATCTACGTGTTGCTCTCCGCCCTGAGCATCGTGCTGCTTTTCAGGACGCGCGCCGTCGCCACCGAGGAAGGTCGTTTCGCGCTCGCCATCCTGGCGTCCGGCCTCATTTATCTGCTGACTTATTTCGTATTCAACGTCTCGGCGGAGTACCGGTACTTCTACTGGTCCGGTTTTGCCGCCTATATCGGCCTTGTGGTGGTTCTGGCCTCGCTCTCGACGGGTTCGCGCCGTCGCGTCGCGCCGCAGAGCGAGAAACCGGATACGGTGCTTCGTATTCCAGCATTGACGATTGCTGCGCTGGCCGCGAGTTTGGTGGCTTTCCCCTACCATCTGTCAACCGAGCGACGCATCGTCACGGTTACGCCTCTCGATTCCAGGCCGGTTGTTGTCTCCGGAATTCACAATGCTGCAACGCCAAAATGGATGCGCATGGATTTCGAAGGCCAGGTCGATCCCATCGCCTGGGTCCAGGAGGATGCAGGATATCGCTCCAGCCGGCCTTACAGCCCGTTGGTCATCGAGTTGGAATCGCTAAATCAGGATATCGATGTCGTGTTGGCCACCGGCCCCGGTAGGGGGATGGTGGCCGTTGAAGAAATTGGATTTCATCACATGGCGAATACTGAGGCGGATCAGCTTGGCAGCACGACTGTCAGATTGCCGCCAAAAGCCACTGCGATGGATGGGTCGTTGCCACATTCAGTGATAAACGTCGCACTGGCCATCGTGTTCTTTCTGGCTTTTCTGGCAATTTTCTGGAAGTTCGGTCGACCGTCTCGATATTGGAAGCCTGACGCTCGAGGCGCGCTGCGTGCCTAAGGCCACTATTAACGCGGCAATGAGGGCATTCCGACGGACATTCGCGGCTAGTCTGCTGCGCCACCATTTTGTCCGGTTCTTGATCGTGGGTGGTGTGGGGTTTGCGATCGAAGCGACCCTGCTGACCTATTTTGCGACCCTGCCTTATGTCGGGGCGGTCAAGGGGCGGGCGATTTCCTTACCAGTAGCAGTGCTAGCGACATGGTGGTTGAATCGTACGCTGACCTTCCAGTCAAGGAACAATCCTCATCGCGAGAGTCTTCTGTATTTTTTGGTGCAGATGCTGGGTGCTGCCACAAACTTTGGAGTGTTTATCGTCCTGGTCTCGGCTTTCCCCACTCTGCGATCAATTCCGGTTGTGCCATTGTTCATTGCCTCAATTTTCGGGTTGATCGTGAATTTCGGCTTATCGAAGAAATACGTTTTTGCCCAACGTGAAAAATCTGCGTGAATTCTCGTGCTCTGGGATCGAAAACCAAGGAAGCCATCTCCACTGTTGCGGATTCAACCCTTTTTCATTGGGCGTATGGTCAGGTGGAATATGGCCTGCGCGGCGAGCGTCATCGTTTCGGCGCTGGCACCAGCGCCTTCGCGCAACCGCTGAGCGCGGCTGGGCTGGAGATCATGTGCGTGGGACGGATAACGCCCAGCGTCAGCGGCTGCTGGAAAAAGGAATTCCTTTTGTGGCGGACATCTCTGAAGTGGAGGATTGCTGGGCGGATGCGATTTATGCCGTCAATGTGCTTTAACACATCGAAGATGATCGCGTGATCCTCCGCGAGTTGCATTCGAAACTCAAACCAGGCGGCAAACTGTTCATCTATGTGCCGGCTTTCCAATCGCTTTACTCCGCGATGGATAAAAAGGTGGGACATTGCCGGCGATACGGCCGCGCAGAATTGACGGACAAGGTCAAGGAGGCGGGATTCCGGATCATCGATTCGCGCTATGCCGATTCACTGGGGTTCCTCGCCAGCCTGGTTTACAAGTGGCAGGGCAATGATTCCGGCGATATCAATCGCGGGGCGCTAAAAGCCTACGATCGTTTTGTCTTTCCGTTGAGCCGGGCAATCGATGTATTCACTTCTTCGTTTGTGGGCAAAAATCTCAGCCTAGTCGGCGAAAAGTGACGGCGAGAAACTTCTGTGCGATGCCCTGACCGTACCGAGTGCTGTGCCTGTATTACCCCAACATGACTATCATCGAAAAGCCTTGTCGTAAATATTTGATATTTGCGCAAATTTGTTTGGCGTTTTCGATTTCGTTATGGCTTCGAGCTTTTTATCCGACTTTCGGTGTCTATGCGCCACATGACGATCTTCACTTCATCGAAGTCGCTACCAGTCTCGGCCGGGGAGAATGGCTTGGCACGTATGACCAGTTGACCCATGCCAAAGGCATGTTCTATCCATTATTCATTCTCATCAACCAAACGAGCGGCCTGCCTCTCAAAATCAGCGAACACATACTCTATCTGCTGGCATCCTTGCTTGCAGCTATCGT
>Ga0209285_10000738_pt1 | contig 10524 bp, 9 predicted proteins | sample PPLLak3March2015_2_FD_187249 | JGI IMG/M metagenome (GOLD analysis project Ga0209285, IMG submission 187249) | Freshwater sediment microbial communities from Prairie Pothole Lake near Jamestown, North Dakota, USA - PPLs Lake P8 Core (3) Depth... | ecosystem: Environmental > Aquatic > Freshwater... | reverse complement strand
CACCTTGATTAATATGTCAGCGTATACTAATTTACTATCAGGTTTTGATTCTTTATTCGCAATAAGATTAAGAATATCCAGTTCAGTTTCTTCGTATATCCCTGACTTATATAATTGAATTAAACTATCTGCCTCTTTTTGATTCTGACCAAAGGATATATTGACAAGGATTATAAAAAACACAAATGAGGAAGAAAAAACATACTTTTTCCGATTCATTTGAGCTTATTTTTGGACTTGTAGTTTTGGATCAATGATATAAGTAGTTGAACTTTGACCGTTGGATGTTACAGAGAAGACAACCAAATAATTTTCAGTTTCACCTTCGTTTGGGTCACCTTTAACTTTACCTTCGACCAAATTTCCACTTTGGTAGTAGCAATCCTTTTCCAAAATATCATCTCCTCCTAAACGATTGGGTTTCTTTAAAACGGCTACTACTGTAACGCTATCTCCCGGATTACTTTTTCCGGGATTGGAGTTTACAACTGCGGTCCAGGTCACTTTTTTGCCCTTATTTACTTTTGATATGTAATTTTTCGAATTGCCGCCTGAGCTGCCACCGTCCCCACGGTCATCTGAAAAAATTACGTTTTGGTCTACATTACTACCGTTAATTAAGGCTGATGAAACTGAGAGAATAATATTTGTGTTATTGTCTTTGTTACTCATAAGATATAATTTTATATTAAAATGATTAAAAAAACATGAGATTATAAAGCATTACCTGAAAATGCTCTTCAGAGGCAGCTTTTATTCCTTATCAGTTAACTGCCAGTAAACCTTTTATGGAAGGTTCGGTAGTCTTTTGAGTTTCTTTTTTTCCTTTGACATAATACATTTTCATTGTACCCTTGTTTTTTACTTCAAGCTCGCCTCTGTAAGTGCAATCGTATTGATTTTTTATGAGCTCATAGGTATTTTCTCCTATATTGATCATTCCTGATTCAGATGCGGTTTGCATGCGTGAGGCTATATTTACTGTATCGCCCCAGATGTCATAAGCAAATTTTTTACTGCCTACAACACCTGCAACTACAGGACCTGAATTGATCCCGATACGAATATCCCAGCAATGCAAGGCGTCACTCACATGATCGCTGTGCTTGCATTTTTTTACGGATTCAACAAATTCCAAAATATCAAAGGCTGCCAGAATCATTCTTTCGGCATGATTTTTTGAAATAAAAGGCAGACCCCCCGCACACATATAGGCATCTCCCAAAGTTTTGATCTTTTCGAGCTTGTGTTTTTCCATGATCCTGTCGAATTCAGAAAAATAAAACCCGACATTTTTTACCAGCTCCTCAGGACTCATGTGCTCGGAATGTTTCGTGAAAGAGACAAAATCAGCAAACATGACCGTTACTGAATCAAATTTTTTAGCCTTTACCTGCCCTTTCGTTTTAAGCTCAATGGCAGTTTCTCTTGGTAAGATATTGAGCAATAAATTATCTGATCTTTTCTTTTCGGCTTTGATTATACGATTGGTTTTCTCGACAAATTTGCTCCTTCTGAACAATCCAAATGCAAGCATTGCCACCAGAATGGTCACGAGAACAGTGCCGTACAGGAAATTCTGTTGCTTCTTCTTTGACAGTTCCCGCAGATGGGCTTCCTTCTCCAGCAGGTCGACTTTTATTTGCTTTTCAGAAACCTCAAACTCAGTGCGCAGGTTGGCCATTTGTTGTACCAAATTGATATTACTTACACTATCCCGATAAGTTATATAATTCTTGTAATGTTTTAGGGCGAGCCCTTCTTTTCCCGTCTTTTCGTACAGTGTTGAAAGCTTCAGGTTTGCCTCACTGATCTCATTTTTAAGTCCGTATTGTGTGGCAAGCTCAAGGCTTTTATTTGAAAAATAAAGGGCAGTTAAGAAGTCATTTTTTTCTTCATAAATCGTGGACATATAATTTAAACAAGTGCAGATTGCATTGTAGTCACCATATTTATCAAGAATTTTTATCGCCTGGCTCAGTGTTTTTTCTGCCTCAATAAGGTACCCGTTCTGGGCATGAGCTATACCCATATTGGCATAATTATGGCCCATACCCAACTCAAATTTCAGGTCGTTGAAGATTTCTCCTGACCTGATGAGATAGACCATGGCAGAATCGGGTTTTTTCATTTGCAGATAAACATCACCCAGATTTGACAAAGTGATACCGAGTCTCATGGAATCATTTACTTTTTCAAAGGTAACGATGGCTTTTTTATAGTAAAGAACTGCATTCCTTCCGTCCTTTAACATGCCATAATTGTCAGCAATTGCGGCGTTTATCCTCCCCTGCTCTTTCTCATCATTTAATTGGACTGCAATTCCGGCAGCTTCAAACAGGTATTGCAAGGCTTTTGCAGGATTTCCCTTGCTTCTGTAAGCATGTCCTCTGTTCAATATTGTAAAAAGTACAATTTTCAGAGAATCAGGTCCCCCGGCATTTTTTTCCAGGATATCACAGTAATGGATTGCCTTGTCGGGATCCGGAGTTTCATTAATCAGGTCTTTTAAAATAGAAATTTTATTCTTTTCTTCATACAAGCCTTTTTTGTAAATGTTTTCCAGGCTGTCCGCAAGCTTTGAATTCTGACCTGAAACAATAGATGTTACAAGAAAAACAAAGCCTAAAAAAATAAAGGCTTTGTTGCGTATGGGTCTGTTTATGTGAAAAGAAAAATTCATTTAACAGGCTAATTAATCTCTAAACATATTTAATTATTTTATTTTTAAAACAGGATCTATTTTAAAGGTCTCATTCTGCGGATTTGTCTGGCTAACTATTTTAAAGTGTAATTTATACTTTTCTGTATCTCCTGAGTTGCCTTTGGTTACTTTGGCCTTAACGACTTTTTCTCCGTCTATATCATCACTGTTCAACAGTTTGTCTTTCTTATCATGTTTTATCTTAGTGATATAGACGAGATCGGTATCCGGCGCTGAAGATGATACACCCACCCATTCAAGCTCGTCATTCAAATTGACCAAAACCGTATAATCTTCATTTGAAATGCCGGCCTCCTGACCAAAATTCGCGTATTGATTCACATCCCTGTTGTGCGTAAGCGCTGAGGTATCCACAAAAAGGGTGATCGTATGCAGCTCTTGTGCAAGGGAATTCTCCGAAAGGAAAAGCAAGAGAAATACCGGTAAAATTAAAAGTCGTTTTGTAGTTTTCATTGGTACCTTGATTAAAGTTAGTATTAAAGTTTATAAATTATTCCAGATTTGTGGGCCTTTTGTTAATCGTTTTTACGATGAACCCTCCTAAGGTAAGGCCCGAAATTAAAATTTTGACCTTTATTTTGTATATGAAAGTACGAATATAAGTTATAGAATGAATATTAACTTGGACATTTCTTGCAAAAACATGGACTTTTCTTGCATAATCACTCGCGGAAATATAGTTTTTAAAAAAAGATCATGCGTTTCACATAAAAAAATGAATGGAGCAGGACTATATTAAAAACATTCCAAACACATCAAAATTTCAATCTTAGCACCAGCCAGGATTGGCTGTTTATTTTTGAATGCGACTTTTTATTTTACTTTTAATAGGCAGGATTCTTTTATTAAGATTATTTTTACAGCGTAAAATTTAAAAATGAATTTATCAAAAGTCAGGTTGGTAGTTGCCGACATGGATGGTACGCTGTTGAACTCGGAAGGAAAAGTGAGCGCAAGGTTTTTTAAACAGTTTGCACTGCTAAAGAGCAACAATATACATTTTGTAGCAGCCAGCGGGCGTCAATATTTTAGTATCAGTGATAAGCTCGATTCTATAAAGGGTGAGATCACTATAATCGCGGAAAACGGAGGTTTGGCCAAACACCGGGAAACAGAACTGGTTTTTAACAGCCTTGGATTGCAGAGAGCAAAAGAACTCGTTCCTATTCTGAGGCAGATTGACGGAGCACATATAGTTCTTTGCGGCAAAGATTCTGCATATCTTGAAAGTAAGGATATGGCCTTTATTGAATTGTTTCGTGAATATTATTCAAAATACACTTGTGTTGATGATCTTTGCGATGTTGAGAGCGACGATATCTTTAAAATAGCCGTGTATCATTTTGAGTCCTCAGAAAAACATCTTTACCCGCACGTGTCCTACCTTGAGAACGAAATGAAGGTGAAAGTGAGCGGCCATAACTGGCTTGATATCTCACACCCAAATGCGCATAAAGGATTCGCCTTAAAAATTGTTCAGGACTATTTTGGGATTAGCAGGGAAGAGACTATGGTATTTGGGGATTTTAACAATGACCTGGAAATGCTGGCCGAAGCAGATTTTAGTTTTGCCATGGGAAATGCCCATGAAAATGTTAAAAAAGCGGCCCGGTACCAAACAAAAAGCAACAATCAGCAGGGCGTAGAAATTGTTCTTGAGGAATTGATAAGATCAAAAACAAAGTAAAATTTCTTCTTTGTTACCATAGAGTCGTACCACCGGGGTTAATGTGTTTAAAAAAAATATGTTGTATGAACTGTCTAAATACCTGCAAAAGCTTCCTTATTTTGACCACCTTTTTTTTTATGACTGAACAAGCATTAGGCCAGGACTGGGCCGGACTTAACCGATATAAAGAAGAGAACAGGATCCTCGCATCAAAAGAAAATAATGGGAAAAGGGTTGTTTTTATTGGTAACTCCATCACTGAGGGCTGGGCCGTACAGAATCCGGCTTTTTTCAAAGAAAATTATATCAACAGAGGCATCAGCAGCCAGGTTACCGCTCAAATACTTTTGAGATTTAAGCAGGATGTCGTGGAGCTCAGTCCAAAAGTTGTGGTCATACTGGCCGGCACCAATGATATTGCGGAAAATTCCGGACCCATAAGCCTTGAAGATATACTGGGCAATATCAAAGCCATGGCGCAACAGGCTAAAAATAATAACATTTCAGTGGTATTATGTTCTGTACTGCCCGCCAATGATTACCCTTGGAGGCCGGGTTTGCACCCTGATAAAAAAATACCCGAATTAAACAAAATGATCCAAGCATATGCGGCAGATTCCGGATGCGTTTACGTGGATTATTTCAGCGCTATGGCTGATGAGCGAAACGGACTTCCAAAAAAGTATGCTGAAGACGGAGTTCACCCCACGAAAGCGGGTTATGCCGTAATGGAATTACTGGTTGAGGAGGGTATAAAAAAAGCTTTTTTTCAGAATAAAATATAAGTTCTAAAACTTTTTGTTTCTTTGCGAGATATACAAATTCATCATGTCGATTACAGTAAAAAATACGAGCAAATATTACGGAAAACAAAAGGCTTTAAACGATGTCAGTTTTTCCATTGATACCGGAGAGATCGTCGGCTTCCTGGGTCCGAACGGGGCAGGTAAATCGACCATGATGAAAATAATTACAGCCTATATCGAGGCGAATGAAGGGGAAGTTCTGGTAAACGGACTGGATGTTCAAAAAGATGAACTGGCGGTTAAAAGATCAGTAGGTTATTTGCCTGAGCACAATCCGATGTATCCGGATATGTACATCAAAGAATATCTGCAGTTTCATGCAAATATCCATAAAGTTGACAAGCAGAGAATAAGCGAAGTAATCGATCAGGTCGGATTAGGTCCGGAACAGCACAAAAAAATAGGGCAGTTGTCCAAAGGTTACAGGCAACGGGTAGGTTTGGCCGCTGCCTTGTTACATGATCCTCAGGTTTTGGTTTTGGATGAGCCTACTACCGGATTAGACCCGAATCAGCTGGTGGGAATAAGAGAGATGATCAAAGAGATCGGCCGGGAAAAAACCATCCTGCTTTCCACGCATATCATGCAAGAGGTGGAAGCCATGTGCAACAGGGTGATCATCATAAAACAAGGGGAGATCGTTGCAGACAAAAATCTGAAGGAGTTGATGAACAGCAAAGAACAGGTAATCGAAGCAGAATTCGACAGGCCTGTGGAAAACAAATTATTGCATGGCCTTTCCGGCCTGACTGAGGTGAAAAACTCGGAAGGAAATATTTGGCAGCTCGTATTTGACACCCAGGACGACATGCGTCCGAAGATCTTCGATCTGGCCAAAAATAGCGGCTTCAGAATCTTGAGTATGCAGCGGAAAGTAGTCAACCTGGAAGAACTTTTCCGTACTTTAACCAATTAGTAACCGGATAAAAGATCACCAATTGAAGTGCAGGGAATTCAAACCCGGGTATCAGTCTTGATCAACCGGCATTTAGTTGTAAGTATCAATTATCTGAAATTCTGAGTATCTTTATCTTTTAATTTTAAATTTGCTTTTTCATGGACCTACAGTTAATTCCGCGAATAAAAAATCTGAACAGCAACAACTTCTTTCTTTTGGCCGGTCCCTGTGCCATAGAAAGCGAAGAGATGGCGCTTCAAATCGCTGAAAAGGTGGTTGAGATTACGGAAAAACTAAAAATTCCTTATGTTTTCAAGGGTAGTTTTAAAAAAGCCAACCGCTCGAGGATCGACAGCTTTTCGGGTATCGGAGATGAAAAAGCCCTGAAGATCCTGCAGAAAGTAGGAAAGACTTTTGATATTCCCACCGTTACGGATATACACGACGTGCATGATGCAGAGATGGCGGCCGCTTATGTGGATATACTGCAGATCCCGGCTTTTTTGGTACGTCAAACTGACCTGGTGGTTGCTGCCGCAAAAACAGGTAAGGTGGTCAATCTCAAAAAAGGACAGTTTATGAGTCCGGAATCCATGAAGCACGCCGTTAAAAAAGTGCAGGACAGCGGTAATGAGAAGGCGATGATCACCGACCGCGGAACCATGTTTGGTTACCAGGACCTTATTGTCGACTTTAGGGGAATACCCGTGATGCAGCAATATGCAACCACGGTTCTTGACATCACCCATTCCCTGCAACAACCCAATCAAAACAGCGGGGTAACGGGCGGGAGACCTGAACTGATAGAAACAATTGCCAGAGCAGGTATTGCCGTGGGTGTTGACGGATTGTTTCTCGAAACACATTACGATCCGGCCTCGGCCAAATCAGATGCCGCAAACATGTTAAAATTGGATTACCTCGAAGGACTGCTCACCAAACTGGTTGCTATCAGAAGTGTGATTAACCGGTTTTAGATTTCAGACATTTTTTAAACGGCGGATCACCTCGCCGGGATTTTTGGCGCCAAAAACAAAACTACCTGCCACGAAGGCTGTGGCACCTGCTTCCTCCAGTTTTCTGATGTTGATATCATTTACCCCGCCGTCAACTTCAATGATGGTTTTCGCCTTGCGATCAGCGATCATTTTCTGCAATTGTTCTATTTTTTTATAGGTATTTTCTATAAAACTCTGTCCGCCAAATCCGGGATTCACACTCATGATCAGTACCAGGTCGAGGTCATGAATGATATCTTCCAGAACAGAAACCGGGGTATGGGGATTCAGAGAAACCCCTGCGAGCATCTTTTCAGCTTTTATTTCCTGAATGGTGCGGTGTAAATGGGTGCAGGCCTCATAATGCACGGTTAAGATATCTGCACCCACTTTTTTAAAGGTGCTGATATAGCGCTCGGGCTGTACGATCATCAAATGTACATCAAGAGGTTTGGTAGCATGTTTTTTGATCACCGAGATCACGGGCATTCCGTAAGAAATATTCGGAACAAACACACCATCCATGATATCCAGATGAAACCAGTCAGCTTCACTTTGGTTGACCATTTCTATATCTCTCTGCAGGTTGCCGAAATCGGCGGCTAAGATGGAAGGTGCAATTATGCGTTTCATTATTTTCTTTTTCACAAAAGTACTAAAAAACACAAAAGCCTGCGTTTTATCGCAGGCTTTCTGTTGTTCAATTAACCGAGGTAAGTTTTTAAGATCTTACTTCTGGAAGTATGTTTCAGTCTTCTGATCGCTTTTTCCTTGATCTGTCTTACTCTTTCGCGGGTCAGGTCAAAGGTTTCTCCAATTTCTTCCAGCGTCATCGGATGCTGGTTTTCCAGTCCGAAGTACAATTTTACCACATCGGCCTCTCTTGGAGTCAGTGTTTCCAGTGCCCTTAGAATTTCTACCTGTAAAGACTCGTGCAGCAAAGCGCGGTCAGGATTGGGTGATTCGCCGTAATCCAGTACATCGTAGAGATTGGAATCTTCTCCTTCTATCAAAGGTGCGTCCATGGATACGTGTCTGCCGGAATTTTTCATGGATTCCTTAACGTCGGTAACAGTCATGTCGAGTTCTTTGGCAATTTCTTCTGCAGAAGGAACCCTTTCATTTTCCTGCTCTAAACGGGCATATGTTTTGTTAATTTTGTTGATAGATCCAATTTTGTTCAGGGGCAGCCTTACTATCCTCGATTGCTCGGCCAGAGCCTGCAAAATGGATTGTCTGATCCACCACACAGCATAGGAAATAAACTTGAATCCCCTTGTTTCATCAAATCTTCTCGCAGCCTTTATGAGGCCTAAATTTCCCTCATTGATCAGGTCAGGCAGTGTTAACCCTTGATTTTGGTATTGTTTCGCAACCGACACAACAAACCTCAAATTCGCTTTGGTCAATCGTTCCAGTGCGGCCTGATCGCCGGCTTTGATTTTCTGGGCCAGCTCTACCTCTTCATCTGCAGTTATCAGGTCAACTTTTCCAATTTCTTGTAAATATTTGTCTAATGATGCGGTTTCACGGTTAGTTACCTGTTTTGTGATCTTTAGTTGTCTCATGTATTTGATTTAAGTTAAACTACATTACAAGGGTGTATATGATTATACGTATGTTTTGAAGAAAATGTTACAAAACTGAAAAAAAAAGTCAAAAAAAAATATTATTTAGGATTTCGTATGACAAAAACGTAAGAGTCACACATTTATTTTGTTTATCAAAACGGGTAAACAGCAAAAAACCTGCCAAAGTGACCTGGCAGGTTTAAATTTAAGAGATCTTAACTATTTAGTCCCTGTTGTTATCGCGGGGTTTTCTGTCGTCTCTTCGGTCATCGCGCCTGTAGTCACGGCCTCCGCCACGGCTGTCACGGCCACCTCTTGAATCTCTGTCTCTTGAACTGTCTCGCGGTGGTCTTTCAACATAGCCTTCCGGTTTTGGCAAAGTAGCTTTGCGCGAAACTTTTTCTTTTCGTGTTTTAGGATCAATACCTATGTACTTCACTTTGAATACATCACCCATCTTAACCACGTCGGTCACATTTTCGGTGCGTTCCCAGGCGAGCTCGCTCACGTGCAAAAGCACTTCATTACCCGGGGCATCCAGATATTCTACAACAGCACCGAAATCGAGCAATTTGATCACTTTCACATCGTAAGCTTCTCCAACGGTTGGTTTAAACAACATAGAGTCTATCTTAGCAAGTACTGCATCAATGCCGTCCTGATTGGTTCCCAGAATTTCAACAACTCCCTGTTCATCCACTTCATTGATCACAATGGTGCAACCGGTAGCTTTTTGCAATTCCTGTATCACTTTTCCACCGGGGCCGATCAGGGCGCCGATAAAGCTTCCCGGTATCGTTCTGGTAATGATCTTGGGTGCATGCGGTTTAACATCGGCGTTGGGTTGAGCGATGGTGTCGGTCAGTTTTTCCAGGATATGCAAGCGACCTTCACGGGCCTGGTGTAAGGCTTTGATCAGGATCTCATAAGGCATGCCTTTGATCTTCATATCCATCTGACAGGCGGTAATACCATCAGCTGTTCCGGTTACTTTAAAATCCATATCCCCCAGGTGATCTTCGTCGCCTAGGATGTCTGACAAAACAGCAAAGCGTTCTCCGTCAGAGATCAAACCCATGGCTATACCGGAAACCGGTTTTACCATTTGTATACCGGCATCCATCAGCGCCATGGTTCCTGCACAAACAGTTGCCATAGAAGATGATCCATTGGATTCTAAAACTTCCGAAACGACTCTTACTGTATAAGGACAATCAGCAGGAACCATATTTACCAGAGCTCTTTGTGCCAAATTTCCGTGTCCGATCTCCCTGCGTGAAGTTCCCCTCAGTGGCATAGCCTCTCCAGTAGAGAACGGAGGAAAATTGTAGTGTAAATAGAATTTCTGCTCTCCCTGAAAGGTAGGCATATCGATCATATTTGCCTCTCTGGAAGTTCCTAAGGTAACCGTAGCCAGGGCCTGGGTTTCACCCCTGGTAAAAATAGATGAACCGTGAACTGAAGGCAAATAATTTACTTCACACCAAATTGGGCGTATCTCGTTCGTCTTCCTGCCATCAAGTCGCAATCCTTCTGAAAGTGTTAGTTCTCTTACAGCTTCCTTCTCAATTTTATGGTAGTAAGTTTTGATCAGACCGCTTAGTTCGGCGAGTTCTTCCTCGGTAAAGGAAGCAAGTACCTCTTCTTTTACCTCAGCAAAAGCGTCACTTCTTTCTTTTTTACTGCTTCCCGCTTTTGCGATTGCATAAATTTTATCATAGGCCAGTTTGCGTACTTTGGCAGCGATCTCATCACTGCTAACAGCAGGAGGGTATTCTCTGGTAGCTTTCTTGCCAAAGGCTTCTGCCAGTTTTACCTGAGCCTTACACTGTACTTTGATTGCTTCATGCGCAAAAC
>Ga0209285_10000732_pt1 | contig 10597 bp, 8 predicted proteins | sample PPLLak3March2015_2_FD_187249 | JGI IMG/M metagenome (GOLD analysis project Ga0209285, IMG submission 187249) | Freshwater sediment microbial communities from Prairie Pothole Lake near Jamestown, North Dakota, USA - PPLs Lake P8 Core (3) Depth... | ecosystem: Environmental > Aquatic > Freshwater... | reverse complement strand
GTAGTCTACCGCCTCGCTGATCTCCGCCGGGGTGGACCCGGATCCGCCGTGAAAGACCAGCGCGAATCGCGCCGCTTCGCCGTAGGCGCTCACGACCGCCTCCTGGCAGTCCTTTAAGATGGACGGCTTGAGCTTCACCTGGCCCGGCTTGTAGACCCCGTGCACGTTGCCGAAGGTGGCGGCCAGCAGGTAGCGGGCGCCCTGGATCGCATTGAGCCGCCGAGCGACCTCCAGGGTGTCCTCCGGCGTGGTGTAGAGCTTGGCCGAGGCTTCAGCCTTGACGCCGTCCTCCTCGCCGCCCACCACCCCGGCTTCGATCTCCAGGATGATTTCGCTCGATCGGCAACGCTCCAGCAATGTGACGGCGATGTCCAGGTTGTCCTTGAGCGGCAGGGCGCTGCCGTCGAACATGTGGCTGTTGAAAAGGTTGGGCAGCCCCTGGGCTCGGCGGCGTTCGGTTTCCTCGATGAGGGGGATCACCAACTGGTTCAGCTTGTCCGCCTGGCAGTGGTCCGTATGCAGCGCCACGTAGACCGGATAGCGGTCAGCGACCCGGTGAACGTAGTCGGCGATGGCCATGGCGCCCAGGGCCATGTCTTTCACCATCGATCCCGCGGCGAAGGCACCGCCGCCGGTCGACACCTGGATGATACCGTCGCTCCTGGATTCGGCCAGCCCCCGCAGCACCGCGCTGGCGGTGGTCATGGAGGTGACGTTGAAGGCGGGATAGGCGAAATGCCCCGCCAACGCCCGATCGATCATCCGGCAATAGGTTTGATAGTCTGCAACCGGCATGTGACGCTCCTTTCCGGCTTGAAATTAATGATCGCTGCGGAATAGTACCGTCATGCCGGACTTGATCCGGCATCCAGAAATCCAGTGGATTCCGGCTAACAGCGCGCCGGAATGACGACGTAAAGGCATCAGAACGGAGGCATAAAATCACGACCAAGCGGGGGCGTCAAGAGAGGAACCGGCCATGGATAGATCATCGAAAGCCCTGTCACAAAGGGCGCTCCCAGGTTTCCGAAATCAAGTCATGCCCGAAGCTGTGGTGCGGCGCGCTCTCCATCAGTTCGAATCCGGCTTTTCGATATATTTGGCGGGCGGCGACCAGGATGCTGTTCGTCCAGAGGGTAATTTTCCGGTAGCCGGCCTGGCGAGCGAATCGCAGGCATTCCTCTACCAACCGGGCGCCGATCCCCATACCGCGGGCCTTCGGATCCACCAGGAGCAGGCGCAGCTTGGCGACCTGCCGGGACTTCTTGACCAGAAACACCGAGCCGACGTTTTCCCCCTCGCGCTCGGCGATCCAGCAGCGCTCCCGCCGCGGGTCGAAATGGCGTATGAATCGGGCGACGATGTCGGCGACAAACGCTTCGAAGTGTTCATCCCACCCGTACTCTTCAGTATACAGCAGGCCGTGACGGTGAACCACCCACCCCATGTCGCCGGGCTGATGCAGGCGCAGCAGATAGCCCGGCTGCGACCTGCGATCCGGACTGAGCAGACGCTGAAGCGTCTGCATGGCGGCGACCAGGCGCTTTCGATCCTCCGGCCGCATCCGGTTCAACAGGGCCTCGATCTGGCTCTGCGAATGTGAATTGAGAACCGCAAACGACCGCTGCCCCGGAGCGGCCAGTCTCAAGAGACGCTGCCGCCGATCGGTGGCGGATGGCTGCGTTTCAATCAACCCTCTTTTTTTGAATCCGCGCAGGATCCGGCTGAGATAGCCGGCATTCAATCCCAGCTCCTTGCATAGGTCAGCGGCCGTCGTCGCTTGGGCATGGGCGAGTTCATAGATGACGCGGGCTTCGGTCAGCGAGAATGGGCTCTCCAGATACACTTCCGTCAGGACGCCGATCTGCTGGGTGTAAAATCGGTTGAATTCCCGCACAGCCGCCACCTGTCCAACCGTATCATTTCGCGACATCATGAGTCTCCGACAATTTGGCATCTGTTTGCCAAAATCATATAATTGTTTGCTTTTGTCAACTACTTGGCTGCAATGCGGGAAGATATTTTACGGTCAATCGGTTCACTTTGAGCCGAGGCGGAGAAGGATCTTGGAATAGCAAATATGAGCCACTGCCGGTCAGTCGATACCCTACGGCATTCCTATCTCATGCGGGACTGTTTGAGGTACAGGTAGAAGCATGCTGCCGGCACTGGGCCGGCAGGCAGCTGTAGGCATGCGTATCGGGGCGGTTCTCCACGGGATGCCATGACATCAGGGGAGCCGATCAAGATCCAAGTCCATTTTTTCAGAAGCGCCTTGTTTTCGTCTACCTGAATAACACCATCAAGTTTTAAAAAATTCCCGGAGATTGGATATATCGCCGATATACCAACTCAGGGCTGAACTTAAAGCAAAGAAATCTAAAACCTTGTTAATTATTGGTATATCCAGCTATCGAATCAAATTTATAAAATTTTATGAAGTATGCCTCATGTTTTTTCCAGCCCCAGTGCTCATCGCGGACAACTGCTGCAGCCTCTATGCGGTCGCCTTTCTCGATATTCGCAATGAGCTTGTCGTGCTCATCCAAGTTTACCTTCTCCCAATCTTCCCATAATCGATGCCAAGGAAAGTCATACAACCGCTTTTTTAACGGAACTACTATTTCCTTTAGCGTCTTGTTGTCCGATAAGGTCAAAAAAATGTCGTGAAATTCCAAATTGAGCTGATAGTAACGATCAAATTCCTGGTTGTTCAGCAATATTCTTTGTTGGGTATTAGATTGCTTCATTTTTCCGATTACAGTTGGAGATCTTAATTGGTCGAAGACGGAATAAACCACCGAGGATTCAAGGAAGCCAATTACTTCATAATATTCTTTCAGTTCCCCATAGGTTAATTTCTTTACCTGCACCCCCTTACGGGGCAGCATCTCGACAAAGCCCTGGCATTCCAGCTTGATAAGGGCCTCTCTGAGAGGAGTCTTGCTTATACTTAACTCCTTACTCAGATTATCCATGTTAATAGAGGTCCCTGGCTTTAGGGTTCCATTCTTAATTTCATTGCGCAGGTGGGAATAAATCTGCTCTCGCAAAGATTGTGAATTGATCATAATTCCATTTCATCCCAAAAAACCTGAATGCCTAATTTTAAATGTCAGCATCAGCTTTTTGCCAATTTGACAGGTTATCGCAAATAGCCTTGGTTAAACCCAACAGGATTCTTATTGTACCCTACTGATATCTTTAAGCTTTTCCCCTTTAGGGTCGTACGGTGCCTTCAAGTGCACCTGCGCGGGGATTCGCCTTCCCTCCACTTCGATTTCATAGGATCCATTTGAAATCCATTCATCGGTAATGCCATCTGGATTATTGAGGTAACCCATTCCAATAGCGCAACCTAAAAAGTGCGCGTAGGCGCCGTGGGTATTCCCGCAGGCAAGCTCGCCATTTCGATAAATCGGCTCTTCATGATACAATAAAGGCTCTGAATCCTTTAAAGTGAAAATGACTCGCTTACGTTTCAAACCCAGCTCCCGCTGGCGAAGCAAGGCATTCCGTCCGATGAAATTTGGCTTCTCAAGCTTCACGCAATACCCAAGGCCAGCTTCAAAGGGAGTGTCATCGGGGGTAACATCCGCCCCCCAATGTACGTATCCTTTTTCCAAGCGCAGCGAATCCAGGGCATGTAAGCCAACCATCTTCAAACCGAATTGATTACCGGCTTCTATGAGAGCATCAAAAACGTTCAGGGAAAATTCAGTCGGGATGTAAAGTTCCCAACCAAGCTCACCTACAAATGACATACGCACGGTGATAGGCTTCGCATAGGCGAGATCGATTTGCTGCGCTGTAGCAAACGGAAAGGCCACATTGGAGAGGTCGGCATCGGTTAGCTTTGCCAGCAAGTCACGTGATTTCGGCCCCATAACAGCCAACATGGTAAATGCCGAGCTAACCTCTGTCAACATTGCATGGGCGAAGGATCGGATGTGACGCCTGATCCAGTCAAAATCCCTTGTAGCAGTTGCTCCAGGCACCACGATAAAGAATTTATCCTCAGCCAGCCGTGTCACTGTCAGATCCGCCTCTATCCCACCGCGATCGTTCAACAGCTGAGTGTAGACTACTTTACCCACCGGCACATCCATTTTGTTAGAGCAAATATTATCAAGTTCAGAGACCGCATCCCGGCCTTGCAAAAAGAACTTACCGAGTGAACTTAAATCGTACACCCCAACGCCATTACGCACGGCCATGTGTTCAGCGCGGGAATAGTCGAACCAGTTCTGACGCCCCCAGCTGTACTGGTATTCTGCTTTAACGCCAGTCGGCGCAAACCAATTGGCACGTTCCCAGCCGGCCACTTCACCGAAGCAAGCCCCGCAACCGGCCAGTCGGTCATGAAAGGGCGTTCGGCGAGCATTCCGTGAGGTTTTGCGTTGATTGTAAGGCCAGTGGTCGGCATATAGTAAGCCAACTGCCTCTACCGTTCGATCATGCAAATAGCGCGGGTTGTTTTGCCAATAGTGAAAACGCCGGACATCTACTGCCCAGAGGTCCTCCTCTGGATAACCCTGAACAATCCACTCAGCCAGAGCTTTACCTGCACCTCCAGCGCTCGCGATACCTACCGAATTCATCCCGGCGGCAACAAAGAAGTTCCTCACTCCCGGAGCCTCACCCAGCATGTAGGCATTGTCGGGGGTAAAACTCTCAGGGACTACTGTTAGATGCCTCATTTGGGCAGTTTCCAGGGCCGGGCAACGTTTGATAGCGTTGGTCATGAAAATTTCAAATTGTTCCCAGTCTTCCTGCAGTTCAGTAAATTTGAAACCCTCTGGAATTCCCTTCATACCCCACGGTTTAGCTTTCGGTTCAAAGCCGCCCATGCACAATCCGCCGCCCTCTTGTTTGAAATAAATGTACCCGTCCATGTCACGCAAGATTGGCATATTATTCCCTACCCCATCAATCGGCATAGTGATCACATGCATATGTTCAGCCGCATACAACGGGATACTGACCCCGACCATCTTTCCAATTTCGCGAGCCCACATGCCTCCGCAGTTGACTACATATTCACAGGCAATCTCGCCCTGGTCGGTGTTCACTCCCGCAATCGCCCCTTTGTGCAAATTAATATCAGTTACTTTGACGTTTTCAAACTGCCTGGCTCCCATCATGCGCGCACCTTTGGCTAATGCTCGGGCCGTATCAATGGGGCTGGTCTGACCGTCATTGGGCTGATAATATACAGCTGTTAGATCATCAGCATAAAGCAGAGGCCACAGCCGGCGTGCCTCGCTAAAACTTATTTCTTCCATATCTATACCGAAGGTACGCGCCATCGCCATGCTGCGATCGTACTCACGTTTGCGCTCTCGGGTCTGAGCCACCCGCAGCGAACCGTTCTGCTTCCAACCGGTAGACTGACCGGTTTCTTCTTCCAGGCGGGCATATAGCTGTGTGCCATATTTAGCAAGTTTGGTTAGGGACCGGTTAGACCACAACTGGCCCACCAGGCCAGCGGCTGCCCAAGTTGTACCGGAGCTTATTTCTTTGCGCTCTAAAAGCACCACATCATTCCAGCCAAGTTTCGCCAAGTGATAGGCTACACTGCAGCCGACGATACCTCCGCCGATAACAACTACCTGACTGTATTTGGGTAATGCCGTATGCATAGTCTTTATTTTTCCTCCGTGTGTGATTGGATAGACGTGATGAAATGCGCAGAGTAGCCTAACAAATGAACCCTCCAGCTAATTATATGCCTAAATAAGCTCTTTTCACTTTTTCATCCTCTAGTAGCTCCCTCGATTCACCACCCATCACAATTCGCCCATGTTCAAGTACATAGGCCCTATTGGCGATCTCAAGGCTGCGTCGAACATTTTGTTCGACCAATAAAATAGTGACTCCTTCCTTGAGCAGAAGCTGTATAATGTCAAATACCTCGTTGACGATCACCGGCGCTAAACCGAGCGATGGCTCGTCCAAAATAAGAAACTTCGGTCGGCACATCAGAGCGCGGCCAATGGTAAGCATCTGCTGTTCGCCTCCGCTGAAGGTTCCGGCGAGCTGCTTCCTGCGCTCCTTCAGTTTCGGGAAAATAGTGAATACCCACTCGAGGTTTTCCTGGACGACTTTTCCATTTTTTTCAATGTAGGCCCCTACCTCCAGGTTTTCTAAAACAGTCATGTAAGAAAAAAGTCTCCTGCCCTCTGGCACAAGCGATATACCGTGTCTAATGACGGAATGAGCCTTTACGTTTTTGATCGAGATGTTCTCAAATACGATTTGACCAGATGATATCGGAAGCATGCCAGTTATGGTTTTAATCAAGGTAGATTTGCCCGCTCCATTGGCACCCACCAGCGCAACAATCTCTCCCTGCTGAACATTAATCGATACATCGTACAAGATCTGAAGCTCACCATATCCGGCACTGACACTTTGCAAATCAATCATGATTTGTTATCTCCCAGGTAGACATCGATGACTTTCCGGTCGTTTGCAACTTCACGGGGAGTGCCTTCGGCTATTTTTTCACCGGATGCGAGCACTACAATCCTCTCGCAAAGCTCCATCACTACTTTCATGACGTGCTCTACCACCACAAGAGTGATTCCAATTTCAGCGTTGATTTTTCGTAGCAACACCAACATTTCGTCAATTTCAACGAAAGTGAGCCCAGCCATGCATTCATCCAACAAAAGCAGCCTCGGTTTCCCGACCAGCGCTACCGCAAGCCCCACCCGCTTTTTAGCAGATAAAGTCAAATGCTTTGCCATTACATTTCGATGATCCTGAAGTTTAACCATCTCAAGTGTCTGCTCGACTGCTTGGTGTTGTTCTTTTGAGGGGGTGAAGTGCAGATCCTTCGCGATAGCGCCGATAAGAATGTTGTCATAAACTGGCAGTTCATCGAAAACCCTCACTATCTGGAAGGTTCTGCCGATCCCCTTTTTGGAAATAGCGTGAGGCTTCAGGCCCTGCAACGGCTGATTTTCAAAATGGATGGTGCCCGCGGTGGTATTAAGCTCTCCTGTGAATAAATTGAACAAGGTCGTCTTACCAGCCCCGTTGGGGCCTATTATGCCTAAACGGGCGCGCTTTGGAACTGCGAGGCTAACGTCCCTGACGGCTGTAAGCCCACCGAATCTTTTCGTCACTTTGCTCGCAATCAGAATATCCTCCATTATACCCTTCTCCTGATCCGATAATACATCCCTGCGAGCCCTCTTGGCTCGATAATCAAGATAACGATCAATAAAACGGACCAAATGATAAAGCGCAGTTCAGGGGCAAAGCGCATGAGCTCCAAGATAAAAGTTACCACTCCTGCTCCTATGATAGGGCCTATAATTGTACCCGACCCGCCAACCAGGAACATGATGACAATCATCTCGGAGGTCATCCACGAGAAGGTTGTCGGATGAAGGAGCCGAAAGAAGTGCGCAAACAGGCTTCCCGTCATGCCAGCCAATCCTGAGCTGATGCTAAATGCCAACACTTTGAAAAAGGCTGTGTTAACGCCAGAGGCTTGAGCAAGATCCTCGTTTTCGCGGATAGATATTAATAGACGCCCTACTCCCGAATGGACAAGAGTGAAAAGAAACGCGACGGTGATTATTCCGAAAACGAGAATGAGGTAGTACATCGCTGTCATGCTGCCGAAGTCGATACCTAGGATACTGTCGGGAGGACTAATCCCCCCCAGTCCTAAAGGTCCTTTTGTGATTTCCCTTGAGTTCAAAAAAACCAGATAAACGAAGTGCCCAAAAAAGAAAGTTGTTACCGCGAAATAATGACCCCTGAGTTTCAAAGCAGGGTAGCCCACCACAATGGCAAACAAAAATACTCCTATCGTGCTGACAGGCAGCGCGAGCCAGAAAGACATGCCTGTATTTAGCGTAAGAAGTGCGGACGAGTATGCTCCAAGTCCGTAGAATGCTGCTGGGCAGAAAGAAAGCGGACCGGTAAAGCCAGGCATCAGATCGTAGCTTGCGGTCAGCATAGAGAAAAGCATAGCGAGCGTAACCACGTAAACAATATAGTCGGACGTTACATGCGGGATGGTCACCAAGATCAGAAGGACGGCCCCAATAACAATTTTGTTGGCTCTCGACATATTCAAGCTCTCCTCTTGCTATCGCATGGACATATTCCGATTTGTGGTTGCAGGCTGATAGGATTATACTCTGCCAAAAAGCCCTTTCGGCTTCAAAAGCAGAACAAGAATGAGAATGAAAAAAGCATATCCATGCTGATAGGCCGAAGACACATACATCGCTCCTAAAGCCTCAAGCAAACCTAAACCCAATCCACAGATCAAAACACCCGCAACTGATCCAAATCCCCCCAGGATCACCACTACTAAAGCTTTCAAGAGAGGCAAATCACCCATGGAAGGGAACACCGAATACAGCGGAGCTACCAAAACTGCCGCAGCACCAGATAGCGCACCGCCAAGGGAAAACACCACAGAATTCACTGTGTCGATATTGATACCCAGTATTTGAGCCATGCCAGGATCCATAGAAGCGGCACGAATGGCCTTCCCCGGCTTGGTTTTCATGATAAATAAGTAGACCAAAATGAAAAGGATAACGGCCGATATAAGCACGTTGATGCGGATGTAGCTAAAGTTAAAGAGCGAGCCCTCCATGTAAGAAGGAAAAATCCTCGGTTTAGCTGTCCAGAGTGCGTTGGCGATGTTAGCAAAGAGAAAAAATAAAGCAATCGCCACCAGAAGCTGAACCCGAGCGGCATCCCTGAAGAGGCGCTCCCTCCATCGGCGATAAAGAAATCGCTCGCATAAAAATGCCAGAACTGCCCCCAAGGACATCCCGCACAAAAGAGCAACGAGATAGGGCATTTTTAGTAGGGTCACAGCAAAATAGCCCGTGTAAGCAGCCAGCACGTAAAAAGAGCCTTGAGCAAAATCCGGAATGTCTGTGATACTCCAAATTAGGTTTAAGCCCAAAGCCACAAGCGCGTAAACGGAACCAACAATCAGTCCGTTTCCAATCTGCAAGAGAAAAAGATCCACAATATCACCTCACGGGCTTTCTGTGGTTATTCCTTGGGCAAGTTCAATTGCAATTCAAATTTCCAGAATTTGAGGCAAGTGCCTCCTCCATGGAACAAGAGGAGGCACCTTGAATACTAAAAGGGGGCACGCTCGCCTTTTTTCCACTGGATCAGCACTGGAGACGCTTTACCTTGATTTTTAAATCCGTCAAAATCATAGAATTTAATGGCGCCTTCAATTCCAGTGTAGTCAGTTTGTTTCATCGCCGCATTGATCTTAACTGGGTCCAGAGAGTTAGCTTTTTCAATGGCCTTAACGACCACGTTCAGCGCGTCATACCCAAAAATGATAGCATAATGCATGGGAGCGTTGAACTGTGCCTTAACTTTTTTCCCAAAATCTGCCGGAACCGCTCCCCATAGAGAAACAGCATAGGTTCCTTCAGCAGCTTCTGGTCCTGAAAGGGATATTAACTCCATTTCCCCCATTTCTTCCGATCCGATGAACTTCAACTTTGGGGTGACACCAAGCTCTTTTGCCTGTTTTAAAATCATGGCGCCTTCCGAGGCGGAGCCGGTGTAAAAAACGACGTCGGGAGAGCTTTGCTTGATCTTCGCGAGATTGACGGTAAAATCGGTGCTTCCACGTTCGAATGTTTCCATTATGGCTGTTTTAACCCCGGCCTTATTGAACTCTCCTTCTACGGCCTTGGCCATTCCAAGACCGTAATCATCGTTAACTACTAAATAACCTGCGGTCTTAGGGTTAAACTTTTTAATTATAGCAGGAGTAAACAACGGGGCCATGAGGCCAACCGACGGTCTCATTCGGTAGTAAAAATCATTTCCAGGCTTAGTAACGTTGTCGGCGGCGCATTCAATCGTAATTCCAGGTATTTTAAATTCCGCACACAATGGAGATATGGCGTTGCACACTGAACTGCAGTGGTCTCCCAAAATCGCTACAACTTTGTCCTGAAGAGCCAATTTGCGGACATTGGCGACTCCATCCGTCGGGGTGCAGATGCTGTCATAACGGACGATCTCTACCGTGTGTTTCTTTCCACCGACCATAACACCCTTGGCATTGATTTCTTCGAGGGCGATCTGGACACCACGCCAGCCGTTGGTCCCAAATTCCGCAGCCGAACCAGTGAACGGCGCGGTGTATCCGATTTTGATCACATCGGCGGCAAACCCAGGGGAGCTAAACGAAAAAACGGCCGTTACCAATACTGCCAGGAAAAACAACGATAGCTTCTTGCGTTTCATGGTTCCTCCCTTTTCGATAGGTAAAAAGGTCTCTCTAACGACAGCACTACAGCAAACTATTTGCTGGAGCCTGTCACGCTATCAAAAGAATACCATGGTATGTTGTGAAAATAATATCCTCCGTATCAGGCTCATTTGTTTTCTACAGCATTTCGAACCTCTTTGGTGATGGCGGGAACCACATCAAACAAATCGCCGATCAGCCCATAGTCGGCATAACGAAGAATTGGTGCCTCCGGGTCTTTGTTGATCGCCACGATACACTTGGATGACCCCATGCCAGCGATGTGCTGAATGGCGCCGGATATGCCAACAGCTATGTATAATTTTG
>Ga0209285_10000731_pt1 | contig 10601 bp, 10 predicted proteins | sample PPLLak3March2015_2_FD_187249 | JGI IMG/M metagenome (GOLD analysis project Ga0209285, IMG submission 187249) | Freshwater sediment microbial communities from Prairie Pothole Lake near Jamestown, North Dakota, USA - PPLs Lake P8 Core (3) Depth... | ecosystem: Environmental > Aquatic > Freshwater... | reverse complement strand
TTAAATTCAATTTTGGAGTTACAGCACCCTGCAGATCAGTCCTCTCAGATACTCTCCTTCGGGATGGCTTAAATGAATAGGATGATCCCATGCGTGCCCCATTCGACCTAAGAGTTGTACATTTCTCCCTGAATCCAATGCCGCAGAAAATACAATCTTTTGGAATAAATCCCAATTCATATGGTGAGAACAAGAAAAGGTGAGAAGGATCCCCCCTCTGTTTAACAAACGAAAGGCCCAAAGATTAAGATCCTTATATCCCCTCGAAGCGCTTGGAAGATTCCCCTTCTTCTTAGCAAAAGGAGGGGGATCGAGAATAATAATATCATATCCACCTTCTAAGCTTCTCATGACCTCAAAAACATCTCCTCGAAAACACTGGTGGGGAATCTTCATGAATTGGTTTAACCCGAAATGCTCTTCCGCCATGGCCAGCGCCTCCTCAGAAGAATCGATGAGAGTCATCTCTCTTGCATCTCCTGCCCCTCCATGAATAGAGAAAGCTCCTGTATAGCAGAAACAATCTAAAATTTTCTTTCCTTCTGAGAGTCTTCTTAAAAGAAGGCGGTTTTCTCTCTGATCTAAATAAAAACCTGTCTTTTGGCCATTTTTTACATTCGCTCTAAAACGGCAACCATATTCTTCAATCTCAATAAATTCTGAAATATTCTTGCCGTAGAGAAGGCCTTTGCTCTCTGCCAGTCCCTCTTCTCTCCTTGTCGCCACATCACTTCTCTCATAAAGATTCTGAGGATGAAATTCTTTGACCAGCGATTCCATTAAAATCTCTTTTATTCGCTCCATTCCTGCCGTCAAACATTGCAGAACGAGGGTCTCTTTGTAACGATCCACGATCAACCCTGGAAGAGAGTCTCCTTCTCCATTGACGACCCGGTAGGCATCGGTTTTTCCTTTAAGTAACTCCTCTCTTAAATGAATTGCCCTCGAAATACGTTCTCTAAAAAAATCTCCTCCCAATTCTTCCTTTTTGGGTGTCAGAATCCGCACGATGATTTGGGAGAGGGGATTGAGATGCCCCCGGCCTAAAAAATGCCCGTCCTTGGAGTAAACATCTCCGACATCTCCAGGAGAAACCTCCCCCTCTACTTTTGCGACCGCCCCAGAGAAAACCCATGGGTGCCCCCGAAGCAGTGGCTTTTCCTTACCACTCTTCAATATGATCCTCGGAAGGTTGATCATTTTTCTAACAATGGATGAGGAGTTGGGGAGATAGGGAGATGGGGTGGCAAAATAACACACCGCGGCGTAACCCCAACCAAAAGCCTTGAACGATGAACCATGAACTGTAAGGGAAATTTGCCTTATAAACTCTCAAGATTCTGCACGTTAGTAATAAACCCCGTTAGAAATTCCAGGGGGGCATTAAACCCCACCGGAATTATTCTAACATTTAACCCCAATTCAGAGCAGCAGTCCATTATTTCTAACGGGGTAAAGGGAAAGAAAGTAATTGGCAAATGAGGTGAAGAATACTTCACTCTATTATTTTGGCTTTGGTAAATCCCCCTATCTCCCTACTTCCTTATCTCCCCATCTCTTCTTTGAAGCGCTCTCTCGATCAAATTTCCAACAAATCCCGTATAGGTGGTCCCCTGAACTTTGAGGGCCCTGGCCATTCCGGATTGAGGAGAGATATCCGGGTTTGGGTTGACCTCTAATACGTAAATCTTCCCTTCCCGGTCAATGCGGATATCCACCCTCGCATAATCTCGACATTCAAATAGTTTAAAAACCCTGCTCGCAATCTGCCCCACCTTTTTTTCCATCAGCCATTCCAAGGAAGCTGGACAGACCGGCTTTGTTTTTTGAAATTCTGCGCTCTCTACCACCCATTTGGCTTCATATCCGCATATTTTGGGAATTCCTTTCGGAAACTCCGTGTAATCGATTTCTGAGATGGGAAGGATTCCCACGCTTCCATTGGTCTCCATCAAACCCACATTCAACTCTCTGCCATCGACGAATTCCTCTACTAAGGCAGGCTGTTGATATTGTTCGATGATATATCGAATCTGCTTACTCAACGTTTCATCATCAAACACCACGCTTTCTCTTGTAATCCCTAAGCTTCCATCTTCGTGAAGGGGTTTGACGATGATTGGAAAGATATTCCCTTTCACAGGACCTACGGCTCGCTCGAAGATTTTATATCGAGGGGTCAGGATGCCGTGAGATTGGAGAATGTCTTTTACCTTTCCTTTGTCCTGACACAATCCTAAGGTAAGAGGAGGGGATCCGGTATAGGGAATTCGAAAGAGATCTAACAAAGCGGGGATATTCATCTCCCAGCAGCTATTCCCATAAACGCTTTCGCATAAATTAAAGACCACATCGGGTTCGTATTCCTTCAACCAGTGGATGATGGGCGAAATTTCTTCACGAACGGCCATGACAATACTTTCGTGCCCCAGAGATCGAACCGCATTTTCTACGGCCTGTATCTCCTCAATGATGGCCCCCTCTGCTAAAATATCTTTCTCCTCCCCTTTTTGGAGCCGTTCAAAAAGATTATATAAGATCACAACTTTTAGCACGGATCCTCTCCTCCCCTTTTAAATTTAAGCCATCACCTTTTTGGGAACTGCCTTCTCGTCAGCTCCCGACCTGTTTTTTTTGAATTCAATGATGTTGGGCTCTGGATATTCAAAGACTCTTCCCTCATAATTTCTTAAGACAATCTTTCCTCTGCCCTTTGAGACCACATAATCAGGTTGCAATGGTATTTTTCCTCCACCTCCGGGTGCATCGACAACATACGTCGGAACGGCATAACCCGTCGTGTGACCGCGTAATTTTTCCATGATTTGAATCCCTGTGGCCACAGAGGTCCGGAAGTGCTCGGTTCCCATCACCAGATCGCACTGATAAATATAATACGGCCGGACCCGAATCTTGAGGAGTTCATGAACCAGCTTTTTCATCACATAGGGTTTATCATTGATACCTTTGAGAAGGACGGTTTGGCTTCCCAATGGAAGCCCTCCATCTGCCAGTTCATTGCAGGCTCTCCTCACCTGATCGGTGATTTCCTTCGGATGGGTAAAATGAATAGAGATCATGAGGGGATGATACTTCTTTAACATCCTCACCAATCCTCCAGTAATCCTCTGGGGAAGGGTCACCGGGACCCTTGTCCCGATTCGGAGAATTTCAATATGAGGAAGTGCCCTCAATCGGCTTAACATCTCCTCCAATCTTTCATTTTCCAGGAGGAGCGGATCTCCCCCAGATAAGAGGACATCTCGAACCTTTCGATGGCTCTTCAAATATTTCAGAACTTCCTCAAAATTACCCTGGGTGATAGACTGCTCGCTACTTCCCACCAATCGTCTCCGGGTGCAATATCGGCAATAGACAGCACATTGGTCGGTGACAAGTAGAAGCACCCGGTCCGGGTAGCGATGGACAAGACCAGGTACCGGAGAATGATTGTCTTCGCCCAATGGATCTACCATTTCACTTTTTGATAAATGGATCTCCTCGATTCGAGGGATCGCCTGTTTCCGGATGGGACAATTGGGATTGACTGGGTCCATCAGACTGGTGAAATACGGGGTGACGGCTAAGGCTAATCTTCCTTTAGAATGTTTGATTCCCTCCATCTCCTCGGGTGTCAATTCGATGATTTCTTTCAGTTGTTCTAAAGTGGTGATTCGATGGCGCAGTTGCCACCTCCAATCATTCCATTCCTTTTCTGAAACTCCTTTCCAAACTTGAGGAATGCCCTCTCCGGCCTCTTCACTCCTCTCCACTTCCACGGGGAGGGAAAACAAGAAAAGCTGTGAGGCCTTCCTCATCCCCCTTTGGGGGACAGATAAATTAGAGTCTGAAGCAGGCTCCATCTTTTCTCCTTCCTGCAAATCTGCTGAGAGGATTCCGGCTCACTGTCTGATGAGCCTTTAAAAAACAAAAAAGGAGATATCATTCGATACCCCCTCCTTCGAGACAAAAGAAAAACCCTCTTGCCTGAATAGCAGAAATGCACCTTTTCTTCTTTTTCCATTGAATACGGATAATAGCTCCTTTCTAAAAGAGATCCGTATAAATCACTTTTGTTGGCGCCCCCTTTTCATCAAGGGGGGCGCCAACGGCTTCGACCATAACACAATCTTTACTTCTTTGGGGCTTCAGCCGGTTTCTCTTCAGCCGGTGGTGCAGGGGGTGGTGCAGGGGGTGGAGGCGGTGCCTCAGCAGGTTTCTCCACCGCTTTTTCCGCTGGTTTCGGTGCCTCTTTGGCTTTGCACCCAATCCCCATTGAGACAATATTAATCACCAAAACCATTGCGAGGAAAAGAAAAATCCATTTCTTCATCTAACTTCACCTCCTTTCTGTATGAGATGGGAACCCTCCCTTTTTTTCCTGAGTGAAGGGGTTTTCACTCCATCAGGAAAAGAAATCTCTCGAATCGCCTTTCTTAACAATCTTGGATCAACAGGCTTTTTGATAATGCGATGGATGCCCATTTTTTTCAATCGAAGAGTGAGTTCATCAGTGACCAAAGGGGCCATCCATATAAAACGATTATTCCATTTTTTCAGGAGTGAAAATCCTTTTTCCAACACATCAATTTCTACATCGGCTAAGATCATCCCTCCCACGATATCCTTTTTCCTTTTCTCCAGCTCAAAAAAATCTTCAATCTCCTTGACATGGAAACCATATTTCTTCAAAATCTTGTTTAGGCTGAGCCTAACGAACTCATCTTTATCAATGATAAAAGCCCACTTCACCCTTTCTTTCATAAAAGATATTTAATATCAAATATCATGCCAAATTTTTTAATCCCTATCGACCGTGTTATTCTAAAAACCAATATAATATTAATGGGTTAGATTATTATCACTTTCATTTAATCTCTCACAACCCAAAATGATAAAAAGATACAGAGGAAAAATGCCATACTATTTTAATCAATATGCGACAAAATGCCCTCCTTCATTGGTCCAATTTAAAAAAGCTAAGACCTTTTGTCCTCATCTTTTGGTTTTTCCCATTTTATTCAATTTTCATGATATTGAAGCTAATTCTTGTATTTCTTCAATCTTACGATGAATCGTCCGAACATTAATCCCGAGTAACCGTGCCGCTTTCCGCTTATTCCCTTTGGTCGCTTTAAGGGTCTGAATCAACATCTCCTTCTCCACTTCCTCAAGGGGTGTTCCTATTTTGATAGAAATCACCTCCGGTCTCTCTTTGACATCTCGAATTTCCTGTGGGAGATGCTGGATATCAATCACCCCAGGGCTGTTAATGACTAAAATGGACTCAATCGTATTTTCCAATTCCCTTACATTCCCCGTCCATTCGTAATCGGTTAGGAAGTTCATGGCTTTCTGAGAGATTCCCCTTACCTTCATACGATATTTCTCATTATATCTTTCAATAAAAAAATGGACAAGAAAGGGAATATCATCCCTCCGATCCCTTAAGGAAGGAAGTTTAATATTCACCACATTCAAACGATAGTAGAGATCCTCTCGAAATGTTCCTCTCTTCACTTCCTCCTGAAGATCCCTGTTGCTTGCCGCAATGATCCGTATATTCACTCTGATCGTCTTGTTCCCCCCTACCCTTTGAAATTCACCTTCTTGGAGGACCCGTAAAAGTTTGATCTGGGTGGCAGGAGGAATATCCTCCACTTCATCTAAAAAGAGTGTTCCCTGATGGGCCAATTCAAATCGGCCTTTTCGGGAAGCGATCGCTCCGGTGAAAGCTCCCTTCTCGTGTCCGAAGAGTTCGCTCTCAATAATCCCTTCACTCAAGGAGGCACAACTCACCTTGATGAAAGGCATGGGAGCCCGCGGACTCTTGTAATGAATGGCATTGGCGATCAACTCTTTTCCTGTTCCGCTCTCACCGATGATCAGGACAGAGCTATCATAGGGCGCAATATGGCGGATGAGTTCAAAGATTTTTACCATCTTCTTACTTCTTCCGATAATATTTTTGAAATGGAACTTGTCTTCCAACCTGGAACGCAGGTTTTGATTCTGGAGAATCAGTGTTTGTTTTTCCAATGCCCTTTCGACTAATAATGAGATGATCCTGGGGTTGATCGGCTTTTCGATAAAATCGAAGGCCCCCCATTTCATCGCCTGGACTGCCTTTTCAATCGTTCCTTGGGCGGAAATGACGATGACTTCCGTTTCCGGTCTCAGACCTTTCACCGCTTCTAAAAGTTCGATCCCGTCCATCTTGGGCATCACGACATCCGTGATCACCAGATCGACGACCTTATGCCGGAAGAGTTGGAGGGCCTCTTTCCCATTCGAAGCGAGGAGGATGTCATGCCCTTTCTTTTTCAGCAAAAGGCGAAGGCTCTCCCCGACAGTGGGGTCATCCTCCACAATCAGTATCATCTTGTTATCCATACACCCTTCAAATCCGAATGGCCTTGATTTCTCCCTGCTCACAACTGGGATGATGGAATATGGGAATAGTGGAAGGATGGGTCTTTTTTGAAAAACCTTATTTTTTTTTCATCCGTGATTCCATTTTCCCAACCTTCCATTAATTCGTTCTATTTAGTTCGTCTTCTGTCCAAGGGGAATTCGTATTCTAAAGGTAGATCCTCTATTGACCTCGCTTCTGACATCAATCTCCCCATGATGGTCTGAAACAATCTTTTTTGCAATCGAGAGCCCCAATCCCGACCCCATAGGCTTGGTGCTGAACATAAAATCGAAGATTTTGGGAAGATGTTCCTTGGAAATTCCCATCCCATTGTCTTGGATCCTGATGAAAATATTTTTCTTTGATCCCCGGGTGAAGAGGTGAATTTCCCCTTTTTCGGAGACCGCTTGAATACTGTTGATGAGGAGATTCGAAATGGCTAAATTAAATTGGCTGACATCGATCTTCAGCATGGGCAACTTTTTTTGAAAATGGGTTTCGACTCTCGCATTTTTTATTTGGGCATCCGGCCTGAGCAGCCGAACCACAGAATCCAATACTTCATTCAACTGAACCCACTCAAATTTTAGGGGAGGGAGGCGATTGAAATCTAAAAATTCTTTCAGATTATTCTCCAACCGGAGGGTTTCATAACTGATAAAATTAATTAAAGAATGAATCTCTTCTTTCTGGGAGAGCTGAATTTCCCCTCCCAACTCCTCCCTCAATAATTCAATATTGATGTTCAAAGAACTCAATGGGTTTCGAATCTCGTGCGCCATCCATCTCGCCAGCATTCCGATAGTGGAAAGATCTCGACTCTTGCTGATCTCCCTCAGGAGCAGCCCTTTCTCTGTAACATCCGCAAAAGTTGCCAGACAGCCTAAAAACATCGCCTCTTTCTTATCAAAAATGGGATAAAAACTACAATGAAGGATTCGAGTCTCCTGTCCTTCAGGGGGGCCAGGGGGAACATGGATCGCCAACTCGACATCGTGATTGCTTTCCCTCTTTTCGTAAACGAAATCAAAGTGCTTTTTGATATTTTTATAAGGGATGGCCCTCTCCAATCTCTTTCCCAGAACCTGCTTCCCGCTGATCTGAAAATAGTTCTCTGCGATGAGATTAAAGATTTGAATTCGTTCTTGGGCGTCGGCAAAAATGACCGCCTCCTTAAAATTTCTTAAGATAATCTCATAGAGGTTTTGCTCTGTTCGGTTCATCCTGAACAAATTACTCCATCCATCCATACCGCTTCAGGGCTTGATGGAAAATGGTTTTTACCAGCCGGGTATAATTCCACCCCATGCTCCTCGCCATTATCACGAGATCTCCATAAACAGGCGAAAGACCCGGGAGAGGGTTCACTTCCAAAAAGTAGGGAATGCGGTCCGCCCCCACTCGGATGTCCACCCGTGAAATGTCCCGGCACTCCAGGGCTCGATAAACCCGGACGGCCACCTCTTCAATCGTTTTTAAAAGATCTCGGTCAATGGGGGGAGGGCAATGGTATCTCACCTTTTCTTCCCACTCCCTCTTAATTTCCAGAGAATAAATGGATTCTTCCGGGGGTTTTCCCTTGATCTCAATCTGCATGACGCCAAGGACGAAAGGGTCTTCGTTACCGACGATGCCCACCGTGAATTCTGGACCGTTAACGAATTCCTCTACAAGAACGGGTGAACGATAAGTTTTTAATAGTCCTCTTGCCTTCTCTTCCAAGGCTTTGGAATCTAAAACTTTTGAGTCCAACCGGACCCCCTTGCTCGACCCCTCGTAACATAATTTTACAAAAAGAGGATAACAAAGATCTAAACCGTCGAGATCCTCTATTCTTTCTACCTTCTTAAATCGTGGGGTCGGAACATTTTGGCTCATCACGATTCTCTTTGCCATGGCCTTATCCAAAGTGAGGGAGAGAGTGAGGGGATCGGAACCAGTATAAGGAATGTTTAAAAATTCTAAGAGGGCTGGAATATGGGCTTCTCGATTTCGACCCACAAGGCCTTCTGCGATGTTGAAGACAATATCAACCGATGCCTTCTTTAATCGATCGATCAAACCGGTGTCTCCTCCTAACTTGATGACCTCATGCCCTTCACTCTCTAACGCCTCCCGAATCGCATCGATCGTCTCCTCGGCATCGAACTCCTCCAGAAAATCAACCGGCTGGCTTTCTGACTGATAGAAATCTTTTTTAAGATTATAGGTGATACCCACTCTCAATCTCATCTTTGGGACATCCCTGTATGCAATAGGCTAACATGAATCATCTTTAATAATATTTCTGTTTTTATCTCTCTTTTAAACCTTTGTCAACCTTGTTGTTACCCACCTCCCCCTCCTCCTTCTCTCTTGGACTGAACCCAGAGCTTTCAGATGCCCCCATTTTATGTTACATTACCCTCATGATCCGTCATGGGGGAGAGCTTGGGATGGGGATAAAGAGAGAGGAAATCTTCCAAGCGTTAACCCAGTTACGGAAAGGTCTCCTCTACATCCTCATCGTGATCACTCTAAGTGGAATCATCCTCTTCCCGATTTCAAAGGAATGGTTGCGTTTTCTCCGTGACACTTCTCTCAAAATTGACTTTGTGGCTTTCTCCATCCCTGAAGCCTTTTTCTCCCTCCTCAAACTGACCCTTTACACCAGCCTATTCACCTCTATCCCAGCGATCTTTTATTACATCTGGAAAGCCTTTTCCCCTCTCTTCCGTTCGAGGGGATTAAATTTGGGAAACGGCGTTCTTGCCACTGCCATCTTGCTTTTTTATCTCGGCGCTTTTTTTTGTTTCTTTATCACCCTGCCCTTTGGCGTTCAGTTTCTCTTAGGATATCAATCCGACCACATCAAACCGATGATCTCAGCGGGGAAATATGTTTCCTTTTGTGCCTTTTTCATTTTCGGGTTTGGAATGACATTCGAACTTCCCCTGATTCTGGCCTTATTAAGTTATCTCAAAGTCGTGAATGCAGCATTTTTGACTCGGAATCGGAGGTATGCTATTTTATCGATTGCCATTCTCTCGGCGGTCCTCACCCCCACCCCAGATATTTTTAACATGGGTCTAATGGGGGGGCCCTTATATATATTATTCGAAATCGGTGTGATTTTGGTGAAAGTCATTGAGCGAAAAAGGGACAGGGTTGAAGTATCTCCTTCCGAAAAGTAGCTGGTGGGGCGGATGGGTTTATTGCTGTAACATTCAAAGTGGCCACCGCTCTACCCTGCCTACCGGCAGGCAGGCGGCAGGCAGGCACAAACCATGAAAATTGTCTATTGGGAATGGGGTCAGGTTAGGATACCGGTTTGGCTCAGAATGAGGGGCAAAAAGAATGAAATGGATTCATTTTCTGTTTCCGTCTCTTCTGCTATATTGGAATCGTCCATTGAGCTGATTTTTCTGTAAAAACACAAACTTTATTACGCCCCCCCCTTTTGGCGTCGTAGAGCGCCTGGTCTGCCATTCGAATCAATTCTTCTTTTGACTTGGCTCGATGACTTGGAAAATTAGAGATTCCCATACTCACGGTTAAATTGACTTGAGCCTTTCCCACTTCGAAGGACGTGTTTTCTACCAACCTTCGGATCCGTTCTGCAATGACAAAAGACTCTTCTAAAAAAGTTTCTGGCAATATCAGAATGAATTCTTCACCACCATATCGAGCCACTGTATCTTTTTTTCGGACCGAATTTTTTAGTAAAGAAGAAATTTTACAAAGAGCCTGATCTCCTTCGGTATGTCCCAGGGTATCATTCACTTTCTTAAAATGGTCAATGTCCACCATCACCAAAGAAAGGGGAGTCCTTCTGTGAAAAGATTTTTGGGCCTCCCCTCCGAGTTTCTCCTCGATATATCTCCGGTTATAAAGACCGGTCAGGGGATCGTAAATGGAAATGTTTTTGATCGAACTAAATCTTTGAAAATGTTTTAAGGTGGCCGCCATCTGGTATCCGATGACGGAAAGGAATTGGAGATCTTGGACATCAAAGGCATTAGGTTGATCGCTGTTGAGTGAAATGCATCCTAAAATCTCCCCCTCCACGGTAAGGGGCAGAGTGAGATGGGACTTCAGAGTCGCCTTGGGATCCATCATCATCTGTTTAGGCCTCAGTTTTCTTTTTTCTGTCTGGAGGGGAATTCGGTCGGCCTCGAAAGACTCCCCCCCTAAGGTCGAAAAGACT
>Ga0209285_10000724_pt1 | contig 10641 bp, 10 predicted proteins | sample PPLLak3March2015_2_FD_187249 | JGI IMG/M metagenome (GOLD analysis project Ga0209285, IMG submission 187249) | Freshwater sediment microbial communities from Prairie Pothole Lake near Jamestown, North Dakota, USA - PPLs Lake P8 Core (3) Depth... | ecosystem: Environmental > Aquatic > Freshwater... | reverse complement strand
GGCATCTCGTTGATGGTAAGGCCGGCTTCCTTCAGGGCCTCGCGGGTGTCGGCCATCAGCGTGTCGGAATGGCTCAGGCGCTCGCGGGTCTCGCGTGCGCCGAGCCAGCAGGCGGCACAGGTGGCGACGATTTCCTGCCCGGGAAGGTTCTTCTCGGACAGGGCGAAGTTGCGCGCGTTCATGACGTGGCGAGGCAGCTCGCCGGCCTCAGCGTAGCCGATGGAAGCGCCGCAGCAGTTCCAGTCGGGAATCTCGGTGAGCTTGACGTCGAGCGTCTTGCACATTGATTCGACCGAGGTCAGGTAGTTGGATGCGGAGGCGCCCTTCTGCGACGAGCACCCGGGATAAAACGCGTATTCATGTTTGGCCATTTCTGTCTTTCTCCTCAGTCAGCCGCTGTATCAACCGGCCACTTTGGCGGCCTTGCGGCTGCGCTCGATTTCGTAGGCTTTCTTCAGCATCGCCTGGATGCCCTTCTGGTCCTTGCACTTGTGGCCGCCGAAGAGTTCCATCACGTTCAGCCGCCCAGCCTTGACCAGGCCGAGTGCGACCGACTGCATCGCCATGCCGTTCTTGACGCCCTGGGCGAAGCCGTCCTTGAAGTACAGGCCCATCGAGAGCTTGAGCTCGTTGACGCGCCCGGTCTTGGTCGCGTTCTTCCAGAACAGTCCGCTGAAGAAGCGCGTGGCCTGCATCTTCGGTGCCATCCCGATGCGGTGCGCATACTCGGCGATGCCGTGCATGATGTGGGTGATCGGCAACTTGCGCGGGCAGCGCACGATGCAGTTGTAGCAGGAGGTGCAGTTCCACATCGAGGTGGAGGTCAGCACTTCCTCGCGCTTGCCGGCGCGGATCATCATGAACAGTTCCTGCGGCGGATGTTCCCACGCGCTCTGGAAGTTGGTCGGGCAGGAACCGGAGCAGACGCCGCATTGCATGCACATCTTCACCCAGTCGCCCATCTCGACCTGTTCTTCGATTTCCTTCAGGAAGTTGTTGCGGTATTTCTCCGCCACTGCGGTGTTTGCGCTCATGGTCAAATTCCCTGTTAGAAGCCTTTGAACGGGCTGGGGCCAACGGCAACCAGCTCGGCGGCATATTTGTTGATCATGTCCGGCACCCGCTCGATGTCGGTGATGGCGACTTCGAGATCGCGCACGCGCTCCGATTCCAGGTTCAGCGTCTTCAGCGTGTCGTCGATCTTGGACATGCGCACGCGGCCCAACTCTGAACCCTTGACGAAGTGGCACTGGTACTCGTCGCCGGATTTGCAACCCATCAACATCACGCCGTCATAACCGGCATTCAACGCGTCGGTGATCCAGATGGTGTTGACCGAACCGAGGCAGCGGATCGGAATGATGCGCACAAAGGCCGAATACTCGTTGCGGTTCATGCCCGCCATGTCGAGTGCCGGGTAGGCGTCGTTCTCGCAGGCGAGGATCAGGATGCGCGGCTTCTCGGAGAACTCATCGGGAATGTCGACCGCCTTGATCTGCGCGCCGACGGAGTTGACCGAGTAGTTCTCGAACGAGATCACGCGCACCGGGCAGGCGCCCATGCAGGTGCCGCAGCGGCGGCAACGTGATTCGTTGAACACCGGGAAGCGTTTTTCGTCTTCGTCGATGGCGCCGAACGGGCACTCCACCGTGCAGCGCTTGCACTGGGTGCAGCCTTCGAGACGCACTTTGGGGAACGACAGGTCGCCCGAACGCGGATGCGCGGCGCGGCCGAGCTCGGCGTTTTCCAGTGCCTGGATCGCCTTCAGCGCGGCGCCGGTGGCGTCCTCGCGCGCCTGCGCGATGTCCATCGGGCGGCGCACCGGACCGGCAGTGTAGATGCCGGTCCGGCGGGTTTCGTAGGGGAAGCAGATGAAGTGCGAGTCGGTGAAACCCTGCTTCAGCTGCGGCACGTCCGTTCCCTGACGGTAGGTCAGGTTGAGGATGGAAATCGGCTTGACCTCGACCACGCCTTCTTCAGCGTCCTTCGGTACCGCGAAAATGTCCACGCCCGAATTCGGCACTTGGCCGGTGGCCAGCACCACCAGGTCGACGTCCGCCATCGCGGCGTCCTTGTCGTCGAGGATCAGGTCATGGAATTTCACCGTGCTGGTGGCGCCGTTGGGAACCACTTCGGCGACCTTGCCCTTGGTGAAGATGACGCCCTTCTCCTGCGCGCTGCGATAGAAGTCCTCGCCGTTGCCAGGGGTACGCAGGTCGGTGAAGATGATGGTGGTGTCGACCGAAGGATTGGCATCCTTGAAGTACATCGCCTGCTTGATGCTGGTGTTGCAGCAGTAGCCCGAGCAGTAGGCCAGATGCGTGCCGCTGGGGTCGCGCTGACCTGCGCATTGCACGAACACCACGGACTTAACCGGCTGGCCGTCGGATGGGCGGCGAATCACGCCATCCTTGGCGGACGCATCGAGCGCCAGCGCTTCAAGCCCGGCCTGGTCGACCACGTTGGGCGATTTGCCGCCGCCGAGTTCCGGCAGCTTGTTCATGTCGTACAGGGTGAAACCGCTCGCCTGCACGATGGCGCCGATGTCTACGGTATGGGTCGCGCCCGATTCGGTGGCGATGTCCACGATAAAACGCCCCGGCGCGCCATCGGTCTTGGCGACGGTCGCGTTGAGGTAGACCTTGATGTTGCTGTCGCCCATCACCTGGGCAACCAGATCGGCGACGCCGGTGTCGGCCGGCGACTTGAACGGCTCGTGCACCGGGGTGCGCTTGAAAAGCTTGCCGGCCCAGCCGCCGAGTGCACCGGTCTTCTCGACCAGCACCACCGGATAGCCGGTTTTCGACGCCTCGATCGCGGTCGTCATGCCGGTGACGCCGCCGCCCACCACCAGCAGGGTCTTGCTGGTTCCGGTATTGGTGTTGCCGCCGGGTGCCGTCATTGCCTTGACTTCGGCGCAGCCCATGCGGATGTAGTCTTCCGCCATCTCCTGGGTGGTCTCGCGCGCTTCCTCGGTGTCGGGGCGAATCCAGACCACGCCTTCGCGCAGGTTGGCACGTGCCACCGCGTTTTCAGGAAAATGGAACGCCTCGGTCTTGGCGCGGCGTGAGCAGGCGCCGATCATGATGTGGGTGACGCCCTCGTTGGCGATGTCGTTCTTGATCATCGCCACGCCGTCGGCGTTGCAGAGGAAGTCGTGCGACTTCGCCATCGGCACCTTGCCGTCCTTCTGAGCGATCTTGACCAGCGCGTCGGTATCGAGGCGCTCGCCCAGTCCGCAGCCCTTGCAGATATACGCTGCGACTTTGATGTCAGCCATGTTTAAGCCTCCGCCTTTGCTACTTTATTGACCACCTGGATAGCGCGCAACGCCGCCGCGGTAGCCGATTGCACTGCCCGGTTCACGTCCAGTGCGTTGGATGCACAGCCGGCGCCGAACACCGCGCCGTTGGCCGGGTCGGCTTCGATGAAACCGCTCGAATCAGCGACGATATGGCCGGGAATGTCGAAGCCCTTGACCGAGGGCTCCATGCCCACAGCCAGCACCACCAGGTCATGCGGCGTCATGTAGCGCTTGTAGCCTTCGGTATCGACGCCATGACACACCGGGTTGCCGTGCGCGTCCTCGGTGATCTTGGCCACCTTGGACTTGATGAAGCTGACCGAGGGATCGGCCTGGACTTTTTGATAGAAATCCTCGAAGCGGTCGATTGCGCGGATGTCAATGTAGTAGATGGTCGACTTGCCGTCTTCCGGATACTTCTCGCGTACGTAGTGCGTCTGCTTCAACGACGCCATGCAGCAGATGCGCGAACAGTGGCGCAGATGGTTCTCGTCGCGCGAACCGGCGCACTGGATGAAGGCGATGTTCTTCGCTTCCTTGCCGTCGGAGGGGCGCAGAATCTTGCCGCCGGTGGGACCGTGGATGTCGGCCAAACGCTCGAACTCGACGCTGGTGATGACGTTCTTGAAGCGACCGTAGCCGTAGGGCTGGATCTTCGCCGCGTCGTAGGGCTTCCAGCCGGTCGCCCATACCACAGCGCCGGCTTTCACCTGGATCGTCTCCTCCTGCATGTCGAGATCGATGGCGCCGTACTTGCACGCAGCCTTGGCCTTGTCGGCGTCGGGCGTGCCGATGATCGCGGGATCGAGGACGTAGCGCTGCGGGTAGGCCATCGCGTTCGGCAGGAAAGCCGCCTTGTGCTGGCCGAGGTTGTAGTTGAAGGGGTCGTCGACCATCGTCTCGACCGCGCGCTCGCAATCACCGCAGGCGGTGCAGTTCTCGTTGACGTAGCGCGGCTTGATCCTGATGCTGGCAGTGTAGTTGCCGGTGCTGCCTTCGATGCCGGTGACTTCGGCCAGGGTCAGCACGCGTACGCGCGGGTTGCCCTTGAGGCGGCGCAGGTTGATTTCCAGACCGCAGGTCGGATGACACAGCTTGGGGAAGTAGCGATACAACTGGGAGGTACGTCCACCCAGTGCGGGATTCTTCTCAACCAGGACGACATTCTTGCCGGTTTCGGCTGCCTCGAGCGCCGCGGTCATGCCAGAAATACCGCCGCCCACCACGAGTATCGTCTCGTTGGTCGCAACATGCTCGGTCATTAGTTTCCTCCATCCGATGGATGCAAAGCGTGTAGGAATCGCCCGGAGTTTTAGCTTTGGATCGCTCCGGACAAGCCGGTTTTTAGGCCGGATTGAAACCCTGAAATGGTACTCCCAAGGCCCGGTCAGCCGCCACGGCCAAGCCGGCCATTCTTGATCGAAGTTTTCTATGCGGGAATAAGCTGAATGCGTATATTCCCATCCGATTTATAGGGTTAAACGTGTGGTGTCACCGGCGGCAAAACAGACGCCGCCTCGGCCGGTACATCGACTATTTCGAAGTCCATCGTCGCCAGATCCGCCATCACATAGGTCGGCGGCGAGCCTACCCCGCCGACCGTGCCCGGATTCACCAGCCAGGTGTGGCCACCCTTGACGGTGGCGACCTGCGCCACGCTCGACTTGTGGTCGTGGCCGCAACATACCAGATCGTAGTCGCCGGTACAGGCAAGCGCCTGGGCGTAGTGCGGATAGTGGACCAGAAACAGGCTGCGATCGGCCAGGGTGAAGGCCGCGTCCTGGCCGTGATAGCGGATCACACTGCCCGGCTCGGCGGCGAGCCGGGTCATGTTGTAGAGGTCGCCGGTGTTGTTGCCATGGATGACGTGCACCGGCAGTTCGAATTTCTGCAACACCCGCAAGGTGGTCGGCGCGACCACGTCGCCACAGTGCAGCACCGCTTCGGCACCGTGGGCCTTGGCGTGCTCGACGGCCGCACCGAGGAGGCGCCGGTTGTCGTGGGAATCGGAGAGGATACAGATTTTCATCGTTGATGCGGATCTAGGATTTAGGGTCCAGGATTTAGTGAATGTGCGGGCTGCGCCCGCACCCTGACCCCTAAATCCTAGAACGCCGGCTTGTCCTTGGCGTTGCGATAGCGCTCGACCCCGGCGAGGATTTCGGCACGAGCGTCGTCGACTCCCATCCAGCCCTCGACCTTGACCCACTTGCCCTTCTCCAGATCCTTGTAGTGCTCGAAGAAGTGCGAGATCTGCGCCAGCAGCAGCGGCTGCAGATCCTGGGGCTTCTGGACGTCCTTGTACAGGCCGCACAGCTTTTCGACCGGCACCGCGATCAGCTTGGCGTCGATGCCGGCTTCGTCGGTCATCTTCAGCATGCCCACCGGCCGGCAGCGTACCACCACGCCAGTGATCAGCGGAATCGGCGTGATAACCAGGACGTCTACCGGGTCGCCGTCCTCGGACAGGGTGTGGGGGATGTAGCCGTAGTTGCACGGATAGTGCATGGCAGTGGACATGAAGCGGTCGACGAACATCGCGCCGGATTCCTTGTCCACCTCGTACTTGATGGGTTCGCCGTGAGCCGGAATTTCGATGATGACATTGATGTCGTCGGGCAGATTTCGGCCGGAAGGGACACGATCGAGGCTCATGATGCGCAGTTTTGCAGTGACGGGAAGCGCGCATTATACGCGCAGCCGCCAGCCTCCAATGCCGTGCATGGTTGACTGGAATCACCCAGCCCGCATCGTGCTTGACAATTAGTTCTTATCAGTACTATCTTTGGTTCTAGTTAGTACTTGTTGCCTGAGACCGAATGAACGACAAACCCTTCCTGCCCTGCCTCAACGAGCTGGTGCGCTGCTATCAGGCGTTCGAAACGTACTCGACTGCCCACATCCGCACCCTCGACCTGACCGCGCCGCAGTTCGACATCGTCGCCACCCTCGGCAACACCCCAGGGATGACGCCGAAGGAGCTGGGCGAGCAGACCCTCATCACCAAGGGCACCCTGACCGGCATCATCGACCGCCTCGAGGCAAAGGACCTGGTTCGGCGCACCGCTCACAGCAGCGATGGGCGCAGCCAGATCGTGCAACTGACCGAATCCGGCAATGCCCTGTTCGAGACGATTTTCCCCGAGCACATGGCCCATCTGCACAAGGCCTTCGCCGGGTTCAGCAAGCAGGATTTCAAAAAAATCGAAACTTCGCTCGCCCGCTTGCGCGAAGCCTTGGTTTCGGCCGGCTCGCCCGGATGAGCCTAATTCCGTGTCAATCAAACCAAAGTCCTTTCCACCCCCAACAGGAGCCATCTCATGAAAAAACTCGCCCTCGTCCCTGCCTTCGCCCTTGCCACCCTGCTCGCGCCGGCCGTTCACGCCGCTCCCGAGACCTTCGTCATCGACAACACCCATACTTTCCCGCGTTTTGAATACAGCCACTTCGGCTATTCCCGGCAAGCCAATCGTTTCGACCGCACCAGCGGCACGGTCACCCTCGACCGAGCGGCCAAATCCGGATCGGTGGATGTGATCATCGATGCCGCTTCGGTCAGCACCGGCTACGCGGTGTTCGACCAGCATCTGCGAGGCGAGGATTTCTTCGACGTCGCCAAGTATCCGAGCATCACCTTCAAGTCCGACACCGTGGAGTTCGCCGGCGATGCGCCGAGCAAGGTCAAGGGCGTGCTCACCATCAAGGGCATCGCCAAGCCGGTCATCCTGGAAGTGAATTCCTTCCACTGCATGCCGCACCCGATGCGCAAGAAGGACGCCTGCGGCGCCAACGCCACGGCGCAGATCAAGCGCTCGGACTTCAACATGGGCAAGCATGTGCCCCACGTCAGCGATGAAGTCGTGCTGAGCATCCCGATCGAGGCGATCAAGCCCTGATTTCCGACCAGACACACAACCGACCACCCGCAAGGAGCATCATGAGTTCCCCAGCCAGCCAGATCGTCGATCTGTTTTCACCCCTGCAGCTCGGTCCCATCACCCTGAAAAACCGCATGGTCATGGCTCCGCTGACGCGCAACCGCGCCGGCGCCGACGGCGTGCCGCAGCAGCTGAATCTCGAGTATTACCGGCAGCGCGCCAGCGCCGGGCTGATCATCAGCGAAGGCTCGCAAATCAGTGCCACGGCAGTCGGCTATCCCGCGACGCCCGGTATCCACAGCGCCGAGCAGATCGCCGGCTGGCGCGCCATCACCGACGCGGTGCATCAGGCAGGAAGCCGGATGTACCTGCAGCTGTGGCACTGCGGGCGGGTGTCGCATCCCTCGCTGCTGCCGGGCGGCATGGCGCCGGTGGCGCCCTCGGCGATCAAGCCGGCCGGCGAGGTGATGACCTATGAGGGCATGCGTCCCTACGAGACGCCGCATGCGCTGAGCCTGGAAGAGATTCCCGGCATCATCGAGCAGTATCGCCACGCCTCGCGCTGCGCGCTGGAGGCCGGCTTCGACGGAGTGGAAATCCACGCCGCCAACGGCTATCTCCTCGACCAGTTCCTGCGCGACGGCAGCAACCAGCGCAGCGACGGCTACGGTGGCGACATCGCCAACCGTGCACGCCTGATGCTGGAAGTGACCGAAGCCGTTTGCGGGGTGTGGGGAGCCGACCGCGTCGGCATCCGCCTGTCGCCGCTGCAGCCCTTCAACGACATGCGCGACAGCGATCCCGAGGCGAGCTTCAGCTACGCGGTCGAGGCGCTCAACCGCTTCGGCCTGGCCTACCTGCACGTCACCGAGATGGGCAGCAACGCGCCCGGATCAGCCGGTCCGGCGTTCGACCTGCGCAAGCTGCGCAGGATCTGGCACGGTACCTACATCATCAACGGTGGCTATGACCGGGCGCGCGGCGATGCAGCGCTGGCGGCCGGCGAAGCCGACCTGGTCGCCTTCGGCGTGCCCTTCCTCGCCAACCCGGACCTGCCGGCGCGCTTCGCCAAGGGCGCTGCGCTCAATCCTGCCGACCCGGCAACCTTCTACGGCGGCGGCGAGAAAGGCTACACCGACTACCCGAGTCTGGCAGCCTGAGGGGGCTTACTTCATGAAGCCCTTGAACATCTCCATGATGTCGGGCTTGCTCTCGGTCTTCGCCGGCGCAGCCGGCTGAACCGGCTGCGTCGCTGCAGGCTGCGCGGCGGGTTTAGCCTTGAGGTTCAGCGGCTGGCCGTCCGGCCCGAGCTTGATCGCCTCGACCAGCAGCGTCACCTCGACATCGTTGCCGATGACGCCGCTGTCGACGTGCTTGGTGATGCCGTAATCCGAACGCTTGAGGGTGAAGCGGCCCTCGAAGCCGGCGCGCATGCCGCCCCAGGGGTCGGCTCCCATGCCGAGGACCTTGTAGGGAATATCGACCTGGCGCGTCGCACCGCGCAGGGTCAGCTGGCCGGTCATCACGCCTTCATCCTTGCCGGTCGAGCGGAATCCGGAACTGACGAAGCGCATCGTCGGATAGTTGTTGGCATCGAAAAACTCGCCGGTAAGCAGGTGGACATCGCGCTGGCGATGGCCCGATTCCAGCGAGTAGATATTCACCGTGACATCTGCCGATCCGCTGTTGGGATTGGCCGGATCGAGCATCAGCGTGCCGGTGACGCCGGTGAAGGTGCCGGTGGTCTTGCCGACGAGGTGGCGAACGCTCCAGTTGGCGAAGCTGTGGCTGTCGTCGATCTTGTAGCTTTCCGGAGCCGCCCAGGCGTTCAGCGCAAAGGCGAACGTGGCGATGGCAAGGGTTGTGCGCATGATGATCCTCCTGTAATGGGTTCGGCAGGCCGCCGGGGCCTGTCTGTCGAACTCTAGCACCGGCACCATGACATGACGACCGCATGGCAAAAGCCAGTTTCGCATGACAATCTGGCCGCGAGGTACGGAACTCAGTCGTGATTCCTGCAGTAGTCGAGAAAGGCATCCGCCCGTAGGGGGTGTGAAAAATAGTAGCCCTGGACTCGCCTTACTCCCGCAGTCTTCAGCATGGCAAGCTGTTCGGCGGTCTCCACTCCCTCTGCAATCACCTCGAGATCGGTCGTCTTCAGCAATACCGACAGGGCTTCCGCCCAGCGCGGCATGGCCCCCTCAACCCCATTGTCGAGAAGGACGCTCTTGTCGATCTTGATGATCTGGGCGTTGCAGCGTGACAACACCATGACGCTGGCGGGATCGATGCGGACATCGTCGAGCGCGACGCGAACCCCCTGGCGCGCAGCGAGATCGATCGCATGCAGGCCCAACTGGTCCGGCACGCCACGCTCGGTGATCTCGAGGACGAGCTTGTGCCGGACATCGTACAGGCCTGACTTCTGCGCGGCATACTCGAGACCGCCGCGGCCGAGAATTTCGGGCGGCACGTTGATGTGCATTTCGACACTGTCATGCTTCCTCAGCCAGTCCCCCATTTCGGCCGCGACCCGATCGATCACCCAGTAGGTCAGCAGTCCCGACAGCGGCGTGTTCTCGACCAGCCGGACAAAATCATCCGGGAACACGACGCCGGTCGACCGTTGCCAGCGCAACAGCGCTTCCGCACCGACACAGCGCTCCGGCTCGAGGGACACGATGGGCAGGTATTCGAGAAAGAACTCGTTACTGTCCAGCCCTGCGCGAATCATCTCCAGATCAATCATGCGTTCTCCATGCCTGTTTCGATCATGATATTGCCACCTGCAGGTTCGTCAGTGACTGGCACCTCGCAGCGTAGCTCGCGCCGGCGAAAATTCCAGGCCGGGCGCGGCAAAGAAAACGCCCCTGCAGCATTCTGCAGGGGCGCCTGGTCTGACCCGGATTGTCAGGCGATCAGCGGCACGATCAGCAGTGCGACGATGTTGATGATCTTGATCAGCGGGTTGACGGCGGGGCCGGCGGTGTCCTTGTAGGGATCGCCGACGGTGTCGCCGGTGACGGCAGCCTTGTGTGCGTCGCTGCCCTTGCCGCCGAAGTTGCCTTCCTCGATGTATTTCTTGGCGTTGTCCCAGGCACCGCCGCCGGTGGTCATCGAGATGGCCACGAAGATGCCGGTGATGATGGTGCCGAGCAGCACACCGCCCAGCGCCTTGGGACCGAGGATGACGCCGACCAGCACCGGAACCAGCACCGGCAGCAGGGACGGCACGATCATTTCCTTGATCGCCGACTTGGTCAGCATGTCGACGCAGGTGCCGTATTCCGGCTTGGATGTGCCCGCCATGATGCCGGGGATTTCCTTGAACTGGCGGCGCACCTCGACCACCACGGAACCCGCCGCGCGGCCGACTGCTTCCATCGCCATGGCCCCGAACAGATAAGGCACCATACCGCCGATAAACAGACCGATGATCACCATGTGATCGGACAGGTC
>Ga0209285_10000723_pt1 | contig 10642 bp, 6 predicted proteins | sample PPLLak3March2015_2_FD_187249 | JGI IMG/M metagenome (GOLD analysis project Ga0209285, IMG submission 187249) | Freshwater sediment microbial communities from Prairie Pothole Lake near Jamestown, North Dakota, USA - PPLs Lake P8 Core (3) Depth... | ecosystem: Environmental > Aquatic > Freshwater... | reverse complement strand
TCCCCCAGGCGGACCAACACCTCGCCCTCGCTGACCTGCTCGCCTTCCGTAACCAGGATTTCAGCCACATGTCCACCGATGGGAAAGGCCAGGTACATCGAATCCTTGGGGATCAGGTGCCCTTCCACAATGACCGGCAGCGGACCCTGGGGCGTCTCCGCCACCTGGGCGGTCTCATCCTTCGCTCCGCACCCGGCCAGCACGAGGGCGGCCAGGGTTAAAGCAATCAACCACTTGTAGTTTTTATTCATCGTAAACTCTCCTGTTTTGACGGTGGTCGAGTAGCCCGAAGGGCATATCGCCTGTTCTGGCCGGACAGGCCAGGGAGACCACAATTTCAGGTATTTTCTGTACACTGTTGGTTTCGATACGGTCGGAAATACACCGACCTACTCAACCAACAACCATCGAAATATTGGAAGCATACCCTTTATATTACTCATACGCCAGCACCTCCCGGATGGTCAGGCGGGCCGCATTACGGGCCGGCAGGATGCTCGCCAGTACGGAAAGCACCAACACCAGCCCCAGCCAGATGAAATATCCCGCAGCCGTAAAGACCTGCGCAATCGGCGATTCGAACACCGCCAGGCTGACGATCATCGTCAGCAGGTACGTGATCGGGAAGGACAGGATCACGGCCAGCACCCAGGAAATGGACCCGATGACCACCCCCTCGGCAATGACCGTGCGCATGATGGCCGGGTTGTCTGCCCCGATGGCGCGCATGATGCCGATCTCGCGCGTCCGCTCCAGCACGTTCATGCCCATCGTGCCGGTCAAGCCCATCGAACCGACCGAGGCGGTCAGCAAGGCCATGATAAGCAGGAAGGTGACCAGGATACCCAGGCTCTCGACAGCCAGGTCCAGCATCGCCAGGCCCGGGCTGGCCTCCCGGATCTTGAAGCCCTGCTGGCGGAAATACTGGTCCAACTGCTCGCTCACCAAGTCCTGGTAGGCGCGGTCATGCTGGGCCGTCACGACCCGGAAGGAATAAGACCGGCCCGGCAAATTGGTCACTTCGGAGATATATTCGAAAGGCGCATAGGCCAAAACGCCCTCCCGCCCGATGAACTTGAAGATGCCCACCACTTCCCAGGCTTCTTCGCGGCCATATATCTTCAAATCCAGGTAATCGCCCGGCTGCAAATCGGGGAAATCGGCCAGGATGGCCTCGCTCACAACCAGTTTCCTGACATCACCCGGCAGCATCCAGCGCCCGGAGACCAGGATGGGAGATACCAATTCGCTCGCGGCTGGCGGCGCCAGGATGTTGAGGTTGGTTGCCACCGTCCCGTCCGGATACAGGATGTCCGCGCCGACGAACGACCAGCCCTCCACCTGCTCCACCCCGTCGATCTGCTCGGCAAACTGGGTGACCTCCTTGATCCGGTACGGCTGGTCGAAATCCAGGGTCACATCGGCCAGGAAATACTGGCCAATCGAACCGATGTAATCGTTCAGGGTGACGCGCACATTGAAGACCGCAATGAAGATCGCCCCGCCCATCATCAGGGTGAACAGGGTCAGCAGGAGCCGGCCGCGCTGCCGGAACGTATTCCGCAGGGAGATCAGGAGCGGACGCGGGATGTGGACGCCGCGCCGCGCCAGGGCGGCCGTCACCCGGGTTTGGAAACGCTCGAAACCCGATTCGCGCTTCTCCCCGGACCCTGAGCCGGGTTTGGTCTCCCGTGCCAGGTCCCCGCTGATGGCGCGCAGGACCGTCACCCGCGAGCCGTTGATGACCGGGATGAACCCCGCCCCAAGAGGAACCAGGATCCCAACCGCGATCTGGATTGCAAAGGCCAGCGGCACGATCCGGTAGCCCATCAGGTTGAAACTCATCTTGCTCGCAATGAACAAGGATAGGGCATAGGCTCCCTGTCCGCCCAGCGGGACCGCGATCAGCAAAGCCAGCACGCCAAACGACAGGATCAACGCCAGGTACATGATGAACACCTGTCGGTTCCTGGCCCCCACCAGCTTCATCACGCCGATGTGCCGCAAGTGCTGGTTCAACAACGCGCTCAAGGTATTGGCGATCAACGAACTGGACAGGAAAACGATCAACACGCCCAGCGCCATCAGGATGCCCAGGATGGCATTCACGGTGGCTGCCATCGGGTGCTCGTGGGTTTTGGCAAACCGCATCCGGACAACGGTAAACCCGCTCTTCTCGATCTTGTCCTTGAGCGCATCCCCTGTGAGCCGGATATGGGCAATATCATCCTGGCCGCTCACAACCGAGGCATAGATGCGGTTGAACTGTTCCGGCTGGCCCAGGTTCGGCAGGGTGCTCATGGTAACGAAAGCCAGCGGGGAAGCCAGGAAATCATCCGCGCTGGTGGTCGGATCCTGGACAATGCCTGCAACGGGGAAACGCTTCAGCGAGCCGTCCGGCAATTCGATTTCCAGCTCATCCCCAACTTCCAGATCCAGGTCATCCAGCGCCTTCTGTTCCAGGAGGATTTCACCTTTCTCCGGAGCCGTATTCCCTTCGATGGGATTCAGGATGTTCAACTGGTTCGCTTCGAAATCCTCCACCGCCACAACATCCAGGGAAGTCCACTTGCTGCCTTGGGGAGTGCGGGCGCGCACGCTGAAGACCCGCCTGCCTTCTGCGGCATCGATCTCACTGAAGTTGCGGACTGTGGCCAGCAGGTTTTCATCGAAGTTGGACATGCGGATCTCAATGTTGGCCGGATGGTTGGCCGCATAACTGGCGCTCATATCACTGGAGATGATCACGTAAGTCCCGGCAATGACCCCGATCGAGAATACGCCAATGGCAATGGAAAGCACCACAAGGACCGTGCGTCCCTTATGCTCGAATAGATCCAACAGTACTTTTCGCCAGCGAGGTCTCATTCCTTGTTCCTTGTCTAGCGCTTCATCAAACGTCTGACTTTCCGGTGGTCGACGGCGCGGTGCTCCTCCAGCCGCTGCTGGACGATGTTCCCCAGCGCTTCTGCCGTAATCGGGGATTCCTGGATCACGCGCAGGAAATCTTCGCGCGGCAAGACCAGCAGTTCCGCCGGTCCATCGCTGGCAGCGCGCACATTGGCAATCGACTTGCCGCCGCGCAGGAGTTCGATCTCGCCGAAGAAGTTGCCAGGCCCGATCCGGGCGATGTTCACATCTGACCTGCGCCCACCCCGCAGAACGACATCCACTTCTCCGCTGGCGATCATGTAGAAGTATTCCACCTGTTGGTCGCGTGAGATGATCGTCTGCCCCGGTTGGTAGGCCCGCCGTTCTGCCAGCCGGCTGAACTCGATCATGTGCCGGTGGCGCAGCAAAGGCAGGGCGCGCACGATGGTTTCATCGATCAACTCGCCGTCGAAGATCACGACCGTGCGCGAGGTGCGGGCCGTCAGGGATGGATCGTGGGTGACCATGACGATCGTCTTGCCCTGCCCGACCAACTGCTCGAACAGGTCGATCATCGCGTTTGCAGAGCGCGAGTCGAGGTTGCCGGTCGGCTCATCGGCCACGATCAAGGGCGGGTCAGTCGCCAGTGCACGCGCAATTGCCACGCCTTGCTGCTGGCCGGTGGATATTGCCAGGGGCAATTTATTGGCCATGTTCTCCAAGCCCACCATGCGCAGGAGTTCCATGGCACGCTTTGGCCTTTCATCGAAATCATACATCCCGGCGTAATCCATCGGGAGCATGACATTTTCAAGCAGGGTCAGCATGGGCAGGAGCTGGAAGAACTGGAAGACGATCCCCAGGTTGCGGCCGCGCCAGAGGGAACGCTGGCTTTCGCTCATGTTGTGGTAGATATCCGTACCGCCGATCACCACCTGGCCAGCGGAGGGATAATCGATCCCGGTGATCATGTTGAGCAGCGTTGACTTGCCGCTGCCCGACTTGCCAACAACAGCGATGAACTCACCGGGCTGGATGGTGAGATCAATGCCCTTCAGTACCTTGAACTCCCCGGCGGCATTCTTGAAGATCTTGACCACGCCGCGCAGATCGATCATCGCTTGCCGGATCTGGGATTCGCTTGCGTTTGGGATAGCGGGCAGGGGCTGGATCATTTCGCCCTCCTGCCGGCCGGTAACAGGTCCGGAGCGCTGTTCGGGATGATCTCCCCATCCGCGAGCTGGATGTGGCGGGTGAAGCGCGGCGCCAGGGCGTTGTCATGGGTCACCATGACGATCGTCTTTCCCCGCTCCCGAACGAGATGCTCGAAGAGTTCGAAGATGTGGTCCGCCGTAAGGGAATCCAGGCTGCCGGTCGGTTCATCGGCAATAATGATGGGCGGATCGTTCGCCAGGGCGCGCGCAATCGCCACGCGCTGCTGCTGTCCACCGGAGATGAAGGCGGGCGGCTTCCTGGCATGCTCTTCCAATTCAACCAGGCGCAGCAACTCGTAAGCCCGTTCAAGGCTGACACGGGGCTGGTAGTTCCCGCTCAGGTCCATCGGGAGCATCACGTTTTCGAGCAAGTTCAGCATGGGCAAAAGCTGGAACGACTGGTAAACTACACCAACTGTCCTGCCCCGCCATAGAGCCAGTTGTTCCTCGCTGAGGGCATGGATGGCTACCACTTCACCGGAAGCACGCACCAGCACTTCGCCGGATGTCAAATGGTCAACACCAGAGATCATGTTGAGGAGCGTGGATTTGCCTGCACCCGATTTTCCGATCACCCCCAGGAATTCCCCGTTCCCCACGGAAACACTGACGCCTTTAAGCGCCGAAAATTCCCCGGCTTCACTGCAATACACTTTGACCACATCGCGGAGTTCGATGATCGGATCTGGAATGGACAAACTCTTTCCTCCACAATTAAAAAGCCAACAATCTGGATTTATTGTACACCTGTCAAATATAATATGCAAAACTTCTCATAAGCCCTTAATGGTTTTTTGATGGAAACTCGAATCCACATCATCGCTCTGGGTGTCGGCAACTTGAAACATTCGAGTTCTGCTATAAGTTAGATTCATTTGCAGCAGACTTCGCGGATTAGCGCGTAAAAATTCCCGAGGAGGCTTCATGACCGATTTACTTTTCAAGGAATTGACCTTCACCGTCATCGGTGCGGCTATGGAAGTGCACAGAATTCTCGACCCTGGCTTTTTGGAGTCGGTGTATCAAACAGCCCTTGCGCGCGAATTATCTTTACGCGGCATCCCTTTCGAACAGCAAAAACATCTTGCAGTGTATTACAAAGATATTAATGCCGGTGAGTACATTGCCGACTTTATCATAGACGGAAAATTTGTGGTTGAGATCAAGGCTGTCTCCAACTGGAATCCTCGCCACGATGCTCAGGCAGTTCACTACCTAACAGCGACCGGTATGCAACTCGCCCTCTTGCTCAATTTTGGCGCTGGTTCCCTACAACATCGATGAATCATCCGCACAGGAACGGTAAAAGAAAAATCCGTGTAAATCCGCACAATCCGCTGCAAAAAGGATACCAATGCGTAAAATCATCCTTCCCATGCTCGTAGTGACAATCCTGTTCATTGCTGTTGCACCAGTCTCCGCTGACGATACATTGCGCGTCTTCTACGCCGGGCCGGACGGCGGCGTGAAAACTGCCCTGGAACTGGCTGGTTTTGTGTTCGTGGATAATCCATCCCAGGCAGATGTACTGGTTCTCAACGGCTCCATCCCGGACCCGGGGACAGTCGCGGCGCAAGTCGAACGCGGCGCGGGGCTGGTGCTCTTCCTCGGCCCGGACATCTCCGCCGCGGACGTGAAAGCCGCCACCGGCATCCCGGTCGAGTTGACCGCCCACGAGGACGCCGTCAGCCTGACCGAGATCAAGGATTTGAGCGACCCTCTTGTTGAAGAGATCATCTGGAACGGTGCACCCCAAGTCCGCGAGCGCAGTGAAACACTGACACCGCTCTCGTCAGTCCAACCACTCGTCACCACATACGAAAACGGGGAATGGATCCTCTGGCAAGCGCGGTCGAACATTTATATTTTCAATGCCTACCTCACAGGCGATTTCAACCCACAGATCCAGGAATGGGCCTACTTCAACTACCTGGTCTATCACCTCGTCGAGCGCGCTGCAGGCCGAACCCCGCTCTCGTTCGCCGATTATCCCGCTTCCCCCGTCCCCCACGCCGCGCAGGCAACGGCCCTGCTCATTTTGATGGGATTGATGATTGTCACCACTTTCGGCGCATTCTTCATTGTGCGACGATACAGCAAGAAGCATCCGGAGGAGTTGGATAAGATCGTTTCGGACCGCAGCAGGTTCCGGGTCCAGGAGGAAGGGACGGATTGGGAGAAAGTTGGCTTCCACCGTCCGCTCAGCGGATTCCTGGTTGCACTTAGTATCGGTCTGATCATGTTCATCCCGCTCATTATTTACCAGAACCTTCTCCTACCCTCGTACATTCTGCCGTCGGCGCAGGCACTGGGCATCTGGGGTAGGATAAAGCAGTTCTTCTTCCTGGCATGGTACGTTTTCGATATGGGGACAAGTGTCGCGTTCGTAAAATACCTCGCGCAGCACCGCGTTCACGATCCAAAGAAAGGCATCCTGTACGGACAGGTGTTTGTTTGGTGGCAGGTGCTCTCGGGCGCGGTGCAGGTGGCGGTGGTTATTGGTCTGGCAAGCACCATTGCGCCGCGCTCCGCATATGCCCTGTATGCCTGGAGTGTCATCGTTCACGCCTTCATCCAAATACCCGGCTTCTACCAGGTGATGAAGTATGCACTGACGGGCCTGCAGCGTCTTGACTACAGCCGCTTGCTCGAGGTTGGCTGGGGCGTCCTTTTCCCGATGCTGACCGAACCGGTCTTTGTAATGATCATGTTCGCCTGGGGCCGGGCGCACCCGAACTTCGGAGGGTCAATGGGCGGACTGCTCGGGATGGGTATCGCTGCTTACGCAGTGGAACTGCTGACCTTCCTGGGCGGTCTCTGGCTTTACCGGCGCGTGGGCTATAACGCGCGGATCCTGTTCCTGGCACATTTCGATTGGGATGTGGTCAAGAACAGTTTCAAATTCGGCGTCTTTGAGATGCTCGGTTCAGCGGCTTGGTCTTTCGGACAGGCGATGGAAATCCTCATCACGCAAGCCCGACTCATCAACTATGCGGAAATCTGGGGGAACTGGGGCATTGCACAAAACTTCATCTACGCCTTCAACGTGACCCAAACCCTGAACGACGGCGTGATGCCCGCCATCTCGGAAGCCATCTCGAACGGTAAGAGAATCTTGAGCCAGTATTACAGCGTGATGGCTTATAAGTACAACGGACTGTTGAGTGCGTTCATAGGTGCAGTCCTGTTGGCAGTTGCTCCAAAATTTATCGTTGGATCGCTTGGGATCGAGTTTCAGCGCGCCGCGTTATATGTAATTCCTTTGACGATCTGGGGCGCGGTGCAATTCCCATCGTGGGTCGGTGACAATGTCCAGCTCGGCGCGAACAAGCCATATCTCAAGTCCATCCTGGTCTTCTCTGAGCAAATTGTCCGTGTGATCCTGTCGCTCCTCCTGATGGCGCGATTCCAGGTCACCGGCTTGATCATCGCCTACTTCATCGGGCTGGCATCGAAAGGCATTGCCGCATATCTGATCAACCACAAGGTCTGCTTCCCACAGCGGTTCTACGCCTGGCAATCGCTGGTTGCTCCCCTGCTGGCCGCCGCGGCGCACTTCGGTGTCCTGTCGCTGATCAATGGACTCATTTGGAAAGGCGAGCAGATCACCAGTGTGCTGATCTTCCTGATTGGCATCCTGCCTAGTTTCCCGCTCTTCATGTTCTTCTACGGACTGTTCGGCGGCTGGGACCGGGAGACGCTTGCCGAATTTGGCGAGGCGGCCGCACTGACCGGCGGCATGCGCTGGTTCACCCGCTGGGGCATGTACGAACCGACCCGGCTCGGGGCGCGCATCAGTCCGCTGAATGGGCGGTTCCCGATCACGAATCGCGTCGAGGCGATGGAGGAGGCGAGGAAATTGACGGAGGAGAAGGTAAAACTATAACGAGAATTACACGAATGGGCGCAGGACGCGAACAAGAACATTCGCGAAATTCACTATTTCGCGGTATTCGAAAAAGCAAAGGAGAATCCCATGCTTGAGCAACCTAAAACAACTCGTTTACGAGACAACCGCACCCTTGCTTACGCCGAATATGGTGATCCGGGCGGAAAGCCGGTTTTCTTCTTCCACGGCATCCCCGGCTCGCGTCTCTTCCACCCGCCGGATGAGATCACAAAAAAACTTGGGGTGCGCCTCATTTGCACCGACCGCCCCGGCTCCGGGCTTTCGACTTACAAACCCGGACGCCGCATCCTGGACTGGCCGGTGGATGTCTGCACCCTGGCAGATTTCCTGAAAATTGACAAGTTCCATGTTGCCGGCCATTCTGGCGGAGGACCGTATTCCCTGGCCTGCGCTTACGCCCTCCCGGAGCGCATCCTCGGCGCAGCAGTTCTGTGCGGTGCAGGTCCAGCAGATGCCAGGGAAGCCCTGGAAACCATGACGCCGCTCAACCGGCTGGCCTTTTCCATTGGACGCTTCACGCCCTGGCTGCTCTGGAGGCTTCTGGTGTGGTATCTCTACCGCATGGGACACGAGAATCCGGCTTACCTGTTCGAGCGCGGCGCCAAGGATCGTCCCTGGGCCGATACTGAAGTGCTCAATGGGCCCGGCGTGCTGGAATTGTGTTACGCCAGTCATTCCGAAGCACTGCGGCAGGGCACGCGCGGCTTTGCGTTGGAAGCGCGCCTGATCGTCAACCCCTGGGGCTTCCCGCTTGAGGATATCCGCGTACCGGTTCATATCTGGCACGGGACCGTTGATGTGGATACCCCCGTCGCAATGGGCAAGGCCATGGCCAAGCGCATCCCGGGCAGTCGTCTAACCATCTATGAAGGCGAAGGACACATGCTGCTATTCCCCCACTGGGAACAAATCCTGACGGCACTATGCAATCCAGAAACCAAAATCTCCATCTCACCCGTATCTTGATACCTGACACCTGATTCCTGACACTTGTAAACAAGGAAACCTATGCGAAAACTCCACCTCATCTCCCATACTCACTGGGACCGCGAATGGTACCGCACCTTCCAACAGTTCCGCCTGAAACTCGTACACCTGGTGGATGGATTGCTGGATATCCTGGAACAGGACAAACTATACAAGCACTTCATGCTCGATGGGCAGACGATCATCCTGGAAGATTACCTGCTCATGCGCCCGGAAAAGGAAGAGGTTATCCGCAAGTTCATCCAGAAAGGGCGTTTGATCATCGGCCCCTGGTATATCCTGCCGGACGAGTTCCTGGTCAGCCCGGAGGCCACCATCCGCAACCTGCTGCAAGGTGACCGGATCTGCAGCCGCTTTGGCTACAAGATGATGGTCGGTTACGAACCGGACACCTTCGGGCATATCGGGCAACTGCCGCAAATCCTGCGCGGCTTCGGCTTCGATACCGCCTGCCTGTGGCGCGGCGCGCCGGACCTGCCATCCGAAGTCTGGTGGGAGGCCCCGGATGGATCACGGGTTTTCACTGCTCATATGCGCGAGGGCTATGGCAATGCCGCCGGCCTGCCCACCTCCAACCCGGATGAATTCCTGGCTGAGGTTAAACGATTACAGATCATGCTGGCTGAACACTCCATTTCCGGCGAACACCTCCTGCTGATGCACGGCACCGACCACATGGAACCGCCGGCCGATACAACTGCAGCCATTGGCTCGACGCGCGGGAAACTGGAAGGAGCCAAACTGATCCACTCCACGCTGCCGGATTATCTCGCCTCCGTCAGGGCTTCGTTGAAAGGGAAGGAACTGCCGGTCATGAAGGGCGAACTGCGCGAATGCAAACGTGCCCACCTGTTGCCTGGCGTTCTTTCGACCCGGATGTGGATCAAACAACGCAACCGCGCCAGCGAAACCCTGTTGGAGAAATGGGTGGAGCCGTTTTCAGCATTTGCACGTTTACAAGTTGAAAAGCTTGAACATTCCAACCCTCCAACTTTCCAATGCATTTCCAACCCTGCCCAGATCATTCATCAAATGTGGCATTTATTGATGGAAAACCACCCGCACGATTCCATCTGCGGCTGCTCGATCGACCAGGTCCACGATGAAATGAAAGTCCGCTTTGACCAGGTGGACCAGATTGGCGAAGAGATCACCCACCTATCCCTGCAATCCCTGGCAGGGGCCATGGACACACGATCGCCCCAGCCTGCCAACGGAGCCTTTTCGGCGATCGTGGTATTCAATCCCACGACAACATCCCGGACAGACCTGGCCCAGGCCGAAGTGCATCTGCCTGCGGATGTAAGCGCTTTCACATTGGTGGATCAACAGGGCAACAGCATCCCATTCCAGGCCGAAGGGTTGGGCGGCCAGGATTTGATCAACATCCAAATGACGCGTAAAGAACTGTCGATGTTGATTGGGAATATGCACGAAGGCCGCTTCGAAAACCTTTCCATCCAGGATTTGCAGCTCAGGCGTGAAGGAAACATTATCCAGGTGGAGGCGACCTTCGGTGAGAACATGCCCACCAACCAGCAAGCCTGGAACCAGGGTGCTGAGTCCATGAAAGGTTTCCTCGATGATCCATCCGTCAGCAAATTCAACATACATGCCCGCGCCCTGGCAGCAACCCGCCTTCTTTTCAGCGCACCGGATG
>Ga0209285_10000722_pt1 | contig 10650 bp, 10 predicted proteins | sample PPLLak3March2015_2_FD_187249 | JGI IMG/M metagenome (GOLD analysis project Ga0209285, IMG submission 187249) | Freshwater sediment microbial communities from Prairie Pothole Lake near Jamestown, North Dakota, USA - PPLs Lake P8 Core (3) Depth... | ecosystem: Environmental > Aquatic > Freshwater... | reverse complement strand
ATCCAGTGATCTGGAATACGAATACCAAGAGTTTTCAAGCCCATATTGGTCTGCGGGCAGACTGCAGGTTTTTTCAGATTAATAAGCAAAGTATAAGGTCCAGGCAGTTTAAGCAACCAAGCTTTTGCAGTATTTGTCAATACACAGTTATCTTTTATCCATTCAATCGAAGGCGCTATAACCGAAAATGGATTTGACTTCCTTCCTTTCAACTTTCGTATCCTTTTAACTGCCCGGTCATCTGTTGCATCACAGCCAATCCCATATATTGTGTCTGTAGGATAAATGAAAACTGCGCCTTTAGCTATATCAGACAATACAGCCTTGTCCTCAAGGAAAGCTTTTTTTGAATAAATCTGCATTAGAACAGAAAGAAAACAAAGGAAATAAAAAGCTTACGCAGACAAAAAGCCACGCATAAAGCCAGCATCAGAGCTATTAATGTCATCCTCATCCTCAAAATAGTCAATCGCATTGTCATCATAGTAGTCTACCATGCTCTCAACCTCAACTCGCGCTGACAAGTCTCCTTAGTCAAAGCCTTAAACTGCTCAAAAAACAACTCCTGAATGTTTTCCATTCCTATCACCTCTTTACTTAGAAAACCAGATATTGCTGTTTAAATACGCCACGCGGGTGGTTGTCCAGTGTCCAGTGGCTTTTTCAAGAAAATTTATATATAAAACCTGCATTTTTAATGAAAAAGTTGTGATGACATGTTAAGACTTTATGAGAAAGTAGTGGGTGATGAAACACTTGTCGAACTGCTAGAACGCGCCGACAGAGCTAAAGACAATTATTCACCTCCAATAGTAATCGTTCTCGGAACCGACCAAAACAACGCAAAAGTACGCCACCCATTCATATTCAGCAACCAGGCAGACTATGACAAAAACTTTCCAAAAATACGCCCAAACCTGGACGGAAGAATAATCAAGCACGAATTCGGAACAGACCAATACACCTGCCTAACAGACATCGCAGACGAGGCTGATGAAAAACTGCGCGGACGATGGGTAATAATGGGCTACGGCATTGAGAACTCAGATGGCAAAAGAGAAGAAATAGTGAGACAATTCCCGACCAAACAAGCACTATTGAATGCAAGAGAAGAAGTTCTGGAAGAAATAAACGGAATAGCGCTTGTGCATCAATACGGCACAACAGACTATGAAATTGTACAAACCCTTGAGTTTATCGAAGAAGACAAAATAGTACCTAAAACTCGTCCAAAGACTTATTCTTGTCAGCAACAAAAGTCGTAGTACCCTCCTTGCCACCCATAATCTTCTTAGTCTCAATAAAACCGCCCTTTTCCAAAGTTTCAATACGCCGCTGAAAAGTCTTGTAAGTAGCAGAACCACCCTGCTCCTGGTAAATCTTGACTGGGATTTAACAAGCTGCAAAATAACGCGAGCATCATCAGCAAGAGCATCAGCAGGCTTTATAGAAAAATCAGAAAGCTTAGAAAGCGCCTTCTCAGCATGCTCAACAAGAATACGTCTTGAAGACTGGTCCTCAGCAGACAAACCAGCCTCCCTCAACAAGTGCAAACCAGCCCTGATATCACCAGAAGCCACAGTCTTATCAACAATAAGATTCAAAGCAGAATCATCCCAAAGACCAGGAGAAAAAGCAAACTCAATACGATGCTTAAGAATACCAGCAATCTCCCCAGTTGAATAAGACTGAAAAACAATCTTCTCAGGCATCAACCTCGAACGAATACGCTCATCAACAGCAAAATACCACTGAGGATGATTAGTAATCATCAAAATAGTCTTCTTCAAAATGTCAGTAAAAATATTATACAGAAAGTCAACATCCTCAACCTTATCAACCTCATCAAAAGCAAAAACAGCAGACTTCTTATTAACCATATTCTGAATAAGCTTGAACAAATCCTCAGTATTCTTGTTCTGAATGAACTTGTAGCCTAGCTGTTCACACAAATCAGCAAAAATCTTGTAAGTAGTATTCTTCTGCCAGCAATTAACATAAAGAACAAGAATGTCAGGAGCATTAACATCAGGATTCTCTTCAAGCTCCTTCAAAACGAGCTTGACCGCAGCAGTCTTTCCAATACCCGGAGCGCCTGAAATAATACAATTTCTCCCAGTCCTACCCTGCAACAACGGCTTAATACAATTAGCAATACCGTGATGCTGTTCCTCCCTGAAAGGCAGATTCTTAGGAAGCCATTCAGGATCCAACGAGTCCTCATTTTTAAACAGGGATTCACCCGCAGACAAGTCCTTCAAACCCATAAAAACATCCGAGAATTGAAGGTATAATAAATTTGTGGTACTGCAGAATTACCTTAATCTCGAACCACAATACCTGCAGAAACGGTCTGTAGGCGAAACAGTAATCCTGCACATCGGACAATAACGCCCCAAAACCTGAGCAGGAGTAGGAATACCATGAGGCTCTGACCTTTCCTTTCTTGGAGTCAAAACAAACAAGTAAACAATCTTACCAATACCAATCGCGATAAAAATCAAACCAACCCAAGCAAACAAAGAAACCCTGCCACCCATAATCCCTGCACTAACAGCTACAAACAAGCCTACGCCTATCCAAGCCCACCAGGGAATCTCAGCCATTATTACCTCTTTTTTTCGCCACCGGCGAACTGATCAACTTTTCTTCATAACCTTAAAGCCCGTGTATTTTTGCAGAACTTTAGGCATTTCCACACTTCCATCTTCGTTCTGGAAGTTTTCAATAATCGCAACAATAGTGCGCGTAGTCGGAACACAAGTGCAGTTAAGCGTGTGCACGTAAGGACGCTCCTGACCTTTCTGATAACGAATATTTGAACGCACTGCCTGATAGCTTGTGCAGTTCGAACCAGAAGCAACCTCCCTAAATGCGTTCTGAACAGGATACCACACCTCAACGTCATATTTCTTAGCCGCAATAATTCCGAGGTCGCCTGTACAGACGTTCACGACACGCATGTGCAGTCCAAGGCTTTCAAAGAATTCAACCACATTCTTCAACAGTTCTTCATGGAAATGCCAGGATTCCTCTGGTTTGCAGACAATGATTTGCTCTACCTTATTGAACTGGTGCACCCTAAAAATTCCTTTCTGGTCTTTTCCGTGAGCACCAGCCTCTTTCCTGAAATTCGTTGAATAACCAGCAAGCTTTACCGGCAATTTAGATTCGTCAAGCACCTCGTTCATGTACATGCCGATAAGCGGGTGTTCCGAAGTAGCAATGGCATACAGATCTTCACCTTCAATCTTGTACATGACTTCCTCAAAATCCGACAGACTCACAACACCTTCGTAAGCATTGCGCGACATCATGTGAGGAGGAAGTATAGGCACATATCCTTTTTTCCGCATAAAATCAAGACCATAATGCATGATAGCCATATCCAGAACTGCCAAATCACCCTTCAAGAAATACCAACGATTGCCAGAGATTTTCGCAGCACGCTCCAAATCAGCCCAATCATTCTTCTCAATCAAATCAACATGACTGATTGGGGCAAACTTGAACGTAGGTTTCTTGCCAACAGTCTTAACAACCTTGTTTTCAGCATCATCCTTGCCATAAGGAACACTCTCATGCATCAAATTAGGAATCTTAAACAAACAAGCCTTGATTTTGTCCTGCAATTCAGCCAACTGTTTTTCAGCTTCTGCAATAATCTTTGGAATGTCAGCAGCTTCCTCAATAAGATTCGAAGCATCCTTACCAGCCTTCTTAGATTCATTAATTTCCATTGAAACCTTGTTTCTTCTCGCTCTTGCCTGATCAACCTTAGTCTTCAAACCACGCCAAAGCTCATCATTCTTCAAAACAGAATCAAGAAAAGTCAAATACTCAGGAATCTGACGCTTGCGAAGATTTTCGCGCACAACATCAGAATATTGCCGGACATAATTGATGTCCAACATTTCACAAACCCCTAAAACTCAGTTTTTCATTATGATCCAAAGCATCAATAACAACCTTGCCGAATTTGTTAGACTTCTTAATTCTAACAACACCCTTCTTGCTAACAGCAAAAGTTGCCAAATATTCATCATTAACATAAAGATCAACATCCTTTCCAGAATACTGCTCCCCAAGCAAGAATTCAGCATGCTTGCCACTACCAAAACTCCTATAAGAAATCTCCCTACCAGCCGGCTTCTTTGGCTGAGCCTCCAATTCGCGAATATCCAACCCAATACCCAACTGCTGCTCCAAACCCTGAATGTTCTTACCCTGCGTACCAATAATAGCAGAAATATACTTCTCAGGAACATAAACAACAGCACGATTATCACTAACAATCTCAACCTTCACATCCTCACTATACCTCTGGAAAACACGCTCCAACTGCTTGGCAGCCAATGCCTTCGCACCAGTAGCTTTTTCCTCACGAACCGGAACAACCACTGTTTCTTCACCATACGAATAGATTTCTGCAACAAGCTTGTTAGTCTCAAAATCCACAATAACAACAACAGGCCTTGCAAGATCAGCTTCAGTCATACCAGCAGGCACTTTAACAACCATATCAATGCCCAACACCTGGTCAACCCTACCGTGTTTAATGAATACTACTGTGTCTATAACGTGAGGAATAACACCCAAGTCAATCTTGCCGATGAAACGCTGAATAGCATCCAAAGGATTAGTACCGTGAACAACACCAACCATACCCACACCAGCCAAACGCATATCTGAAAACAACAAAAAGTCCGGAACATTACGCATCTCATCAAACAAAGAATAATCAGGTCTTGACAACAACAAGACATCATGAACTTCCTCAGGAGAGCTTCTGCTGTATGACAATTGAGTTATTGTATCCGGCAAGACTAAATCTCTCGGAGCTTCAACAGTCTTAACAATCTTGCCAAGCTCAGCATACTGTTCCACTAACGCCTGCGCGAACGTGCTCTTACCCATGCCCGGCGCTCCTGCAATAAGAATACCTTCTGCATGCTTAGACAAACGCTCCCTCAACTTCTCAGACATCTCATAATCCTTCATCATCAACTTTCTAACAGGTCTCACTGCAGTAATTTCCCAATTATCACTAAAAGGCGGACGCAAAATAACAGTCCTGTACAATCCCAACTGGACAATAGTAGAACCCTCACGCTGAATCTCAAGAAAACCATCAGCCCTACAGCCAGCCTCATCAATCATCTCACGCGAAATCTCCTTAATCTCATTAGCAGTCATAAGCTCCTTTCCAACAGCAACAAACTGCCAACTCCCAGGAGTCCCCTTCTTAGCCATAGGAAGCACTCTATCCCTCAAATGAACACTCATAGTAGTCTCATCAAAAAAAGCATCAATCTTCAAAGGCTTAGGACAATACTCTTTCTGAGGAATAAACAAAACCTTAATACCCCTCGCCTCAGCAACCCTTGACTGCACCTTGTCAGCAGTCATCAAAGTAGCATCCTCATCATAAGCAAGCTGTCTGATTAAAGAATCAATCTCGCCAAGCTTGGCATACCTAATATCACTTGAAGCAGGACGCTGACCAGCAAAACGAAGAGAAAGCTTATTTTTGGCAGATAACTCCTGCAAACGCTTAACCTCATCCAAACCAAGATAACCAGAAGCACGACCAGCATTAGCCTGGTGCTCCAGTTCAGCAAGCACTGCTTCGTGCAAGATAAGTTCACCTACCTGAAGCTCACCTTTCGCCAACTGCTCGCTAACAAGCTCCTGAATTATAACAGAGGTGTCAGGAACAAGCTTTTCTACACTTTTTTGCATAACAGGAACGGAGAAAAGGGTGTTTATAAAGGTTGTTACACTTTAACAAGACAATTAAAAATTATCGTTTTCCAAAAATAAGCCGCTCGCCCTTCATACGCTCATATTCCTGGATGACTTTATCAGGAACGCGCTTATTTGCAGCAAGCGCATATTCGACATGCTTCAAATAAATATAACGCGCATACTGAGCCCTGCCCCTTCTCCACGGATCATTAATGCAACCAGGAAGCTTATCCCTTTGTCCACTAAGCGTAAACCACCGTTCATATTCTATAATATCCTCTTCACTAAAACCTCGACTGCGACTAAATGCTTTCCAATCCTTTTCCAATAAAACCTGTTCCTCAGATGTTAATTGCTTATAATTAGCAGGATAAGCAGGATCAAGCCCACCTTTCTTTTCTTCCACAGCAACCGCTTTCATTACGCGCTCATATTCATCAAGAAATTCTGAAAAAGTCATCTCCCAAGGCTCCTTAAGCCCTGCTTTCATCTCTCCGGCTGACTCTGCTTTTTTAAGAGCTTGATACTGAGAATTCACCTCATTAATGGACTGCTCTATTACCTTATCTCCTGGCTGAGAACCGAACGGCTCGCTAACAACATGCTCCCCTCCAGATATCATTCTTCTTTCAGCAGAAGGATTTCCATCACGGAACCACCAAAGAAGATCATTCTGGCACCACATCAGTTTTACGCTAGAATAAGCCCTGTCCTGATCCACCTTCGGATACTCAATAAAACCAGTCAATGTAGAATACCAAACAGTACATATCTGCGGAACGGCTGTCCCGTGAAAAATTATGTCACCAGCATAACGCTGAGGATTAAGCAGTTTCTTAACATTCGATTCAATAACCACATTCATAATTTAAAAACAAAAATGCAAGAATATAAAACTTCGCTTGTTTTCAGAAGAACTAAAACAAATCAACAAACCAGCCAACAACACGCCTATACCACGGCATACCAGAAACAGTTACAGAAACACTGCTTCTCTCACTAAAATCCTTACCAAACACGTCCTTGTAAGAAACAACAATATCAAACAAAGGATTGCCGGAAAACAACTGGTCAGAACGAATGTTAACAACAATCTCCTGATTAACAGTCAATTCACCCACATCAACAAAAGCAGAAGCGCCAGCACCCTTCACTGCAACAGAAACATTCTGAGGAAAAGAAACACTCTCCCTTGAAAGCATAAACCTAACAGCAAAAGAATCACCATAAGAAACAATCTCAGGAGCCCTAACATCAGCAATCGCTATCCTAGGAGAATCCATACGAACAACAGTAAGCATAGCCTTCTTAGCAAGAGAGCCAGATTTAACATTAACCTCAGCCTCATGAGGACCAGAAGCCGATGTAGGAACAGTGAAAGCCAAAGGAAGACTACCACCCGCAGGAATAGAAACATCCTGGCATTCTTCAAAACAAACAGTAACAGGAACAGAAACATCCGCGTGATTCTCAACAATACAATTCAACTTAGCAGTATCAGACCAAACAAAATCATCCTCAAAAGCACAAGACAAGTCAAGCAAATCCTTCTCTTTTTCAGACAATCGAGCAATAGAAGAATCAACATCAGACAAAGAAAAAACAACATCCCAAGCACCAATCGAAAAAGCAGACTTTTCAGACACATTCCTCAAATCGTAAACCTGCAAAGGAATCTCATACTGGAACTTAGGGTCAAGATCTGATTTAACACCAAACTTCCAGAACAACCGGCCACGAGAACGAGGAGGCAGGATGATAGACTGAGACTCATCACTCAACAAAGTCAACTCATTCACTCGCGCAAGAGCAAAAGTACCACCAACATAATAATCAGCCAAGTTCTCAACATCAAGAACAGCACCATTAAAACTGCCGAAACCAACACGCGAACGGATAGGAGAAACAGAAAATTTGAGAGCAGAAGGAACATTGCCAGAAGTTTCCAAGAGACCAACAGACAAAACCAAATCATTAACCTTCACATCAACATCCTTAGACTTCCACTCAAAAACAGTAGTAGGCTCCTGAGGGTCAAGACTCTCCTTCAACTTAATATGACCAGGATTAACCCAGCCAAACTCACCAAAAGTCACATCAAAAGGAACCCAGCCAACACCAGGAAAATAAACCTCAGCCCAACCATGAGGACCCCAACCCTGAGGAAACTGAGGACTATTGGAAAAAGAAACACCCGAAACAAAACGGGCAGGAATCTTCAAAGAACGAAGCATTGCAATGAACAAGCTCGTCAATTCGTCGCAAACACCCTGCTTGTTCTTCAAAACCCAAGAAGCAGGCTGAGAAACATCGGAAGTCAAAGTGCTCAAGTTGTAATCAACATTTGATTTAACCCAGAGACCAACCTTGCTGACAAGCATAAACAAATCATCCTCGCCCTGAGCAAGAAGAAAAGCCTGACCAATAACATCAGGATTATTAGAATCAATATTTTTGGTAGGCAAAACATACTTTTGAAGAGTATCAGGAAACTTTGAAGGATAAGGAATCCTGGCACGCACCCTTGAAACATCATTAACAGTCTCAACAACAGCAGAATAACCATAAGACAAAGGACCAATAGAAGGATTCTTCCACTCAAAACGAGCACGATCAGCAGTCACAACAGCATTCGCATCAAACTTCCTCACAGCAACAAAATCAGAATTCCGAGGAACAAAAACAACATCAGCCCTAATTGACTCAACAGAAGAACCCGGAGCTTCTGACACGAGATCTATAGTAGAAGAAACATTCAACTCAGCCTTAACAAAACCCGCCTGAAACCAATCAGACTGAGCAAACACAACAGGCAATAAAAACAATAATAAAAATATTTTTTTCATCCCAGTATTGTTCCCACGAACATCTTATTTTTCATATATTTGTCAAGCTCCCCTAATTTTTGACCATTAATGCAAACAACATTCAATTTACACTTTTCAGCAAGCCTTGAAGCAACAGGATCAAAAGGAGTACTCAAGCCGGCAGACCATTTAGAACAAAACATCCTCTTGTAATCCCTCCACGAAAGTTCCTTCAAAGGCAAAGCATCAGAAAACTTTTTCGGATCTTTGGTATAAACGTAATCAGTATTGCTGAGATTGAAAACCTCGTTCACACCATATTTCTCGGCCCACAAAACAGCATCATAATCAGTAGAACAGCCAGGAAGCCAGCCAGCACACACCAAAACTTTTTTGAAATTCATCTTAACAGGCTTTTGCTGAACAGGAGGAGAATTGAAAATCTGCCTTAAGAGTTCTGCATTCAAAAGAGTGGCAGAAATACCAATCCAATCCAGATCAGTATTGGGCACCTTGAACTCCTTAGCAGCAGAAATGTAAGAACGCGCGCTAAAACCGCCGCCACACACAATAATAAACCTGCTGGAGCTCTTAACGATGAATGCTTTCAAACGCTTCAAAAAGTCAACCTGGATTTGGCCAGGATTAATCAGGCTACCGCCAACTGACATCACCACAATTTTTTTCATATCTGGAATTTAAGAAAGACTATTTATAAAACTTGCTCGCAAAAGCAGCACCAATCAGACTAGCATCATAGTTTGTTATGACTTTTATTGGAATTTTCTCAAGCAAAGCCCTGTACTCAACATTTTTTACGAATTCTAACAAGAATTCCCTGCCAAACAATTGAGGGTTTTTTGCAGCAATACCACCACCAATAACAACTCCACCCCTTGCAAGGCCATCAAGCACAAAATTCTTAGCGCAACGAGCATAAAATTTAATGAACTGCTTTCTTGCTGCTTCTGCAGCAGGCGACTCTTCTTTCATGATTTCCGCAGGGTCAGAAGTTCCAGAACCTTCATACTTTGAACGCATAAAATTGTATAACGTGACAATACCTCTGCCTGACAGAATATCATCATATTCAAAAGATTTCCTTGACCAAATCAAAAGCTCAGACTCTTCAGCAGTAACCGGCAAATCAGCATGACCACCCTCAGACGGAGAAGGAACGTATATTTTTCCATTGTAATGCAATAATGACTTTCCAAGCCCAGTACCTGCACCAATCAATGCTATTGGAAGACTACAAGATTTGCCTGCACGCAAAACCTTCACGTCCTTTGACTGCAAAACATTCACAGCATATCCTAAAGCCTCAAAATCATTAAGCAACACACAATTAAATGGCAATTTTCTGACATCCACCTTCCAGTTCAATTTAGTAGGCTTACAAGTTTTCCTGTCTGAAGAAACCACACCAGCAGCTGCAACACAAGCAGCTGAGATTTTAACTTTAGCATCCTTAAGAACCTGCTTGACTGCATCTTCAATTCCCTTCAATTTTTGGCTTTCGAACTGATATTTTTTGTGCAGAATAACCTTGCTGCCTTTGAAAGAACAAAGAGCAATATTCGTGTTAGTGCCGCCTATATCTGCTGATAAAATCGTTTTAAGCATACTGCTTGATTTTTTAAGAAGCTTAAAAAGTTATTGCTGTCACAGAGGACCAACTCCTATGTTAAACTCATAAAGAGAATTCATATTCTTAACAAGACCTTTCTTGAACTCCAATACAAAAGCAGGATTTTTCTCGCGCGTCTTCTTTCCCGTAGTACTCGTGTAATAGACCTTGCATTTTAGTTTTTTAAGACCAAGCTTTGACAGCCATTTTCCAACTGCAGGGTTGGCTGTTGTTCCATAAAGCAGGTCTGCATTTCTTTTGTCCGCTTCTTTTATACACGATTTTATTATGTGCGAGCCGAGCCCTTTGCTTTGGAAATCAGGGTCGATGAGCACTCCAAATGCAAATAACTTAACGTTTCCGAGTCTTGATTTAACCGTCCGCCACAGGAACTTGCCTGAGCCAACAAGCTTGTTTGTTTTTGTTCTTACCAAAAAATGCATCTGTGGTTTGACAGTGGAATAA
>Ga0209285_10000721_pt1 | contig 10652 bp, 10 predicted proteins | sample PPLLak3March2015_2_FD_187249 | JGI IMG/M metagenome (GOLD analysis project Ga0209285, IMG submission 187249) | Freshwater sediment microbial communities from Prairie Pothole Lake near Jamestown, North Dakota, USA - PPLs Lake P8 Core (3) Depth... | ecosystem: Environmental > Aquatic > Freshwater... | reverse complement strand
CTTCAACATGGCATGTAACTGAACATCGCTCATATAGCTGCTGGTGATTGCACCCGATGGGCAGTGCGCCGCACAAGTCCCGCAGCCGGTGCAGATGGCCGGGTCGATCCAGGAAGCGAAACGATCTTTCGCAATCTCCTTCAGTGATGGCGCGTCGAACTCGCAGATACTGATGCAGGTAGAGCATGCCCGGCAGCGTTCGGGATCCACATAGGCGGAAAACGGGGCATGGCGCTCCAACCGTCCCAGCCAGGCAGACACACGTGCAACTGCTGCCGCGCCGATCAACTCACCATCCAATTCAGGGCTGCAGGCGAAGATGCCCGGCAGGTGAGTTTCCAAGGTATCCCAGCCCGGCTCGCGACCCAGGGCTGATGAGATGCGTTCCATTTCCCTTGTATCCTTTGGCGCCAGCACGAGCGCAGATGCTGACAATACCTGATCACCCCTGATCGCCCGGTATTGCCCGCCCGTCCTTTCGATGTGCTCCGGAAGCCCCCGGAAGCGGAAAGCTGGTATCCCCTGCCGTTCGAGCATGCGCTTGCAGGGGGAAGCAGCCAACCCACTGCCGACGATCAACACCGAACGCTCCACCTTGCGACTACCCACCCAATTGGCCTTTCCGGCGCGCGCCGCGGCAACGGCAGCTGAAACCAACACAGTTGCTTTGGCCGTGGCCGCCTGCGGATCGTCGGCATGCACCCAGGCACACTGTTCACGGATGTTGACGAACTCGAAGTGAACGGGAGTGGCACAATCCAATCCCTGTAGGTTATATTTGCAGCGCATCCGCTGGTAGGTGCAGCTGAAGCAGATCTGATCCACCGCACAGCAGGAACAGGCTGCCAAAATGACACGGTTCAAACCATGTTCCCGGATGGTTTGCCCGATCCGCCCGGCAGCCTCCGGCGAACAGGCGAAGGGCAGAACATCCGCGTAGACCACATCTGGCAGGCTGCCAGCCTGCCCACGCACAACATTCGTATCCACCACCCCGGCAATCTGGTCACCGCACTGGCAGATGAAAACTCCCATCCGGCCAGTGCCTTCCAGCAATCCAGAACTGGTAATAACCGGGAGGGCCAGCCGCTCCTTCATACTGCCCAGCACATGCGCCGAAATTGCGGAAGCGGCCAACTCATCCTGCGGGGGAAGGTGATAGATGCCTGGTTCTACACCCCACCCATTATCCTTCTGTTGATCGGCATAGAGGACCGCACCCACATCCAACTCATGGTAGGTTTCATGCTGATCGTGTACGATCGCCCCCGTCTCACAAACCTGCACGCAGGCCTGGCATTCGCTGCAAGGCCCACAAGCCAGGCAGCGCCGGGCTTCGGCGATGGCCTGTTCAGCCGTAAAGCCCAGCTCGATCTCATCAAAACTGCTGACGCGTTGCTCCAAGGGAATGGTTGGCACCGCAATGCGGGGGACGGGTGTCAATTCTGACTCTGCCAAGACTCGCCGGGCAATGGGCACTTCACGGGCATCCACCACCAATTCCCGGGGCAGTTGACCCTTCAGGTAAGCATCGATGGCTGCCGCGGCCTGTTTGCCCATCCCGATCGCTTCGATAACCACCATCTTGTCGGTGGTGACAGCATCCCCGACCGCAAAGACTCCCGGCCGGTTGGTCATGAAGCTGACATCTGCCACGTTGATGCGTTCGCTGCGGGTAATGGCGATCTGGTGACCGGGTCCGAGGAACTCCAGGTCGGGGGCCTGACCGATGGCCAGCACCACCCGGTCGAGCTTGATGACGAATTCACTGCCAGCGATCGGAACCGGTCTGCGCCGTCCGCTGGCATCCGGTTCGCCCAGCTTCATGCGGATGCATTCCAGCCCCCGGACACCGGTCTTCTCATTGCCCAGCACGCGCACCGGCGAAACCAGGTATTCGATAACCACACCCTCATGCTCGGCATCCTCGATCTCCTCGGGCATGGCCGGCATTTCGGCCCGCGTTCGGCGGTAGAGTATGCGCACATCCTTCACACCCAATCGCCGCAGCGAACGGGAGACATCCATGGCCGTGTTGCCGCCACCCAGCACGGCCACGCGGGTCGCTGCTCCTTTATGGAGCACCTGTTGCAGCATGGACTTATATTGCGGATCCTTGACCCGCCGGGACAGGTTGATCGCCCGCAGCAAGTCGATGCCGTGAACTACGCCCGGAAGTTCTTCACCTGGGATTCGCAGATCCTGGCTGCGGTGGGCACCGACCGCCAGGCAGACTGCCTGGTAACCATCTGCAAACAGGTTATCCAGGGTGTATTTCCCATTCGGGCCGATGGCCGTGTTGAGGCGAAGTTCTACACCCAGATTTTTGATGTGTCTGTACTCCCGGGCGATCACATCCCTGGGCAGGCGATACTCCGGGATGCCAACGGCCATCATGCCGCCGATGACCGGCAGTTTCTCGAAAACCGTCACCCGGTAGCCCAGGCGCGCCAGGCGTTCGGCAACGGCCATCCCGCCCGGCCCGGCTCCGACCACGGCCACCTTCGGTACATTCGGGGCAGGTGCTTCGATCTTTGGTTTACGGCGGGTCTTTTTCTTGGTCAATTCCCAATCAGTGACAAAACGCTTGAGCAGGCGGACAGCGACTGGCTTGTCGATCTCCGCCCGGCGGCAGTTGAACTCACAGGGATGGGTGCAAACCCGCCCGCAAATCCCCGGGAAGGGGATGGCTTCGCGGACCAGGTTGATGGCTTCCTGGAAGCGTCCCTGGGCGATCAAGGCCACATAGCCCTGGACATGGATGCCGCCGGGACAGGTATTGGCGCAGGGTGGCTTGCCCAGCTTATCGATCGCCATGCAGCCAGGCTGGCCATCCAGGTAAATGGCTTTGTGATCCGTGCCGGGGACCGTCACAGGGCAAACTTCCACACACTTCCCGCAGGCTGTACAGCGGCTCAGGTCCACATAACGGGGATGGCGGCGCAACTCGACGTGGAAACTACTGGCCTTCCCTTCCATGTGGTTGATATGGGTGCTGGTCCACAGGGTCACGTGTGGATGGCGGGTGATCTCCAGCAAGCGGCTATTGGCCAGGTGGCGGGGCATGACCATCCCTTCATTCCCCAGGAACGGAGTTGGCTCAACCAGGTGCACGGGGATGCCCGCATCTGCCAGATTCAGGGCAGATTGCAGGCCTGCCGGGCTGCCGCCGATGATGAGTACGCCTTTTGCCATCGATAATCCTCTCATTTTTTGCCTGTCAGTGCCAGACCCTGTTCATAGCCGATCTCGAAAACCTTCATGTTCAATTCCACAGCCCGGCCCGGCACTGACTCAGCAATGGCCTGGCGCATGGCTTCCCGGCTGACGATGCCGGTCATGGCTGCCCACAAACCGAGCATGACCGTGTTGGCAGCCCGGTTGCTGCCGGCTTCTTCAGCGATGCGGGTGGCCGGAACGCCGCGGGTGGTGATGTCGGTGCGATGATCGGCAGGCAGGGTCACCAAGCTATCATCGATTAACAACAGACCGCCGGGCGCCAGGGTCGGGATGTATTTGGCATAAGCGCCCTGCGACATCATGATCATGCTGGTTGGCTGTATCAGGTGGGGGTGGTGGATGGGATCGCTGGCGATCATCACCTGGGAACCGGCTGCACCGCCGCGCGCCTCGGGGCCGTAGCTCTGGGTGAAACAGGCTTCCAGGCCATCGTAGATGGCGGCTGCCTGCCCGATGATCCGCCCGGCGCTGAGGATGCCCTGGCCACCGAAGCCGCCCAGTTGCACCTCGGTGCGGGGAATGCGATCCATACGCACTGCAACCTTCACCCGCCGGTCAAGCGCCTCTTTTTCGGCCAGCCAGAGCTTCCCGGCTTGTTCGTTACGCTGATCCATGGCTCCTTTCAGGCTGGGCTTGGGCTCATCCAGGAATTTACCTTCGATGATCTCGACGATCTCGCCCTTTTCATTGACCTTCACATCGGCATCCTTGGGATGGGCGCCATTCATTGTTTTACCGACTTTCTGGTAGTACTTCATGATCTCCAGGCCGCGTCGCCCGAGTTTCTCCGGGTCGAGGCCGCGCCCTTCCGGGTTCCAACGCGCATAGGCGGTGGAACAAGGCGCGATCACCTCCACGAAGCTGAAACCGGGATGCACCAGCGCCTCGCGCAGCGTCCATTCCAGTTGGCGGGCATGCAGTACCGTCCAACGGGCCACGAACGAGGCGCCGCTGGCCGCCGCCAGGTAGGGCAGGTTGAACGGGTACTCGAAGTTGCCGTACTGGCTGGTCACCGCCCGGGCTTCGTGCGGCGTAGTCGGCCCAACCTGCCCGCCGGTCATGCCGTAGTTGAAGTTGTTGACACAGATCACGGTGATATCCAGGTTGCGCCGGGCGGCATGGATGAGATGGTTGCCGCCGATGCCGGCGATATCGCCATCGCCGGATACGACCACCACTTTCAGTTCAGGATTGGCCAGCTTGAGACCGGTGGCAAAGGGCAGCGCCCTTCCATGAGTAGTGTGGAATGAATCCAGTCGCACATAACCGGCGATGCGACCCGTGCAGCCGATCCCGGAGACCACCGCTACTTTATCCAGGTTCCAGCCCTGCTTCTTTTCCAGCCACTGCAGGGCGCCGATGAAGGTCGTCAGGGCAGTCCCCAGGCCGCAGCCCTGGCACCAGATATGCGGCAGCCGTTCGCCCCGCAGCAGGCTGTCCATCGGGTGCTGGCCGGTGATCCAGTCGCTTTCATCCGGGGATTCATACCCCAGCATGATCAAGCGTTCACTGCGATGCATCTCTTCTTCAGGCATGGCTCACTCCTCCGCCGATCCACCCGTTACCTTGCGGACATGCGCTTCCTCCCGCACCTCCCGCCCGGCAGCCCGCCGGATGGCATTCAAAACCTTGTGCGGCTCCAGCACATCCCCGCCTGGGATGTTGACCCCCAGCACCTGGGCTTGCCCGGCTGCGCAGCGTTCCACTTCCAGGATCATCTGTCCCATGTTGATCTCCGGCACCACGAAGGCCCTCAAGCCCTTGGCCAGTTGCCGGATGCGCGCCTCAGGGAACGGCCAGACGGTGATGAGCCGCAGGTATCCCACCCGGATGCCCTCCTGGCGGGCTTGTTCGATCGGCCACAGGGAAGTCCGGGCCGAGATGCCGTACGAGACAACCACCACTTCGGCATCATCCATAAATTTCTCTTCGACCTGGATAATATCGTCGCGGTGCTTGCGGATCTTTTCGATGAGCCGGGTGACAACCCATTCCTGGGCGGCAGCGTTCATGGCCGGGTAGCCGCGCTCGTCATGGGTCAGGCCGGTGACGTGGATGCGATAACCTTCGCCGGCTTTCGTCATCGGCGAAACATAGCCATTGTCGTTCCCGGCGTTATCTCGGTAGATTCGGAAATGGTCAGGCTCCACATCTCCCCGGCGCACCTGCGGCCGGTTGACGATCCCGATCTCCTCCGGCGGCGGGATGACCACCTTCTCGGTCATGTGGCCGACCTCGGCATCCGCCATGACCAGCACCGGCGTTCGGTATTTCTCGGCCAGGTTGAAAGCCCGTATGGTCAGATCGAAGAATTCCTGCGGGGAAGTCGGGCAGAGGGCGATGATCTCGTAATCCCCATGGGAACCCCAGCGGGCCTGCATCATATCCTGCTGGCCGACCAGGGTGGGCAGGCCGGTCGAGGGTCCGCCGCGCTGGACGTTGACCAGCACGCAAGGCGTTTCGAGCATGATGCCCAGCCCCAGGTTTTCCATCATCAGGGAGAAGCCGGGACCGCTGGTGGCGGTCATGGATTTGACCCCCGCCCACGAACCGCCCAGGATGGCGTTCATGGAGGCCAGTTCATCCTCCATTTGAATATAAACGCCACCGACCTGCGGCAGACGGAGCGACATCCGTTCAGCGATTTCGGTGGCGGGGGTGATCGGATAACCAGCGAAGAACCGGCAGCCAGCCAGGATGGCCCCTTCGGCGCAGGCGTGGTCGCCGAGCATGAAATGGGCGCCGGTCAACAAGCCGCGGCCTGCGTTCATGGCTGGGCCTCCTTCCGGTTGACCGGGATGATCCTTTCCGGGGCGCGCCGCCCGCCATCATCCACATAGATGGCGAAATCCGGGCAGAGCAGGGCGCACAGGCCGCAGTTGACGCATTCCAGGTCAACGGTCATTTCAGGGGGATGGTAGCCCTTGGAGTTGGTGCGCTCCGAAATGACCAGCAGGTGCTTGGGGCAGAACTCCACGCAGAACCCGCATCCCTTGCAGCGTTCCTCGATGACATGCACGATGCCGATCGGGATCCGGACGCGCTCGCGGTCCAACGGTTGTCTCCAGTATGTCATGACACCTCGATTCGAGCCAGCCTCTTGCCCAGGCTGGGTGCTCCTTGTGGCGGCGGATAGCGGGAAGGGTCTCACCACGAAGGGCACCAAGGACACAAAGGAGGAAAAAAGAACAGATTCTTGTGCGTCTCCCCTTCGTGAGCGCAGTGTCCTTTGTGGTTGTAACGATCTTCCGGTTGAAAACAGCGGAACCCGTATATCGAATTAGATCTATCCGGTTTCATTGTATAAGAGTTTGAAGAGGAGATGAATAGATAAAAGTACCTAATCCCGCATTACGAAGGTACGCTCATTTTTTAGTTTATTGTGGAGCTGAAAGGTGTCGCACCAGCATCGTCCAGTTCAACCGTCCCGCTAATCTGGCCATTAACAAAAAACTGTGTCTCCTCCCAAGCGCTCGCTTGAGTGCCGCAGGACGAATTCAGCGCCCGCAGTTGAAAATCATATCCGGGGTAAAGCGGCACAAAACTAAACGCTGACCAGTCAGTCGGATAATCAAACCAGGTCGTCATCATAATACACACACTGGGCAAGGTAGTACAAATCGTGCTGGTTGGCGACGGCCAGGTCCGAAACATGTATTTTTCCGCCTGGGGAATTACCGGCCAGGACAACTGAATCTTATCAGTCTCACTGATGACATTAACTGTGGCATTTAGAGCCGGCGTCCGGGCAAACGGTGTCGCCGGAATCCCGGCATCCGTACTCGGGCACGTTCCGCCGCAGCCGTCATCCTGGCCGCAAAGCGGCGCATTGCACACTTGCGAACAGCCGCAAGCCGCGTCAGCCACACATCTTTCTTCCAACTCGCACCAAGCAGGGACGCAATTTTGGCTCTGGTAGCGCTGGTTTGTGCCAACGCAAATCCCCTGATTGCACGCCCCGTTAACCCACCCATCGCAAACGCAAGTCGGCGGTAGTGGTGGCGGCGGCTCAGCCACCTGCCGACAGCACGACCCGCTCCTGATCCAGTTTTCGCCAGTACAATAATCTGGCACCGACGTCACCCCGCAGTACTTGCCGATCACTGATAAACTGTAGCGGCAGATCCCCGGCTGGTTAACGCAAATTCTTTCTGCCAAAGGTGAAATCCATCTTTGCGAACAATAACCAGAAGTCAAAACACAATCGCTCGGCACCCACAAATTCTGCTTGGTGGTGTAGCATTCATAACCAGCGGCGCAGTCGCTGTCGCCTTCAGGATAGCGGACATTAATCTGGGCCAGCACCTTTGACTGGCTTAACACTAAAGCCATGAAAAAAAATACAATAGCGACTAACCAATATTTCACCCTTTCAGTGTAGCCAATTCTTATTTACCAGTCAAAGGCCGCATTCCGCCATTTACTGCCGCTGATTGAATCTCCACGACTATCTGCCCTCCGCTTGTTACCCCTTGGTCCCGCAAAGCCTGTTTTGATGCTTCATCAGCGCCAAGCACAAAAAACTTATACATCCTTTGCTCAGGATGAATTAATTCTTGCAATTCTTCGTCTGGTAATATTGTCGGACTCTTTGTATAACTGTTTCCAGTATCAAAATCTCCATTAAGACCGTATAGAAAAACAATTGCAAACCGATTCTTATTCACCCCGTTTTCCTCTTCCTGCAGCAGCACTTTCACCTCAATCCAGTTGCCGTCTTTGTCCAAAGTTCTTGCCATTGCAAAAGTTTTATTACCTTCAGGAATTAATGGCTGGTTTTCAAAAATTAATATTACTTCATGCCAATTTGCAGCCAAATCTTCTGCCGGCATAATACATTCCCCGCCAATTGCATTGCCATAATTCTCCATCTGCACTGCCGCCGCGTCCCAGTCAAATTGCTCAATCTTAACCCATGAATTGGTCTCTGCATTCCACTGGAATGTTGGCTCAGCGCCTGCTGATGCTCCTGCCAACCATTGCCCGTCTGCGTTCTGGAATGGCACTAAATTCTGCTGGTCAGCCGGCAGCTGGGCCGCTAACGTATTCGGGTTTAACTTCCATTCTCTCGTCCAAATATCAAAATATTCCAAATAGGCTTTGCCGCCGCTGGCTAAACTAATTTCATTTCTCACTACAATCAGTTTCTCCCCGGACCAAACCACCGTTGCCTTTTCCGATCCGGGAATCAACCCGAATTGCTGACCGTTAACAAACTTAAATACTTTTTCCGGATCGTCTGCCACCTGCACCGGATATTCTTTAAAACTGCCGTCCGGATTTATTGCCCAGATAATTCCCTGGCTATTTTTGCCGTAAATCTGGATCCGGGCATTATCCCCGTATTGCTCGTTCCACAACGCTACCGCTTCAGTTGCACCGGTGATCTGACCGCTAACCGCCATTGATAAATCAGCAATTCCTTGTTGGATGTCTGCCGGCACTGTGCCCCGCTTGAATACATCTGCTCTACTGTTGGCGATATGGTGGATTCATTAACTTCCGCATCCTGCCCGTCCATCCCCATCCCCGCCACGATGGAAATATCCAGGGTTTCCACTGTTGGCGTTGGTGCTGGGATTGTTGTCGTTGGAACTTGTGTAGTTGTTTGCGCGCTGCATCCAGCCAATATAAGCAATAACAAAAAACTTATTTTCCACCCGGTGAAGCATAGATTCCTCCTATCTGCATTAAACAGTCCGGTCGAATTCTCAATCGTCATGGGCATTATAAGGCAAATTGTTGCCAGTCTACAGCGCGCATTCCTGATAACGATAATTCGCGTCTCCGCGTTTTGACCATTGGTTTTGTGCTAAAATTCCAACATTGCAAGGAGTATTCGCTATGTCCCGAATTAATTGGCAGGATTACATCGTCATCGATCCCGAGATCCACCACGGCGAACCGTGCATCAAAGGGACGCGCGTACCCGTGGCGGTCATCGTTGGCAGCATTGCGGATGGGATGACCATTGACGAGATTATCAACGAGTATCCGCAACTCAATCGTGAGACAGTACGCGCCGCGTTGGCTTACGCGGCGGATATGGTTCGTCAGGATATCCTTTTGCCGCTGGCAGGGTAAATCAGCATGGCAGTTGCCATCAAAGTCGATGAAGATTTACCGCGTGCGGCTGTACAATTATTACGCGAACACGGTTACGACGCGGTCAGTGTGACTAACCAGCAAATGGGTGGATGGAAAGACGCTCCCCTCTGGAAAGCCATCCAGGAAGAAAACCGGTTTCTCGTTACTGCCGAAAAAGGCTTTGCGGATATTCGCATATATCCCCCAGGCAAACACGCTGGCGTTTTGCTTATCCGCCCAGATGAAGATGGGATTCGGCCCATCACTGAACTGCTTGCCAAGATCCTCGCCTCATACAAATTGGGGGATCTCGCAGGGAATGTGACGGTCGTCACGCCGCGTGGGATTCGAATGCGAAAGGCTTAATATACTGCCGTTTTACCAGAAAATCGAAAAGATGCATCGTGGATTGTCCACAGTGCGTCTTTTAGCTTTTGCCCAAATGCCCATTCCCATCGACCGCCTCGTCCGCTCCCGCCGCAAGACCATCGCCCTGATCGTCCGGCCGGATGGCTCCCTAAAAAAATAACCCGATGCACAGCGGCATCGGGCTAGGAAATTTTGAGATGTGGTTTCTACACAGCCAGGGGGGAGAGTTTGTACACGCGGGCTAATTTCGTTGCGGTTTCGAAATCTTTTTGTCGAAGCGCCTCGCGAACATCATCGAGTTTCATCGCGTCAGCTACGGATAAATAAGGGGACCAGTCATCAGTTGTGTAAACCAATTCCACATCCACTTCAGCAACATACTCGCCTGAATGGATCAACTTGGTAGTTCGTTTTTTGGTCATTTCTTCCTCCTTGAAAAATCATCCGACCAGCGGGCTGGATCGGGTCTGTAAGCTGTGACCAATACAGCAGGAAAGGTCGCATTTTTAGGGATACCCCAGAGTACATGGATCGGCCTGTTTTGGCCATCATATTGCAGTACCAGCACACAGGGACCCTTGGCATAATCAGGGTACTCTTCAACAACGATCGCTCTTGGAACACTTGCCAGTACATCACGAACGAGGATATTGTCGTCAGCTATTTCATCGTACCCATGAGCGGAAATCCGGGTTTGGTTCTGTTCGATGAGCTTGAGAATTTTCTGGAAGATTTCGCTCATGAAGGGAATTATACATGAAAACAGGATTCGCTCCCCGCCGAGAATGGGGGATGGAATTTCTCGCAATCTTCGCCACATTTCTGGTGTAGAATGCTCCCAGTCCAACCTAATGAGGATCCCCACATGCCCATTCCCATCGACCGCCTCGTCCGCTCCCGCCGCAAGACCATCGCCCTGATCGTCCGGCCGGATGGCTCCCTGGAAGTGCGCGCCC
>Ga0209285_10000719_pt1 | contig 10669 bp, 5 predicted proteins | sample PPLLak3March2015_2_FD_187249 | JGI IMG/M metagenome (GOLD analysis project Ga0209285, IMG submission 187249) | Freshwater sediment microbial communities from Prairie Pothole Lake near Jamestown, North Dakota, USA - PPLs Lake P8 Core (3) Depth... | ecosystem: Environmental > Aquatic > Freshwater... | reverse complement strand
TCCGTTACGCGTTGGTGATCGTGTTATGGGAGCTATCGATATTCAATCAGAAAGGGAAAATGCTTTCAACGAAAATGATATTGCCATCCTTCAATCCCTGGCAGATCAAATAGCCATTGCCATTGATAACGCGCGTTCATATGAACTCGCTCAACAGGCTGTGCAGGAAATGCGAGAACTTGATCGCATCAAAAGTCAGTTCCTGGCAAATATGAGTCATGAACTTCGCACCCCGTTGAACTCCATTATTGGCTTCTCTCGTGTTATTTTGAAGGGCATTGATGGTCCCATCTCAGAGCTACAACAACAAGACTTGAATGCTATCTACAACTCCGGTCAACATCTGCTCCGCCTGATCAATGACATCCTCGACTTATCTAAAATTGAAGCTGGCAAAATGGAATTGGCGTTTGATGATGTCAACCTGGCCGAAACGATCACGAGTGTACTTCCCACAATATCTGGCCTGATCAAAGACAAACCCATCAAGCTCAAACACGCGATTGCAGAGGATCTACCCATTGTACGGGCTGATCCAATGCGCTTGCGTCAGGTTTTAATCAACCTGCTTTCCAATGCCGCAAAGTTCTCCGAGGAGGGTGAAATCTATGTAGAGGCAGGCATCAAGGCAAACTCCAACGGACAGGATGAAGTATTGATTTCGGTAAGCGATACCGGTCCGGGCATCTCTTCAGAAGACCAGGCAAAACTCTTCCAGCCATTCTCGCAGGTAGACGCATCTCTGACCCGAAAGACGGGAGGAACCGGATTGGGTCTTTCCATCTCTCGGCACCTCGTTGAACTCCATGGCGGTAGAATAGGATTGCACAGCACTGAAGGCCAAGGTTCTACTTTCTACTTCACACTTCCAACCCCAAAGATCAAAGAATCCTCAATGGATTATAAGGAACTCAATGGCGCCAAAATCATCCTGGCGATTGATGATGATGTCCAAGTCATCAGCCTATACGAACGCTACCTGCAACCACAAGGCTACCAAGTGATTGCCCTGACCGACCCAACCCAGGCCAAGCAACGTGTCAAACAACTCAAACCCTTTGCTGTCACATTAGACATCATGATGCCTGGCAGGGATGGATGGCTGGTCTTAAACGACTTGAAGACTGACGCTGAAACGCGGGATATTCCGGTTATCATTTGCAGCATTCTAGAAGATGAGGAAAAGGGGTTCAGCCTTGGAGCAACCGATTACCTTGTAAAGCCCATCTTGGAGGAAGACCTCATCAATGCTCTCAATCGCTTGAACAACACTGGCGACATCCGCGATGTTCTTGTGATCGCCGATGACCCTGAGGATCTACAACTAATTGGCAAAATCCTCAATCAATCTACAAATTACAGGGTCATCCTGGCTGAAGGTGGACAACAAGGCTGGCAGTCACTATCGTCAAATCCTCCACATGCCGTGATTCTGGATCTATTCATGTCCGATATGGATGGATTTTCCATACTCGGCAGGTTACGTACGAATCCTATATTGAGGGATATCCCGGTTATTGTAATCAGCGGAACCGACTTGACCGCCGAGCAACAACAACAACTAGCCAAATTTGGACAAAGCCTGCTAAAGAAAAGTGCTCTAAATGATACAGAATTGTTTTCGATGCTCGATAATGCCTTAAACCGTTTATCTCTTAAGAAAGGGGCCTGATCTCAATGACTTTCGAATTAATTTGTATTGATTGTGGTCACACCGCTCCATACTTCCCGACTTCGATTAACTGTCCACGCTGCAATAGTCAGTGGAGACAGGCGAAATATGATTATGAAGTTATTGCCAAATCATTACCACAACTCTTGCCTGGGCGCACGTTTGATCTATGGCGCTATCGCGAACTTCTCCCTATCCACAACCCCAACCCAGCCCTGTCGCTTGGGGAGGGGGGTACTCCCCTCATCCAGGCGACCAACCTTGGGATGATGCTCGGATGTCCAAATATCTTTATAAAGGATGAACGCCAAGGTCCAACATCATCCTTCAAGGATCGACAAGCCGCCGTGACGGTTGCCGCCCTAAAGGAAGCCGGTATTACAGAAATGGTGGCTGCCTCCACCGGTAATGTGGCAATTTCCTATTCAGCATATGCAGCTCGGGCAGGTATCAAATTATGGGCTTTTGTCACCAGTCTCGTTCCGGCAGTGAAAATGCGGGAGATTGCCCTGTATGGGAGTCAAGTTATCAAAGTGACCGGGTCGTACGATCAGGCAAAACAGGTAGCCGCAGAGTTTGCCCGTCAACGCGGACTGTATCAGGATATGGGCGCCCGCACCGTTACATCCATCGAGGCAATGAAAACCATTGCCTATGAGATTGTTGAACAACTCACTGCGATACTTGGTCCCGATCCAAACAATTCAACGAAAAGGACAAAGCCACTTTGGCGCACACCTAACTGGTACATTCAAGCAATCAGTGGCGGGATGGGACCGCTGGGGATCGCCAAAGGGTTCAGAGAATTGGTTGACATGGGCCTGATTGACAGGATACCCGGGATCGCTCCCATCCAGGCTTCTGGCTGTGCACCAATGGTGAACGCATGGAAAGATGGCCTCGATAATGCCATACCGGTTCCATCTCCACGCACACTGATTGAAACATTGGCCACTGGTGACCCTGGACGGGTATACCCTTTGCTAAAGAAATGGGTAACAGACACAAATGGAACCTTCGAAAGCGTAAGCGATGAAGAAGCTTTCCGCGCCATGCACGTGTTGGCAAAGATGGAAGGAATTTCAGCAGAACCTGCGGCAGCAGTTTCTTTTGCAGGTTTGTTCAAACTAATCCGGGCAGGGATAATAAAACCCACTGATGTTGTTGTAGTGAACTGTACGGGTCACACACTCCCGGCTGAGCCGTCTGTATTGGGCGATAATTGGGCTCGCGATGTTGTTTTGCCAACCAAACAGGCTGCCGATACCCCCCAGGATGGCCTCCTGGCAGCACTCAGCCATGTTGCTCCCGATCGTTTTCCAAATGTTGCGATTGTGGATGACAACCCGGAAGTCAGGAGAATGATCCGGCGCATCCTGCAATCTCAGGGCAACTTCACACTCTACGAAGCAGTCAACGGAAAAGAAGCACTGGAGTTGATTGGACGAGAACTACCGGACTTAATCATCCTTGACTTAATGATGCCTGAACTCGACGGGTTCTCAGTACTGGATGCGCTCAGATCCAAACCTGAAACCGCTTCCATTCCCGTCATTGTAGCAACAGCCAAGGAACTTACTTCGGAAGAAAAAAGTCGCTTAAAGGGACAGATCCAGGCACTCATGCAGAAAGGTGATTTCCTAAGTGACGAATTCCTTGAAGAGGTACGAGCTCTGGTTCGGTAACCCAAACGAGATGTGGAAGTGGATAAGATGAGCTTAAAGGGCGGAAAAACCACAGGGATCAGTTCTGCATTAACATCCGCGCTGTTCCTTGGACTTGCACCCGTTATCGGCAAGCAAGCCATTGCATTGGGGTTTTCTCCATGGATTGTCGTTGCGCTACGAACATCAATGGCTGCTCTGCTTCTATTGCTTATTATGAGCTTATTCAAGCGAAAATACTTGTATATCTATCCTGCTGGATTGCTGGGCTGCGGGCTGGCTGGTTTTGTTAATGGCCTGGGATCATTGTTTTATTATCAGTCCCTGAAGTATTTGGACGCGAGTGTTGGTGGTTTGCTGTATTCACTATACCCTGTTTTCCTGGCTGGCTGGCTGATCTTGGATCGCCAACCTCCAACAAAATTAACCACTACGCGCGTGGTTATCGCAGCCCTGGGGGTTATTCTCTTAACATTAGCATCACCAGTAGGGGTTCATTGGGGTGGCGTAATGTTAATGCTGGTTGCAGCCATCATGTACGCTCTCCATTTACCGATCAACCAGCGTGTGTTATATGATATTCCTGCACCCACTGTCACCCTCTATACGCTATTGGCAATGAGTCTGGTTGTTGTCCCTGCCTGTTTGTTGTTTAATCGTCAACCGCTCCCTACAGAGAGATCATGGTGGCCGATTGTTGCGCTCACGCTGGTCACATTCCTATCCCGCCTAACGCTATTCCTGGGTGTAAAGCACATTGGAGGTATGCAAACTGCCCTACTGGGTCTCAGTGAACTTTTCGTAACCATCATTGTCAGCCATATCTGGCTGAAAGAAAGCCTGGGCTCCATACAATGGGTAGGAGCTGTTCTCCTCGGTGTCAGCTTGCTGATGGTTGGATTCGAAAAACTAACTCCCGAAAAGAAAATACAGCCTGGAAGCTGGCTCAACTGGCTGCGCTCCCCTGAAGTCCCTCCCAACATCCCGTGGGGGCCACATGATTAATTCAATCCTCTCCTTTCTCAAACAAATAACCTGTACCACGCACACTGACGATCCGGTCAACAAGGGACAAAATGGGGGCCAGTTTCTGCCTTAGTCTACTCACCAAGGGCCGCAATATCTCCGGCGCCTCCTGCTGAGAAGCAGCATAACCCTGAACAAGCAACACAAGCTCACGATGGGGAAACACCTTTCCAGGATTCTCGACCAACACTTTCAACAATCTTCCCTCAGCAGGCGTCAGGTGGATATTCTTGTCGCCGTTCTGTACTATTCTCCTCTGAAAATCTATTTCGATCTCTCCATCCAACCTGATTGTTTGAATATCGTTATCTGCATTGGCGATATCATTAAGGTGCATCCTAAGCCGCGTATCGCGCCTCACCAGTCCCCGCGAAACACTTTCCAGAACTTGGGCAGGGGAAGCCGGCTTCAGTAAATAGTCGTGGACGCGTTGACGCAATGCTTCTATTGCGGTTTCCATCGAGCCATGTGCTGTCAGAAGGATCAATTCCACATCCGGCGAAACCCGGCGGATTACCTTGGCCGTTTCCAGACCGCTCATCCCATGCATCCGTAAATCCAGGATAACCAGATCAACCGTATTTAGCCGCAAGAACTCGATGGCTGCCTCCCCACTTGCCACAGAAGCGACATTATATCCTTCCAGTTTAAGGATATCCGTCATTGTCTGTCGCTCAATGGGTTCATCATCAACAACAAGGATAGATGCTTTCATGTTATTTTCTCATCCTTTCCTACCGGGAGCAATACGCGGAAGCAGGCGCCGGTACCCCGATCCGGCAAAAGATCGAGGCTGCCTCCGTGTGCAATAACAATTCCGTAACTGACAGAAAGTCCAAGCCCGATCCCTTTATCTTTTGTGCTCATGAACGGCTCGAATATGCGATTGCGGTATTCCGGCGAGATACCCGGACCCGTGTCCTGGAATAGCATTTCAACCATATTCTTTGCCAATCTGGCGGTTACCCGGATCTCGCCACCATCAGGCATTACATCATAGGCATTCAGGATCAAATTGATAAACACCTGTTGCAGTTGACTGCCAACCGCCATGATCGTCGGTAATTTAGAAGAGATGCCCAAGGTAACCCGTATCTTGCGCACCTCCAATTGTGGGGACATAAGTTCTACAACGCGCCGTAATAAATGGCCCACATCGAGCTGCACAGGATCCAGGCCACTTGGGCGGAACAGTTCCAGCATGCGCTGCACCGTCTGCATAAGCCGATCCAATTCCATCTTTGTCATTTCCAGGTACTCCTGGCGCTTATGCACATCAAGTTCGTTTCGGGAAGCCAGGTGGAGGCAGTTTTGGACCGCTTGCAATGGATTATTGATCTCGTGAGCGATGGAAGCAGTCATCCTGCCAACCGCGGCCATTTTCTCTACATGGATCAACGCCTGTTGAGATTCTTCCAGTTGGCGGAGCGAATCGCGGACTTCAGCATAAAGCTTGGCATTCTCCATCGCAATTGCAGCCTGCCTCACAAGCAACAGGAACATCTCCCAATCTACCTCCCGGAATCCGGGTTCACCGATTTGACGGGCAGCATATAGGACACCGCGTACATTCTGCCGCGAAACAGGTGCGCACATCGCGGATGATGTACCCAACCGGTCAATCTCTTCCTGGAACCTATCCTCGCTGGAGCCAGTCGCGCTGACGATAATCGCTCTCCTTTCCTGGTCGACCTGGGCCAGGATACTTCTTGGGTCGCGCCATGTCTCTTCGCTCAATACAATCCCATTGCTTGCAATGAGTTTCAGGGTATCTTCTCCAGGCAACATTTGGTAAAAGGCGGCATTTTCACAATGTAAATGCCCCATAACGGCCCTAAGAACCAAGGGAACCAGGCGATCGAAACGCGTCTCTGTTAATAACGACTCGGTAATATCAAAGAGGGGCCGCAGAGCCTGGCTACGTGCTACATCGCGTTTTTCCTGTTTATCTGCAAGGGCCTGGCGGACAGCCTGAATCAACTCCTCTCCTTTTTCGAACGGCTTCAATATCAGTCCATCGACCCCCTGACGAAGCGCCTGGATAGCCGTTTCAACTGTTCCAAAACCCGTCATGATCAGGATTGCTGCATTCGGTTGCAAAGCCATTGCTTCCGCGATGAATTCAAACCCCCCCATTTCCGGCATACGGATATCCACCAGGAGCAGGTCGATATCCATTTTTCGTAGGAACTCAAGCGCGTCCAGCGGCTTTACAAAGGCTGTGACCTTGAATCCCACCCGGATCAACAACCGTTCACACAGACGGGTAATGCCAGGCTCATCATCCAATACAAGGATATGTTCAGCGCTCATTGAGAAACCTCGAGCGGAAGCCAGACTTTAAAGCTCGACCCGCTTCCGACCTTGCTCTCCACTTCGATAAAGCCCCCCTGATCTGAAACGATCCCATAAGAAATAGCCAGCCCAAGACCTGTTCCACCATCCTTTGATCTCGTGGTAAAGAAAGGCTCAAATAATCTATCAATATTCTCCGGGGGGATTCCCAGACCCGTATCACGCACTTCGATGGTTGCCCAGCCTCGGCCATCGCGTTGATGATGAGAAGTCGAAATAAATAACCGGCCACCGTCAGGCATGGCATGCAAGGCATTGTGGATCAGGTTGAGCAAGACCTGCTTCACCTGGTTGTGATCGACATACGCCCAAGGTATTTTCTTCGCCAACCGCGTCTCGACCTGGATGCCACTGGTATGCAAGAGATGCTTGACCAATGCCAATACATCCGTTACAACCCCATTCAGGTCACCTCGGGTTTTCACGCTTTCACTCTGGCGGGCAAAATCGAGCAACCGCCTCACAACATCGCGAGCGCGATGGGCCTCCCGCAATACCAGCTCCAGATCCGGGCGGTGAACAACATTCTCATCCATCTCATCTAGAACCAGCTCGGTAAAACCGACCACCGAGGTAAGCGGATTATTAAGTTCATGCGCCACGCCAGCCGCCATCTCCCCAACCGCCGCCATTTTGGCTGCCTGGATCAGGCGGTTTTCTGCTACCTGCTGGGCTTGGACCCGCTTCTGCAATTCCTCTCTGGCATCCTGGAGTTCCTGGATGGTCATTTGAAGCCGGCTATATTGGCGAGCGCTGATCAGGACACTTGCCAAAATTCCCGCCAGTGCCTCAAGTACGATCAAATCATTGGGAGTAAAAGCGTTTTTCTTGCGGCTTTCCACATCGATAACGCCCAATACTTCACCTCCCTCCTTGAGCGCCACGCAGATCTCCGAACCTGCATCCCACCCGCGTAAAGGCTGGTAATGCAGATTTTGAGATACATCGTTGGACAAAATGCTCTTGCCGTTGGAAAAAACCTTCCCGGTAATCCCGGTTTTCACATCTGGCATGACAGATCTTAATGCTTCCCTGACCTTTCCTTCGGCGCTGCCACCGATACCGGCAACCCTCAGCACCTTACGATCTTCGGATACCAGCATCAAGCCGGCCAGTTCATAATCGAAATTCTGAATGGTAAGTTCAATGGCAACCTGGGCAATCTTGTTCTCATCGATCAGTCCAATCACACGTTGCACCACCTGGTGAAGGAATTCCAGGTTATGCGCTCTCGCTTCGGCCTCCTGGCGTAGACGGCCATTTTCGATCAAGCCCGAAAGATGGCTGGCAATAACCACCAGCAGATGTTCATCGTAAAGGGAAAAGGCAGCCTGCCGGGTACTCTCCAAACCAAGCGCGCCCACAATTTGCTGCCGGTATTTTAGCGGTACAACAAGTGCGGATTTGGCCCCCAGAGTTACAGGAGTATATCGCCTGTCGGCTGCCAAATCCTGTATCCGGGTGATCCCTCGTTTCACTAAATCCAGGGCTTGCTGGCCCTCAGCGGGACCGGTATGCAATACAAGTCTTCCTTCATCATCCCGATAATGTTCGAAGGATTTTCCATTGGATGTCAGTAAATATAGATTGATGTATTCGGTTGAAAAAGCCCGTTTGAGCAATCCAAACACCCTTTGAATGAGATGCTGAAGATCAGGTGCAGAAGATGCCGCCAGGACAAAATCGTTCAGCAAAGCCAATCGACGCAGATGATCCGTGAGGCTGGAAAAAGTGACATTCTCCTCGACCATCGGAGCAACACGAACAGCCAGTTGGGTGAGAATTTCCCAATCCTGAACCGGGAGGGGATTCTTCCACCAGAGCATAATCAGGCCAATCAGGCGCTGGCCAATCACCAATGGCAATGCACACCACCCCTTGCTGGCAGACTCATCCCCAAATGCCGGCCGATGCTTCCATTCGCTCGACTCCGGGGTGATCGCATGAACGGTTTGGGAATGAATCACCTTGTGGAGGAAGGGATTGGCTTCGATCGAAATGCTTTGATCGAGGGATTTTGGGTTACTTACATGCGCTTTCACCTCCAGGTAGTCCCCTCGCAGGATTGCCAGCCAGCCTCCATCAAAATGAACATGCCGACCGATATAGCGGAGGACATGCTCGAAAGCAAGATGGATATCCGGGATGATGCTGGACTGGAAATCAGAACTTTCCAAATCAGGGGATAAACCATCCGCACCCCCAGGGATTCTGGAAGAATAAGCTACCAGTTGCCAGGTTTTCCTGGCAATCTTTGCCAGATCCCCAGCACCTACAAGGAGACATCGCTCCGTTCCTGGAACGGGGAACAGGTACAACCGCTCGCAATCCAAATCCATGCCTGCAGGTACCGCCCGGGTCCTTATCTGGCCGATTTGGCTGGCATCAACGATCCAGGGAAGAACTCCCTTTCGCTCCAGGAAAATCGCCAATCGCTCATGGAGTCTCCGATCCACTCCCTGCGAGTGGAGGATGTTGACCGTGGATAGGCTGCAAACAAGCCACGCAGCCCAACGCGCCTCGGTGAGTTGGACGATTTCTTCGAGTGGCATACCCAGATGATCTTCGGCCATAATCATTGCTTCCGTATGATTATATATCAAGTTTGGTGTCAGAACCCGGAATGGCAAATAAGCTCTTTAGGAATCTCCGTGAATAGGGGAAAGATATGGGGGTGTTGGGCGGGCTTCGCCCGCCCAACACCCCCCATTTCCTTCCTCACTACGCTAATTCCCAAAGAACCGGTAAAATAAACCACCTATGCATCTGATCCCAGACATTACCATCGTTGGTGGCGGATTGGCCGGCAGCGAAGCCGCCTGGCAGGCTGCTGAGCGCGGCTTGTTCGTGCACTTGTACGAAATGCGGCCAGCCGTTCAGACGGGCGCTCATCAAACAGCATCACTGGCCGAATTGATCTGCTCCAACTCACTCGGATCCAACCTGCCAGACCGCGCCTCTGGTCTGCTCAAGGATGAATTGCGCATGATGGGATCCCTGCTGCTCCGCTGCGCCGAGCAGTCCGCCATCCCGGCCGGTAGCGCCCTGGCTGTGGACCGGGAAGGATTTGCGCAACTGGTTACCCAAAAGATCTCCGCTCATCCCAATATCCGGGTCATCCGTGAAGAAGTAACCCGAATTCCGGAGCTGCCTGCCATTATTGCCTCTGGCCCGCTCACCTCACCGGCTTTTTCAAAGGCCATCCTGGAACTCACAGGCGAAGATCACCTGTATTTCTACGATGCCATCGCACCCATCGTAACGTTGGATTCGGTTAACATGGAGACCGCTTTCCGCGCATCCAGATACGATAAAAGCGAGGGCGATGGCGGCGATTACATCAACTGCCCCTTCACAAAAGATGAATACCTTGCTTTCCAGCGTGCGCTCTGTGAGGCGGAACGCATCCAGTTGCGGGAATTCGAGCAGGAACTGGAGCAGGGCGTCCGCGCCGGGGCCGATAAATATTTCGAGGGCTGCCTGCCGGTCGAAATCATCGCCCGGCGTGGGGAAATGTCCCTGGCCTTTGGCCCCATGCGCCCGGTTGGCCTGATTGATCCGCGTACGGGCAGGCGACCATATGCCGTTGTCCAGTTGCGCCAGGATAACCTGGCTGGCGATTTGTATAACCTGGTAGGTTTCCAGACCAACCTGACCTTCCCGGAACAAAGGCGCGTCCTGCGCATGATTCCCGGCCTGGAAAAAGCCGGGTTCGTCCGCTATGGTCAGATGCATCGCAATACCTTCATCGCTTCCCCGAAGATGCTCCTGCCAACGCTCCAGTTCCGCGAGCGCTCGGACCTTTTCTTCGCAGGGCAACTCACTGGCGTGGAAGGATATATTGGCAACATCGCGACCGGCCTGCTTGCCGGGTGGAACGCAGACCGGTGGATGCAAGGCAAAGAGCCGCTGGTATTGCCTCCTACAACCATGCTGGGAGCGTTGTGCCATT
>Ga0209285_10000715_pt1 | contig 10714 bp, 7 predicted proteins | sample PPLLak3March2015_2_FD_187249 | JGI IMG/M metagenome (GOLD analysis project Ga0209285, IMG submission 187249) | Freshwater sediment microbial communities from Prairie Pothole Lake near Jamestown, North Dakota, USA - PPLs Lake P8 Core (3) Depth... | ecosystem: Environmental > Aquatic > Freshwater... | reverse complement strand
CGACGAGCGGAATGATGGTGCGGGAAATCAGGTTCCAGTTTTCATTCAGCGAGAACGGGACAACCGGCTGCATGATCAAGCTGCTGACCGAAGCGCCGTCGTTGGCCCCGCCGTACTCGTCATAGTTGTATTGCACCGGTACGCTGATCAGGGAAGCAACCGGGTTCGACAGCTTCTTCGCCAGTTCTGCCGCCTGATCCTCCTGCGCCTGTGCCTGGGCAGCGAGCGCCAAAGCACCTATCGCAGTAAAAAGCATCCATTCGTAGTGTTTCATCGTCAATAGCTGCTCTTCAAGAAATAATCCGTCACGCGCCCACCGACGCGGCGCGCGCAGGCGGCGGCAGTTCTTCGCCTCACACGGCTGATAGACTTCACTCTGATCTCACTTTACTGTGGTCTTCTGGGGATGTTGCCCGGCTGCAGCAACCGGCTGCAGGTCGAATGCATTGTCCAACCCGGCGCCAAGATCGTCTATCGGAATTCCGCAATACATGAAGATGGTGTACCCCTCGCTCAGCATCGCCCAAGCTGCGGTCACGGTTGAAGACATCAACGACCCGGCGACCGCCAGCGCCCGCATCGAACTGATCGACCAGAATGCGGTGACGCTTCAATCGGAACCGATGCGGGCGCGGCGCGTGACCGTTCGTCTCGGGGCTTGCATGGTGCTGTTCCATTCGAGCAACCTTCGCTTGCGAACCCGCACGCGGACCCGTGCCGGCCTGCTCGCCTACCTCGCCTTCGGCCCGCAGGCACAGGGAACGGTGAACGGACTGCCGGTCCGCCCCGGCATGCTGCTGGCCGTGGCGCCCGATGCGGAGGTCACCTTTGTCGTCGACGCCGGCTGGCACGACGTCGCCTTCCTGCTCCCCCCCGACACCATGCGTGCACATTGGGTGGCCCGCCAGCGCGATCGCGAATTTCGCCTGCCGCAGGGCATGGAACCCCTGCAGGTCGACGCGGCGCGCGCGCGTCAGCTTTACGACTGGGGAAAGCGCCTGGTCGACACGGCCGTGCTCGAACCGGCCCTGTTCGACGAAAGCGTGGTCGAGCGGGCTGCGGCCGAGGCCGAGCTGCTCGAGACGCTGCTGGCGGCGCTCGACGTGGCGGATGATCTCGAACCCAGCCGCAGCGACCGCACGCGACAGGCGCAGAGCCTGATCGTGAAGACCGCCGAGGACCACGCTCTGTCGCAAACGGGCGCCAGCGTCTACGTGACCGATTTGTGCAAGGCCGCTGGCGTGAGCGAGCGCACCCTGGAATACGCGTTCAAGGCGATTCTGGGGGTGACGCCGATGGCCTATCTGACCCGGCTGCGACTGCACCGCGTCCGGCAAGCGCTGCTGGTGGCGCCCCCCGGCTCGACAACCGTCTCCGCCGAGGCCCTCCGCTGGGGGTTTTGGCACTTCGGCGAATTCTCGCGCGCCTACAGGGACTGTTTCGGTGAACTCCCCTCGGAAACGCTGCTAGGGCAGACCGAGTTGCCCGGAAAGCACCAATAGAGAGCCACCCGGACTCCTCGGCGAAGCTTCAGCCATGGTATTTGGACAATGGCGGCAACGGTCAACGACTGGTCTGTAGTCTCTGCACCGGCGTGGCGACGCGCCAGAGTAGCGCCCCAGCAGCACTCTATTGATAGCGATGTTGGCACCGAACGCCCCGGTTAGAAAAGATGATCGGACATGCAAGCATTTCCACGCACGTGACAGCGGGCCGTTGCCATGGAACGTTCAGGGCTTGCCACGATTCTTGCCGGTGATGATGAGGGGTGCGTCGATGGCCTGCATCACATAGGAGACAGGCAGGTCGTTCTCGATCAGCGTCCCCATCGCACGCAGATACTTGCGGATGTGGCGGAAGAACTTCTTGTAGCCGGCACAGAGGTAGTGCAGCCCGGGCTCGCCGTCCGGCGTCGTGGCGAAGCGGTGCTTCGGGCAACCGCCCCAGCATGCCTCCTTGACTTCGCATTCGCGACAATAGCGCGGCAGCGTCGTCTCCTTGTGCGGCCCGAAGCTCGAGGCGACCGACCGTTCCACCATCTCGCCCAGATCGTCGGTCAGCACGTTGCCGAGCCTGTACTCGGGATAGACGTAGTGATCGCAGGCGAACACGCTGCCGTCGTGTTCCATCGCCACGGCGCGGCCGCATTGCCGCGAGAAGATGCACACCGGCGAAGGCTCGCCGACCCAGACGGTGAGTGCCCATTCGAAGTTCATGACGAAGGTCGTGCCGACGTCCTTGCGCACCCACTCCTCGTAGATGGCGATCAGGAAGTCGCCATACTTCTCCGGCTCGACCGTCCACGGCGTGACCTCGGTATTGGTCTCTTCCTTATCGAGCGCTGCCGGCGAGGCGAGCCACAGCCCGAGCGTTTGCGCCGCCGGGGCAGGCATGCGCTCGACGATGGGGGTGAACTGGATGTAGTGGATGCCGGCGTCCTTGAAGAAGCGGTAGACGTCGAGTGGCCGGTAGGCGGTGTCGCGGCCGACGCAGGCGAGCGCGTTGAATTCAACCTGGTGCTTCTGCAGCAGCCGCACGCCAGCCATGACGCGCTCGAACGTGCCGGCACCGTGGCGGTCCTTGCGGTAGCGGTCGTGGATGTCCTGCGGACCGTCGAGGCTGACGCCGATGAAGAAGTCGTTGGCCTTGAAGAATTCGCACCATTCATCGTCGAGGCTCAGCGCGTTGGTCTGCAGGGTGTTGCGGATTTCCTTGCGCGAGCGATAAGGCGCCTGCAGTTCGACCACGCGGCGAAAGAAGTCGACCCCGAGCAGGGTCGGCTCGCCGCCGTGCCAGACGAACTCGACCACCGGCGTTGGCTGCGCCTCGACATACCGCTCGATGTAGGCCGCCAGCACCGCTTCCGGCATGCGGTAGGGCTCGTCGCGGGCGAACAGCGCGCGCTTCTCCAGGTAGAAGCAGTAGTCGCACTTGATGTCGCAGACCGGCCCGATGGGCTTGGCCAGCACGTGGATGCCGGGCATCGCTGTCTCGCTGTGTTCGTTCATGCCTTCGCGATCGGATGTCCGTCCCGCCGGGACGTCACTTCACCAACCGGATGTCGTCGGGCCGCCAGGTCTTGTTGAACCAGGGCTCGAGCGGGCCGTACAGGCGCAGGATCATGAACCAGGCCTTGCCGGGGATCGTCTGTACCCAGTTGCCTTCCTTGCCTGCCGGCGCTTTCGGCCCGAAGTACACGTCCACCGAGCCGTCGGGGTTGACCTGCAGCGCCTTGTTCTGGCTGCTGACGCTGGGGAAGCGCTGATCGGTCTGCAGCATCGAGCGGGTCTGCGTGTCGTAGACGATGGCCGACCAGAAGTCCTTGACCGGAATATTCGGCGGCAGATGCAGCTTGTAGGTCTTGCTGCCGTCGAGCGGCTGCTGGTCGGCATCGACCGCACTCCAGGGGTAAGTGGAACCCTGGCCGACCACCTGCGTGTCCATCGCCGGCGTGACGCCGGTGGCGAGGAAGAAGAACATCGGTGCAGCATCGAGGTTCGGCACGCCCGGTTGTTTTTCGAACTTGTAGCCGCCGATGAAGGGCCGCTTCCACTGCCGATCCTCGAAGAAGAAGGCCTCCTTGTCGCGGGTGCGGTAGCCCAGCGCGCGGCCGGTGGCGTCGCCCACCGCCGCGGCCTCGGCGAGGATCTTCTGCATGCGCGGGTCCGGCGCGAAGGGCTTGCCCTTCTCGATGCCGAGCGAGGCCCAGATGCCGAGCGTGGTGGCGTCGATGGTGTCGGTCGGCTCCTCCTGCACGACCTGGTGCAGCATCGGCCAGAAGGACTCGTCGGCGGGCGCGACCATGTTGAACGGCTTGCCGGACATGTTGACGAAGGTCAACGGCGGCGGCGGGTTGCAGGCCTGCGACAGCGGGTAGATCTTGGTGTGCTGCTTCACCGCGTCCACGCCCGGCTTGGGATCGCCGTTCACCAGGAAGCTACGCCACCCGGCCCAGGTCTGGAAGGTCGGACTGCGAACGACGTGATAGCCATCCGGCACCGGGCCCTGGTAGCCGGGCGGCAGCAGCAGGTACTTGCCGCCTTCGCCCTTGTCGGGGCCGGTGATGCCGAGATCGGTGTTCCAGCGGTACCACATGTCGTCAATCAGGCCGAGCACTTTGGGCGGCACCTCGAGCACCAGCGGACCCTTGCGCAGGTCCAGCCAGAACCAGGTGTAGGGCGTGTTGTTGTTGGCGGTGAGCTCGATCGTGCGCGAATCGACGAGCTCCTCCCAGATCGGCACCGTGGTGTTGGCAGGGCCCTGCGTCAGGATCGCGCTGCGGTTCGCCAGTTGGTTCACCGCCGGCAGGCCGAGCAGATAGCCCTGCACCGCGCGCTGGAAGTCGAGGTTGTCGTAGATCGTCTGCGTGCTGGACTGATCCGGCACGCCGTCGAAGAACTGCAGCGTGCCGAGGCGGGTGTCCACCTTGTCCGCTATCGCGATGCCGGGGGGAATCGGGGTGGTGTATTGGTATGGCGCGGCCGCGGCGGCCGTCGCCATGACGGCAACAAGCGCCGCCGGGAAAAGTACGTGTTTTTTCATGTTCAAGTTCCTGTCCGCTTTGTTCCATTGAGGCGTGGCCGCAGTCTGCACGATCCGCGGCACACGCATTTCGTCTCGCGCGGCCTGGGGAGCAAGGCCAAGCCTTACCTCACCTCGACCGTCAGCTTCGGAATGTGTCCGGTGAAGCGCGACTTCGCCTCGGCGCCGACGGCCTCGACCACCGGTGTGCCGAGATCGATGCCAACGTCGGCGGTCTCGTCGGCCGAGAACAGGCCAGCCTGCGTGTGATCGATGCGACCCTCGGCGACCTTCTGGCCGTTGACCAGCAGCGTGCCCTTGCCGCCCTTGCCCGGCCCGCCGCCGTCGTAGTCGAAGACGAACTGCAGCGTGGCCTTGCCCGGCGGCAGCTTGGCCTGGCCGGCGATCGACGTGCGCGTGAGGCCGAGGAAGTTGTAGTCGTATGCCGGCACGCCGTCCTTGACGTACAGCGACCAGCCGCCGAAGCGCCCGCCCTGCGCGATGAGGGTGCCGTTGCCACCGTCCTTGGGCACGTCGATCTCGGCGGTGATGGTCTTCGAGCGGTTCTTCACGTTGGGGAAAACGCCTTCCATCATGCCGGTCATGCCCTCGGCCAGCGTCATGGCCTTGCGCCCGGCCATCAGGTCGGGACGGCCCATCGCCGCCGGATCCAGGCGCTCGAAGACCCTATCGTCGAGCGGCAGCACACCGTTCCTGCGCGCCTCCGCCAGGAACAGCGCCTGCATCTCGGCCAGCTTCTTCGGGTTCTTCGCCGCCAGGTCATTGACCAGGCTGAAATCCGAACGCACGTCGTACAGCTCCCAGCCCGAGGTGTCCTCCAGTGCACGGCGCGGCTTGGCCTCCCAAGGAGCGCGGTGGATCGTTCGTGCCAACCACCCATCGTGGTAGATCGCGCGGTTGCCGGCGATCTCGAAGTACTGCGTGGTGTGGCGATCCTTGGCCTTGGCGTCCTCGAAGGTGTAGACCATGCTGGTGCCGGACATCGGCACCTGCTTGACGCCGTTGACACTCTTGGGCTCGGGCAGGCCGATCGCCTGCAGCACCGTGGGCGCGACATCGATGACATGGCTGAACTGGGTGCGCAACTCGTTCTTCGCCTTGATGCCCTTGGGCCAGCTGACCACCATGCCGTTGCGCGTGCCGCCGAAGTCCGACGGCACCTGCTTCATCCAGCCGAACGGGCTGTCGAAGGCCACCGCCCAGCCCGCCGCCATGTGCGGATAGGTCTCGGGGCCGCCCCACTTGTCGATCAGCTTGAGCATGTCCTCGACCTTCTCCTGCACGCCGTTGAAGTAGGTGTACTCGTTGAACATGCCGTTCTGGCCGCCCTCGCCGCTGGTGCCGTTGTCACCGGCGATGTAGAACACCAGCGTGTTGTCGGCCTCGCCCACTTCCTCGAAGGCCTTCAGCATGCGGCCGATCTCGTGGTCGGTGTAGTCGGCGTAGGCGGCGAACACTTCGGCCTGGCGCGCGAACAGGCGCTTCTCGTCGGCTGAGAGCTTGTCCCAGTCCTTGATCGCTTCCGGCTTGGGCGCCAGCTTCGTGCCGGCGGGCACCACGCCCATCTGGATCTGCCGCGCCAGCGACTGCTCGCGGATCTTGTCCCAGCCCTGGTCGAACTTGCCCTTCCACTTGTCGATCCACTCCTGGGGCACATGGTGCGGCGCGTGGGTGGCGCCGGGCGCAAAGTAGACGAAGGACGGCTTGTCAGGCGTCAGTGCCTTCTGGTACTTGATCCAGGCCCGCGCCTTCTCGGTCATGTCGTTCATGAAGTGGTAGTTCGGGTCGTTCGGCAGCTCGACCTGCGCCACACCGTCGTAGAGATAAGGCGCCCACTGGTTGGTCTCGCCACCGATGAAGCCGTAAAACTTGTCGAAGCCCTGCCGCGTCGGCCAGCGGTCGAAGGGACCGGACTCGCTGGCCTCCCAGGCGGCCGTTTCATGCCACTTGCCGAACGCCGCCGTGCTGTAGCCGTTCAAACGCAGCATCTCGGCCAGCGGTGCGGTGTTGCTCGGTACCTGGCCGGTGGCACCGGGGAAGCCGGTCGCCATCTCGGTGATGAAGCCCATGTTCACCTGGTGATGGTTGCGGCCCGACTTCAGCGCCGCGCGCGTCGGCGACGACAGCGCGGTGGTGTGGAAGTTGTTGTAGCGCAGGCCGTTCTGGGCCAGCTTGTCCAGCGTGGGCATCGGCACAGGCCCGCCGAAGCTGCCAGGCACACCAAAGCCCAGGTCGTCGATCAGCACGATCACGACGTTCGGTGCGCCAGCCGGCGCCTTGACCTCGAAGCGCGGTGGCATCTTGGCCTTGCGCACGTCGATCTCGGTGATGGCGGGCTGCTTGGGCTCGGCGATCGGCAGCACGGTGCGATCCATGGCTGCCGACCCGGCGCCTGCCCACGCCGCAGGCGTCATGCAGACGGCGCTGGCCATCAACATCCCGGATTTGACGCGTCGGCGGCCCTTGGAAGCAAGCCGGCTTCCTTTCTCGTCAGCGGGCAAACCAATCGGGAAATCCTTTTTTGCGCTCATCTTGTCTGCTCCAATTCCATCGATTTACTTTAGACGGTGAGGTGATGTAAGTACGGCAATAACCTCGAGGCAGGGAGGCGGTCCCAACGCAATCAGCGCAGGGGTCACTCGACGCGGATGCGAGCGCGCCGGCCTGCTGATGGCACGCCCATAGCCGCAAACCTTTCAAGGAAATTTTCGCTCCCCAATATAGCGAAAGACGAAATCGTTGCGCGATACAATTTGTGCCAACGTCGGGTTTGAAATCAGACGAATCGAGATGAAGCCTAGAAACACAGCAAAGCCCCTCGCAAAAATTACTCGGCCTTTGCCGCATGTCGGCGTGGGCATGTTCCGTGTCAGCATCCTGACCAACGTTCCTCCGGTACTGCGCGAGTTCGGCCACGATCCCGATCGGGTGCTGGCCGAAATCGGCATGGATACGGCCATGTTGGCCGATCCCGACGCACTCATTCCCTTCCGCATGGTCGGGACGCTGCTCCAGCACTGCGTAACGCGCACCGGCTGCGATCATTTTGGCCTGCTGATAGGTGAACGCGGCGATGCCGCAACGACGGGAGCGGTCGGACTTCTGCTGTGCAACGCGCCTGATGTCGGCACCGCGCTGTCGAGCATGGTCAAGTACCTGCACCATCATGACCGGGGCGCGGTGGTTACCCTGGAGGTGGTCGGCAGCCGCGCAAACCTCGGTTACCACATCTACGAAGCCGATGTCCCGGCCGCCGACCAGATTCATGCCGCCGCGATCGCGATCGGCTTGAGAATCATGCAGGACCTGTGCGGGCCGGACTGGCGGCCCGCCGAGGTCCTGCTTCCGTTCCGCAAGCCGGAGGACACGCAGGTCTACATGCGTATTTTCGGGGCTCCCCTACGCTTCGACGCGGACAACGCGGCCCTTGCGTTTCCCGCCAAATGGCTGGAACACCGCCTGTCGAACGCCGATCCGAATTTGCGACACGAGATCAAGGCATGGCTCGAAGATCGCAACCAGCCGGACGTGGCCGATGAAGTGCGGCGTGCCGTGCGCACCATGCTGGTCGATGGCAACGTCTCGGAGGAAGCGGTGGCCAAAACCCTCAATGTCAGTCGCAGGACCCTGATCCGGCGACTCGAGGTGGAGGGGATCGCATTCCATACGCTGGTGCAGGAGCTTCGGCTGGAGGTGGCTTGCCAACTGCTGCGCAGCACCAACAACCCCGTGGCGGACGTCGCCGCGAGCCTGGGATACGCCGGCGTCAGCCCTTTCCGTCGTGCCTTCAAGCGATGGACCGGGGAGACGCCGACTGACTGGCGGCGGCGCAATGGGCCGGGCTCGCCCCGCCGTTAGCGACCGACGCGGTGGGGGTGCCGCAGAATCCGAACACCCGCGCCACTGCGACGCCGCGGCCTTACTTGGTCGATCTCGCGCCGCGCAAGCCGGCGAGTCGCTCTGCGGTCAGTTGCGACCACTTGTCGAAGGCGTTCTTGGCGTACGACCAGGCCTGGAACGAGTTCACATAGCCGCTCGCCCATGTCGTCACCGCGCCGGTGACGCCGGCATTGGTGTCGGCTGCGTACTTGCGGCCGATCTCGGTATCGCGGCATTCGCCCAGAACGGAACCCGTAGCGGCATCGACGAACTGCATTTCCATGCCGGTCTCGCCCAGATACGGGGTGGAGCCGGCCGGGCGGCCGGTGGCCACGCCCGAGCCGGCTTCGGCGACGAAGCCGTAGGGAATCAGGGTTCCCGTCAGGCTGCGTGAAACCGCGGTCGGGACCAGACTGGTGAGCGCGATGCGGATGACGATGGTGCCGGGTTCGGTGGCGGTGACGATCGCCATCTGCGGCTTCAGGGCTTTGGCCAGCGCGTCATGGAAGTAGTCGGTCAGGGTCTTGAGGTCGGAGGGATCGATGGTGACTTCCTCTCCTTCCTTGGGTTTCATCGACAGGACGATGCGCGAGATCATCACCTTGTCGTATTTCTTCGCGTCGAGGTTGGGGTCGCGCCAGCATTCGATGCCGCCGCCCCAGTCGGTTTTCTGCAGACGTGAATAATCCGACAGGAAGCCGGATTTCGTCAGGCGCGCGGGGTCGGTCACCGTGACGTGCTGGGCAAAGGCGGAACTGGATAGCAATGCTACGGCGAGGGCGAGGCCCCGGGCTGGATTTGCGATGCGTTTCACGTATTTCTCTCTGATCGGGTGTTGGAGTTGGCGCTTGCAGCGCCGCCGCTCGGTCGTCACCGGCCATAACGACGCACACGGCCGGGAACCGCGCCATTTGGCCGGACTGCACCGAAAAAACTCTGCGGGAACTGCCGCGCCACCTGGGGACGCGGCAGCGATCTCAATGCTTGCGCTGGCTGAAGTCGGTTAGCGCCGCACCGAACGCCGCGCCGGGCCGGTGTTACCGATGGCGCCAGGCTGGTTGATGCCCGGGTCCCACACGCCGGCCCCGGGCGCGCCGACTCCAACCCCCGGTGCGCCGACTCCGACGTTGCCCATCGCGCCAGGCTGGTTGAGGCCCGGATCCCAGGTTCCGACGCCGGGGGCACCGACGCCGGCAGTCCCGCCGATCACGCCGGGCTGGTTGATTCCCGGGTCGATGGCATAGACCGAACCAGAGAGCGTGGCCACCGCCATGCCGATCGCCAGTCCGGATATCCACTTGTTGAGTTTGCTGTTCATGTTTTCACCTCGTTGACCAGATTACGTGCAGTGCCGTTTGATGCCCTGCACCGCCTAGCTATCGATCTGGCCCGAATAAAGTTTGAATTTCGTCACACCGGCGAAAGCCGGTGTCCAGTTAGACCTACTGGATTCCGGCCTTCGCCGGAATGACAACTCAATATATTTACGGGCCGGATCAATAAGACACTCGCCGATTCCAGATGCCTGCGATCAGGCCATCCGTACCGGCCGCCGTCGCCACCCATCCTGCTTATTTTTCCCCGGATCCGCCGGCGCCTCTGGGCACGAATTCGATTTTCTGCGGGCACTTGGGCGGCGTGAAGCTGAAGGTATCGCTACTGAACTTGGGCTCGAGGTTCCAGTTCTTCGTGACGAAGGTGAACTGGGGCGCGTTGAGCTTGTCGCGGGTGGTGATCACCATCTTGCGAATCAGGGGACGATCACCCTCCTCGATCCAGACCTGCCAGTCGACGTGCGGGGCGCGGAAGGCGAGATGGTTAGTGCGGACGCCATCCACCACCCCCTTGCCGACCACGAAGCCCGAGGTCACGTCCTGCATCAGGATGTCATAGGCATTCTTGTAGAGGAGATCGCCGGCCGGAGCGACGATGTCGAGCTTCTCGCGCGCGAAGTCCAGCATCTCCTCCAGGGTGCCGGGAGCGGCGACCGTCGCGTAGTAGTTCGCAGCGGGGTTGTGCAGGGTCAGCGATTCGCCGTCGTAATAGAAGACCTGGTCGACCAGGTCGCCGGTGCGCTCCGCCCGCAATTTGTTGGGACGCTCGACCGACACCCTCGCCGTATGGTCGTACTGGATCTTCTGTCCCGAGCCGAGCACGACCTCGATGCTGCTCTCCGTGTCCACGCTGAACTGCTGCTGGCAGGCGAGAAAATCAGTCGACGCTCTCAGCAAATCGGTGGCCGCCGGGGAAATCCCGGCCGGCTGCGCGAGGGCTGCCTGCGGCAGCGCCGCGG
>Ga0209285_10000714_pt1 | contig 10716 bp, 8 predicted proteins | sample PPLLak3March2015_2_FD_187249 | JGI IMG/M metagenome (GOLD analysis project Ga0209285, IMG submission 187249) | Freshwater sediment microbial communities from Prairie Pothole Lake near Jamestown, North Dakota, USA - PPLs Lake P8 Core (3) Depth... | ecosystem: Environmental > Aquatic > Freshwater... | reverse complement strand
TCATCCTTGTTGCGGAATTCGGCGGAACGGATGCGTGCCGGGGGCTGGGAAGGGTCGAGCCAGCAGGCCAGGGACCAGGATTGCCAGCCGTGGCGGTAGAACCTTTTGGGAGGCAGAGGCAGGCGGGTGGTCACACACGCTCCGCTCAAGATCATGCCGTTTTGACGGGGCTGGGCTTTGTCCGAGGAGATGATCAGTTGGATGCCGGATAAGTTAACTGAGATTTCCATTCGAATTTTCCTATGACGCCTTGTTGTTCTGCCTGTTTATGCATCGTGTAAACAGGGTGATTCTAACGCGAATGGTACAAATGAGCGAATTTTGATAAAACAGCTCTCTGGGAGTTGCCGTGATGGATGGAAAGTATGGGGGTATGGGGCGGGTGAAACCCGCCCCATACCCCCAATTTCCTCCCTCTTCCGGCGATTCCCAGGGAACCGAAAAAATTCTATTTGACCAACAACGCGGTTTGTGGGATAATGCCGGCATTCCAAAGGCTTGGATGGGAACGAGTAGATCTGCTGACGCTGCCAGCGAACCCGGAGATGGTGCGAGCCGGGCCAGCCAGGCGGATCGAAAATCCTCCCGGAGCCGCAAACTGAAATCTGTTGGAAAGTAGGTAAGCCGGAAGCCAACCGTTAGCAAGGCAGGGTATAAGCCGACAGGCCGTACCTGTGAGTGCCCTGAAAAGGGAAGCAGAGTGGTACCGCGTGAGCATTGATGGCTCTCGTCTCTGGATGGAGGCGAGGCTTTTTGTTTATAAGCATGGATCGTTGGCAATGTGTGAATGATACATGTTTCACCTGCCAACCTGAAGACTGTCAACCTGAAAACCGGAGGCAAGAATGTTCAAACCAGTTTCCCCAAAACTCGATGTCCCTTCCATGGAAGGAGTGATCCTCAAATTCTGGAAATCTCACGAGATCTTCAAAAAGACCATCGAGCACCGCTGGGGAGCGCCCGAGTATGTGTTCTTCGAAGGTCCACCTACGGCCAACGGCAAGCCGGGCGTGCACCACGTGGAGGCACGTGCCTTCAAGGATATGTTCCCGCGCTACAAGATCATGCGCGGCTACCATGTCTCTCGGCGCGGCGGCTGGGATACCCATGGCCTGCCGGTTGAGATCGAGGTCGAGAAGAAACACGGCTTCACCAACAAGCAGCAAATCGAGGATTACGGGATCGCCAGGTTCAACGAGGAATGCCGCAAGTCGGTCTTCGATTACATCCAGGATTGGGAGAAACTGACCGACCGGATCGGCTTTTGGGTCGACTTGCAGGATGCCTATGTTACCTACACCAATGAGTATATTGAATCGGTTTGGTGGATCCTGAAGAGCTTCTGGGAGAAGGGGTTACTCTATCAGGGTTATAAGGTTGTTCCTTACTGCCCGCGCTGCGGTACGCCGCTCTCCGACCACGAGGTTGCCCAGGGCTATGCCGATGCAACCGACCCTTCGGTCTTCGTCCGCATGCCGTTGGTGGATAAACCCGGCACATCCCTGCTGGTCTGGACCACAACCCCCTGGACGTTGCCGGGGAATGTGGCCGTGGCTGTCCACCCGGATGTGGAGTACGTGACCATCGAACGCGAACTGGCAGAAGGAGGCACGGAACGGCTGATCCTGGCAAAGCCCCTGCTCCCCAAGGTGTTCGGAAACGAGAACTTGAAAGTGTTGGACGCCTTCAAAGGCAAGAAGCTCAAAGGAACGCGCTATCATCCGCTGTTCACCTTCATGCCACTCGAAAAATCGGCTCATTATGTGGTTTTGGGCGATTTCGTCACAACCGAGGACGGCACCGGCCTGGTTCACATCGCCCCGGCCTTTGGCGCCGAGGATATGGCGGTTTCGATGGAATACGATTTGCCGGTTCTGATGACGGTTGCTCCGGATGGCACTTTCCTGCCCGAGATCACACCCTGGCGCGGCCAGTTCGTCAAGGATGCCGATCCATTCATCACGCAGGATCTGCAAATGCGCGGCTTGCTCTTTCGCGTAGAGACTTATACCCATACCTATCCGTTCTGCTGGCGCTGCGATACCCCGTTGCTATATTATGCGCGCGGCACCTGGTACATCCGCACCAGCCAGTTCAAGGACCGCCTGGTAGGGTTGAACCGGGAGAACATCAACTGGGTGCCGGCACACGTCAAAGAGGGACGCTTCGGGAACTGGCTCGAAAATAATGTGGATTGGGCACTTGGGCGTGAACGCTTCTGGGGTACCCCTTTGCCGATCTGGGAGTGTGCCGATTGCAGGCACCAGGAGTGCATTGGCTCGGTAACAGAGTTGTCTGAAAAAGCCGGGACCGATCTCTCTAATCTGGACCTGCACCGGCCACACGTGGATGGGATCCATTGGAACTGCCCGGAGTGCGGCGGGACAATGGGACGCGTCCCTGAGTTGATCGATGTTTGGTTCGATTCGGGTTCGATGCCTGTCGCCCAGTGGCATTACCCTTTTGAGAACCAGGAAAAGTTCGAGCAGCAATTCCCGGCTGACTTCATCAGCGAGGCCGTTGACCAGACGCGCGGCTGGTTCTATTCCCTGCATGCCATAGCCACGATGTTGTTCGATAGCGAGGCTTACAAGAACGTGGTCTGTCTCGGGTTGGTGGTCGGGCGGGATGGGCAGAAGATGTCCAAGAGCCGCGGCACGGCTGTGGACCCTTGGGAAGTGCTCAATGACAGTGGCGCGGATGCCTTCCGGTGGTATTTCTACACCTCCGGCCCGCCGCATGCCGAGCGGCGTTTCTCGGCGGACCTGGTTACGGAAATCGTACGTAATTTCACCCTGACACTTTGGAATGTTTATTCGTTCTTTGTAACCTATGCCAACCTGGACAAACCTGCTCTAGGGAAAGGAGTGGTAGCAAATGAACTGGATCGCTGGCTTCTATCATCATTGAATGCTTTGGTGAGGGATGTAACGGTAGCCTATGAGAATTATGATGTCCCGGGTGCGACACGCCCGATCGAGACTTTTGTTGATAACCTCTCGACCTGGTTCCTGCGCCGTTCCCGCAGGAGGTTCTGGAAATCCGAATCGGACACCGATAAGCAGGCAGCCTATTCGACGCTCTATACAGCCCTGGTCACCCTGGCAAAGCTGCTGGCCCCGACCATGCCCTTCCTGGCCGAGGAACTGTACCGGAACCTGGTCTGCTCAGTGGACAAGCTGGCGCCCGAGTCCGTCCACCTAGTGGAATGGCCGCAAGCCGACGAATCCCTGATCGATGAAGCCCTCAATCGCGAGATGGAGCTTGTGATGCGGCTCGTCTCGCTGGGGCATTCCGCCCGCCAGAAGGCCAACCGCAAGGTCCGCCAGCCGCTCGCTGAAGCTGCCTTTGCACTGGGCCGCGCCGATGAGCGCCATGCTGTTGAAACCTATGCCGACCTGATCACCGATGAGTTGAACGTCAAGCAAGTGCGCCTGCTGGATGCATCAAGCGAGGCAGCCACTTTTACATTGAAGCCGTTGCCCAAGCAACTGGGGCAGAAATACGGCAACAAATTCCCGGCCATCCAGAAGGCCATCCTGGCCATGGATGCCGCCTCCTTCGCACCGGTATTGCTCTCCGGCCAGCCACTGAAAGTGACTGCCAACGGCGAAACATTCGATATCCTGCCGGATGAAGTCGAAGTGCGGGCAGATGCCAAATCCGGGTTTGCGGTGGCTGCGGATGGGGCGTACCTGGCAGCCCTGGTCACCGAATTGACACCCGAATTGGTTCGTGAAGGTTTGGCGCGTGAGTTCGTCCGCCGGGTGCAGGAACTGCGCAAGCAGGCAGATTTGAACGTAGCCGACCGGATCAAGTTGTTTGTGGTGGCATCTGCCGGGTTGCAGGAGGCGATCGAGGCCAATCGCGAGTACATCACCGCGGAAACCCTGACGGTGGATCTCAATTACGCATCACCTGTCGATTGTGAGGCAACTGCTGAGGATGAATTCGATGGCGAAAAGGTTACGGTGGGGTTAGTCAAAGCGTAACAGTTGCTGGCCCAAACGCTTGAACAGGCGTTGGATGGTTCACCGCCTGTTTTTTTCCTTCTTGTAATCTTCCCCTGCCTGTGCTATAACGATTGCAGGAGGAACATATGGACCCATTCATGAACGAATTACCTTCGATCCTGGGTTCTCTGGGCATTGCCCTGTGCTGTGGCTTGCCCTTGCTCATATTTGCCATTGTAACATTTACAGCAGGGCGAAAGCATAGCCAAAACCTGGATCAGATCAACCGTTCTGTTTCGTCGAAGATCGCCACCTTGAAACCCGGCAACCAGCTTGTGCGCCTGGAGGGTGTCATCAAGGAAGTGCCCAATGCCATTGATGGCCCGGCAGAATCGCCACTGGCAGTGCTGCGCTTGAAAGTGGAGGAATACAAGGATGATGAATCCGGTTGGGGTGGGGCAGGCGATAAGATCCGTACCGCGCCCTTCCTCTTGGATGATGGCAGCGGTTCCATCTGGGTAGACCCGCAGGGGTTGGACAAGCACTCGCTTGGGGATGCGATGACCCCGGCGGGAGATAAAGCTGAAGCGGCCGCGATCCTGCTTGGCCTTCCATTGATTATCCTGCATGGCCAGACACGCAGCCAGTTGTGGGAACTGCGCGGCGGCCAGCGCGTGACGGTGATTGGCGTTGTGCAGCAGAGAGATGGGAACCTGCTCGTTGCCAAGTCCAAAAGCCAGGTGTTCATTGTCAGTTCTCGCCTTGGGACAGGTATCCAGGTGCAGTCACAGCAACAGGTCAAGACGGCCTGGGTCTATACGGCCATCCTGGGCATCCCGGGTGTCCTGGCTGTTTGCTGCGGTTTGGTTTTCCTGGTGACAACGCTCATCCGTATGTTCCAAGTTTAATTGTTCGGAGGTAGGATCCACATGGCCAATCCATATACCGGCCCATTTGAGCCGCAAGCCTGGCGCGGCGCGATCTGGTCCATCACCAGTGTCTTCGAATCCGGAAGCCCCGAAGGCGATCCGGCCTGCTACCAGAACTACGATGCCGGGATCGTCAGTTACGGAAAACACCAGACCACGCTCCAATCCGGCATCCTGAGCCTGCTGCTGGATGATTACTTCGTTCACAGCCAGAATCCGACCAGTCAGGCATTACAGCAGGAGTATGCCGAACGTACCCGGCAGCGTGATCCCAGCCTGCGCAATGACACCCGTTTCCGCGACCTGCTGATCCAGGCTGCCAGTGAGAAAGCCATGGTGGAGGCCCAGGACCGCATCTTCGATCGGTATTTTTACCAACCGGCGGTGGAAAAGGCGCGCCAGTTGAATGTGCGCTCGCCGCTGGGACTGGCTATCGTTTACGACAACCGCATCCAGGGCGGCCTGACAACGGTCCAGAACGCGGTCATTGCCCGGCTGGGCGGGAACATCATTGGACAGAACAACCTCGAAGAGGATGAGTGGATTGCCGTCTCCCTGGATGAACGCGAGGCATACCTGAACCGGATTGCAGACCGGGCCGAAGCGGAAGGGCGCACCTCGGACGCGAACGCGTTGCGCATCTCAACCTATCGCGTGCGCTCCCTGCATGCGTTAGCCGAGGCTGGCAACTACACCCTGACCGGCACGTTCCAGGTGCACGGCCATACGGTCAAGGGGCTCTCGCCGGAAGTGTTCGCCCCGAAGGTCAGCAACTCGCAGTTGATCCGGCTGGGCGACGAGCAGATCAACCTGACGGTCCGGGATACGGTCTTCGCTGCCTTGATCCGCTTTGTCAATACCGGCACAACTACATGGAGCGAGAACTTCAAGATCGCATATGTAGGCGGCGCGGATGCCAGTCCGCTGGCATGGGAGATAGCTTTCGATCTGGCTGAAGTGGCATCCTTCCTGTCGGTGCCGCCCGGCAAGGGTACTGACCTGGCGATCCAGATGGAAGTTCCGAAGCAGGCTGGTCGCCGCTATCGGACAGTCTGGCAGTTGCAGGATGAGCAGGGGAAGTGGTTTGGGGAGCGGTTCTCGCTGGAGGTTGTGGTAAGTTCGTGATGCTTTCTGGGATAGGGAGGGGAATACAATCTAACCGCAGAGTTCGCACACCGTCCCGGTGTTCTTCCGGGAAAGAGCGCGGAGATATATTGAGGCTTCTTTGAGATACAAAAAAGCCGGGTTTGCAGCCCGGCTTTTGCATTTCAGGGAATATCTTCCATCAATTCCATCGGCACCACTGCCGTGCCGACGATGCCCGGACCCGTGTGTACACCTAATACCGGCGAAATGCGCAGCACTTCCAGCTTTTGGATGTTGAGACGTTCCTGCAGGGAAGCGGAGAGTGCATCCGCCCCTTCGGACAGGCGGCCATGCAGCACAGTGGCCCATAAGGGGATCGAGCCATACATCGCAAACAGGTGTTCCGTGATCAGGCCGATGCTCTGCGGGATGGTGCGCGCCTTGCCAACCGTGCTGTACTTGCCATCAGCATGGTCGACGCGGATGATCGGTTTGATCTTGAGCACCGAACCCAGCAACGCCTGGACGCGCCCGATGCGCCCGCCGCGCGCCAGGTATTCCAGCGTTTCGAGGGTGTAGATGACCTCGGTCTTCGAGCGGATCTTCTCCAGCTTATCCAGGATGGCTTCTGTCTCCCAGCCAGCCTTGGCGGCTTTGGCAGCTGCCAGCACCTGGAAGCGCTGCCCGCCGGAGAGGGTCATCGAATCCACTACGTGGACGAACTTTTCCTTGAGCTGCTCGGCGCCCATGCGGGCTGAGTTGATCGTGCCGCTCAGCCCGGATGAAACGTGGATGGACAATACCTTCCCAGCCTCGGCCACTTTGTGGTAGATGTTGGCAAACACACCGCTGGAGGGCAGGGCGGTGGAGGGGATGGCCGGCCGCATGGCTTCCAGGCGGTTGTAGAATTCATCCGGGGTGATATCGGCCGAGTTGACCTCGCCTTCGGGGAATTGGATGTATAAGGGTGCTTCGATGATGCCAAGGGTTTCCCGCTCTTCGGCAGGCAAGTCTGCTGCGCAGTCGGTGACGATCTTCATGGATTTCCTTTCAGGTACAGAATTTCGAACAGTATACAGGAGGATGATTAAGGTTTGCTTATATTCTGACTATCATTTGACTATCAATTTGGGTTAGAATCCCCCCCATGCCCATCAACCAGCCCACCATCAGCCTGAACGGTGGCGTGCGTTCCACCTGGACGGAGATCGATCTGTCGCGCTTGCGCGGCAACCTGGAGGCTATTAAGGCCAGGGTCGCCCCGGCGAGGGTGATGCTGGTGGTCAAGGCCAATGCGTATGGCCACGGGTTGAAGGAGGTAGCCTGCCAGATCGGCCGGCTGGCGGATTACATCGGCGTGGCGGTGCTGGAGGAAGGCATCTATCTACGGGAAGCGGGGGTGCAGACGCCCATCCTGGTGTTGGGCGGTATCTGGGGCAACCAGATCCCGGCTTACATCGAACATGACCTGACCCTGACCGCTCCTTCTGTAGAGCGCCTGGAGCAGATCGAGCAAGCCGCGGCCCAGATGGGCAAACGAGCCAAAGTCCATCTCAAGATCGATACCGGCATGGAACGCATCGGCGTGCATTACTACAACGCTCATACCCTGCAGGAAGCCGCCTTGCAATGCAAGCATGTGGATGTGGAAGGCATCTTTTCTCATTTCGCCAATGCCGATTCAACTGACCTGACCCACGCTCGCCTGCAACTGGAGCGCTTCGAAGAAGTGCTGCGCTTCTACGAAAGACACAGCCTGCCCATGCCGGTGCGCCACATGGCCAATTCCGGGGCAATTCTGCAATTGCCGGAATCCTATTTCGATATGGTGCGGCCCGGCATTTTATTCTACGGTGTGTATCCCTTCGCTAAAGCCCCGCGCACGGTGGAGGTCAAGCCTGCGCTGGCCTGGAAATCACGGGTGGTATATTTCAAGGTGACGCAACCCGGGCACCCGGTCAGCTACGGTTCGATCTGGCAGGCGGATCACCCGGTGCGCATCGTCACCGTGCCGGTCGGGTATGGGGACGGATATTTCCGGAGCATGTCGAACCAGGCGCAAGTCATCATCCGCGGGAAGAAGTACCCGCAGGTGGGGCGCATCTGCATGGACCAGGTCATGGTCAATATCGAGGCGGACTCGGCTTACAATGGTGATGAAGTCATCTTGGTCGGTGAGTCGGAGAGCGGCGAGAAAATCACCGTGGAAGATCTGGCAGAATGGGCTGGTACAATCCCCTATGAAGTGTTGACCAACATCAATACCCGCGTGCCGAGGGTGTATGTTGGTGAATAGCGGTTTATTTCAGATATACTTCGTTGGTCGAGTGGTGTGCTGAGTTTATCGAAGCGCAGGCGGTGGGTCTCGATACGCCCTTCGGGCTACTCGACCAACACCGCCATATCGAGACCAACTGAAAAGAGAATTACCTTTCGAGAAAAGGGATATCCAACTTACAGGAGATCAATTTTGAAACGAGTCTTACGCGATTACGCCATTCTCATCTTGCTGGCCGGGCCGATCATTGCCTTGGACCAGTGGACGAAAATGATCATTCGAAACAATATCCCGGTCGGCGGCACCTGGATGCCCTGGGAATGGTTGGCGCCCTATGCACGCATCGTCCACTGGCACAACACCGGGGCAGCCTTCGGCATGTTCCAGGGCGCAAGCCTGGTTTTTACAATACTGGCATTCATTGTATCTGGCTTGATCATCTATTACTTCCCGCATATCCCTACCAGCGATCGGATCCTGCGCCTGGCGCTCGGGATGCAACTGGCCGGGGCGGTTGGCAATCTGATCGACCGTTTGACCATTGGAAGAGTGACGGATTTCATCTCACTTGGCACATTTCCGGTTTTCAATGTGGCGGATAGCAGCATCACCATCGGGACTGCGGTACTCATCCTGGGAACATGGCTTAAGGAACGCCAGGAGAAACGGGCGGCTGCCCGGGTTGCGACTGAAGAGCCTGTGCAAGAATCCGCCACCTCGGCTGAGGAACATAGCTCGGATGGGTGACAGGTTAGGGACTTTTTTCTTCCAAAAAGGTGATAAAGAACGGCTGGATGTCTTCCTGACCAGATGCCTTCCGGAATTCTCCCGCTCGCGCCTGCAGGGATTGATCAAGGATGGCTTTGTAACGGTGGACGGCATCCAGGTTACGAAAGCGGGGGCGGACCTGGGAACCGGCGTGCGGGTCGAGATACGCATCCCTCCGCCGCAGCCAAGTGGATTGGTGGCCGAGTCCATACCACTGGATATCCTGTTCGAGAATGCGGACTTGATTGTGGTTAACAAACCGGCGGGCATGGTGGTACATCCTGCACCCGGCCACGAGAGCGGGACCCTGGTGCATGCCGTGCTGGCTCATGCGCCGGATATCGAGGGCATCGGCGGCGAGGACCGGCCTGGCGTGGTGCACCGGTTGGATAAGGAGACTTCCGGGTTGATCCTGATGGCCAAGAACGAGCGCGCCCATCGCTGGCTTCAGGAACAGTTTAAATCGCGCAAGGTTGAGAAGGTTTACCTGGCCCTGGTGGATGGCGCCCCGCCCACCCCGAAAGGTCGCATCGAAGCGCCGATCGGGCGTTCCTCTTCCCATCGCAAGCAGATGGCCGTCACACCGGAGGGAAAGGGTCGGGAGGCGGTCAGCGAGTACCGGACGCTGGAATCGTTCAAGGATCACACCCTGCTTGAAGTACATCCATTGACCGGGCGCACGCATCAGATCCGCCTGCACATGGCTTTTTTGGGTTGCCCGATCGTGGGAGATAAAATGTATGGGCATCACAAACCGAGCCTGCCTTTGGAGAGACATTTTCTGCATGCGTATCACTTGAATATCATCATCCCTGGCGAAGCAACGCAACGATCCTTCCAGGCTCCGATCCCGCCTGATCTGGAGGTCATCCTGGAAGGATTAAGAGCCCAATCACATTAAACGGAGTTTTGTATGGAGTTTATCGATCTTCGTTCCGATACAGTTACCAGGCCCACCCCTGCCATGCGCGAAGCAATGGCCAGGGCAGAAGTGGGCGATGATGTTTATGGGGAGGATCCAACTGTAAACCACCTGCAAGAACTGGCAGCGTCCATGCTCGGCAAAGAAGCAGGGTTGTTCGTGCCTTCAGGAACGATGGGCAACCTGGCATCCATTATGGCGCACTGCGGACGCGGCGACGAGGTGATCCTGGGGAACAAGGCGCACACATTCCTGTTCGAGGCAGGTGGGGTGTCTGCATTGGGGGGGGTTCATTCCTGCCAGTTGCCCAATCAGCCGGATGGCTCCCTGGCCTTGCAAGATATCGAGGCTGCGATCAGGCCGGGCGATGCGCATTTCCCCATCACGCGGCTGGTCTGTTTGGAGAATACCCATAACCGCTGTGGTGGAACTTATCAAACCGTGGGATATACACGCGCGGTCGGCGAATTGGCGCATGGGCGTGGCCTGTCGGTGCATCTGGATGGAGCGCGGGTTTTCAATGCTGCGATTGCATTGGGTGTAAGGGTGGCTGACCTGGCTGCACCCGTGGATTCGGTCACATTCTGCCTGAGCAAGGGGCTGTGTGCACCGGTCGGATCGGTCATGTGTGGATCGAAGGAGTTTATTGCAAGGGCGCACCGTGTCCGAAAGCAACTGGGGGGTGGGATGCGCCAAGCCGGTATCCTGGCCGCGGCGGGGATCGTAGCCCTCGAGACGATGGTGGATAGGCTGGTGGAGGATCACTTGCGGGCCCGGAAA
>Ga0209285_10000713_pt1 | contig 10716 bp, 6 predicted proteins | sample PPLLak3March2015_2_FD_187249 | JGI IMG/M metagenome (GOLD analysis project Ga0209285, IMG submission 187249) | Freshwater sediment microbial communities from Prairie Pothole Lake near Jamestown, North Dakota, USA - PPLs Lake P8 Core (3) Depth... | ecosystem: Environmental > Aquatic > Freshwater... | reverse complement strand
AAATACACATTTTTCAAGTTCCGGCCGCCGTTGTTGCTCCAGAAGATGGTGATCGTTGCAATCTTCAAAGGCGAACCGATCTGGTTGTACATGGTCCAGGTTACATCGCTCCCATTTGGCACAGTCCCGCTATGGTAGACCGTACAGGCGAAAGGTGTGGCGGTAGGTGTATTTGTTGCAGTTGGGGTGGAGGTTCTAGTTGGCGTGGGCGTGAAGGTCGGGGTTCCTGTCTTGGTTGGTGAACCGGTGACCGTTGGGGTTTGCGTGATCGTTGGTGTCAGGGTTTCGGTTGGTGTTGGTGTTTCCGTCGGCGTAAACGTAGGCGTGTAAATTGGCGTCCACTCGGTGAAGATCACGGTCGGTAGCGGGATCAGGGTGACGGTCCCGGTGGTGAGAATTTCGATATCCACGAGCAATGTTCTGGCGCTGGATGAAGTAACCGTAATGGGATTCAGGGGAACAAGCGGAACGAGCGGTGTAAAATCAGCGGACACCTGGACTTTTATCCGATCCCCGGTTTGTACTTCACCGGGAGGGCAAGCTGCAAAATCACCGGTCTCAGGGCCATGATCGAACGTGATGATGATATCCTCATTCTCGATAACATTGATGGCATCCATGGCCTGGGCTGCATTTTGGATCCCTGCGCAATCCCTGAATTGCGCGCTCGTTCCAGCCAAATTGAGGCCTGTTGCCGAGCCATAGCGCACAGCTTCACGGCTGGCTGTGGTTACAATACTGTAGATGAAAATCAACCGCCCAACTTCGATCATACCGTATACAAGGAGTAATAGAATCGGCAACACCAGCGCAAATTCCACCATGGCTTGCGCTGTTGTGCGTTGCCTGCGATCCTTTCGTGTGCTACTCATAGGCATATACTCCGGTATGTGTGTATCGCGTTAATTTGAGTATAGAATATACCATTCTTGCGACAATCCTTCCTCGGTACTAGATGATCCTTCCCATCCAGCCAGGAACATAAAACAACAGAATTGCAGCGACAATAAAAAATGGTACGTAAGGAATGAAAGCATTCAGAGTATTTTCTTTATTTTTCTTCGAAACCAGTAAGATGATCACCAGAAGCAGGCTGAAAGCACCTGCCAGCAGGATGCCTAATAGCAATCCACTCCAGATCAAGGGCCAGCCCAGCAACAAACCCAGGATCGTTGCCATGGTCACATCGCCGGAGCCAAGCGCTTCCTCCCCATCCGATTGTTCCAACCCCAACCGTTTGGCGCGCCGACGTGAGAACACGCGGCCGAACATGTACAACAACCACATAACAACGAAGCCGGTTACACCGCCCATCAGCGCGGCGAGCCAACCGTGGCTGATGATCCCCGCCGCGGTGCAAAGAAGCAAACCGGCAATGCTGAGGGGGCGCAACACCAGGCGGTGCTCGATGTCGATCGTGGCCACGACAATCAAGTAAACCATAACCGGGTAACCCAGCCAGAAAGGAACTTGTGTGGAAGGAGCCAGAAAAACCGCAGAAGCAACCGACAGAATAATGATAACGAATGTACGCCGCTTGCGCTTCTTGCCGCAGGTATGGCAGCCTTTCAGGAGCAAGTAATCCTTCCAGGCCAGAGTCGCTTTGCAGGCGGGATTCGAACAGATTGGCTTTCCCAACCGCAATGTATCTGGCAATACATCGACAAGATAGTTGATCAGCCAGCCGGCCAGCAAACCAAGCACAAAGGGGATAAGAAGATCAATCATGACTTAATTATATGACGGAATATAGTGGATTTTTTATCTTAATGAAACTGTAGACTCTCCTTGAGGTGTCTTTCATCTTGATGAAGTTCCATTTCTACATGAGCATTTTTAAAATCAACCAGCCGGGTTCCTGTTGCCCGGTTATGCAATACACGATGGAAGAAAATCGAAGCTCTCTTTATGGGTTGACGGTAGCAGTGGGAGTCAGCAGATCACTTTCCGGGATAATGGTGAGGCCCAGCACACGGGCGAGCTCCAGGGTATATTGATCGTGCTGCTGGCGGGCGAGGGCAATACCCTGGTCAATGATGGCCTGGTCGCTGCTTCCCAAGAAAGCAATTAGTGTATTGATAACCGTGTTCATGTGTGCGATTTGATATGTTTTCAGGATCACCAGGCATTGCGGGACCAACTGCTCCTCCGCATCGCGGCGGAGTTTTTGCAAGCCGGCAATCGCATCGGCGAGCTGCTCGCGCGGCATATTGGCTGCCAAAACAGACGCATCGTCGAATTCTCGCATGAACTTGTGCACTTTTGCGACCTCGCCCTCGATGTTTTCTTCTGCACATGGATCCGGTGTGGCGGTTGGGATAATCTCGGTGGCGGTTGCGGTTGGCGTGAAGGTAGGGAGCGGCGTTGCGGTCCGGGTGGGAATCTTGGTGCGCGTTACCGTTGGGGTTTCTTCCGAGTTTGATGCCTTGTCACCGCATGCAGAGAGCAAGAGTGCTGTGAGGAGGATGACCAGTATCGCAAAAGAATGTTGTTTTTTCATAACTTCCTTTCATCAACAATTGAGGAATGGGTAACCCATTCCTCAATTGTTAAAGAGTCTTGTCGAGGGTTCCTGATGAACAGTAGGATTTCCTATCTCCAGTAATGATGCCACCTGTGGTTATAAGACATGTTGATCCCCCAATATTTGATCATGGCGTGATATCTGATCTTCCATGAGTGGTTGAACCACGGGTGGCTGGAGCGCCAGTTAATGACGGATGTGTAGCGCTGGCTAACTGAATTGTTCTCATCACCAATGGTTGGGCTGGTATCATCCGTCACGCCCGGATCTTCATCGGTAACACCCGGATCATCGTCTGTTACGCCCGTGTCGTCACCGGTATCGCCTGTATCTTCGTCGGTCTTGCCGGTGTCTTCACCGCTATCGCCCGGATCTTCATCGGAAGCACCCGGATCATCATCAGTCACTTCAATAAAGATGCAAGTGCCTGGATCTTCGAAGATATTCCCCGCGCCGTTATTGGCGAAAATTGGCGAGTCGATCAGGATGAGTTTGCCGTCGATGACTTCCAATCCATATTGGCCGTTATCCGCGAATGTGCCGCCCGTCACGGTGACGGTCGTGCAAGCGCCTTTCAGATAAGCACCATCCAGGTCATTGTTAGCGGCGGTGACATTCGTCAATGTGATTTCTCCGCCGGCTGTTACGGAAAGGCCATTGCCGTGCAGGCTGAAGCTGAATATGCTGTTCGAGATCCCCACCTCACCAGTCGCTTCGATCATTGCGCCCGTAAGGCGATTGCCATTTGCCTGTACGTTATCCAGGTAAACGTTCCCACCCGTGATTTCCAGGCCATTGCCGCGCGCATGCTTGCCACTTGTGCCCATACCATTGTTATCGAAGAAACTGTCGGTTACCTCGATGTCTGTTTCGCTTATCAACCGGGCTCCGAAAAGGTGGTTGTCATTGGCAGTAACATTTTCCAGGACGATCTCATCCGAGGTGACCACTTGCAGGCCGTAGCCTTCAAACTTCCAGCCGCAATAGGAACATCTATATGCCTGGTTCCCGGAGAAGAAGCTGTTGCGGATGGTTACAGGACCGGTCGTTATAATATCTGCACCGAAGAGGCGGTTATTATTGGCCTCGACATTCTCGAGAGTGACTGTCCCACCGCTCCTGATCTCCAGGCCTCTCCCAAGGATCGTCTTGGTCGAATCTGTACCGTTGTTGCTGAAGACGCTGTCGAAAATTTCCACATTCCCAGTCGTTTCCAGGCGGGTCCCGAAGAGGTAGTTATCCGTTGCTGTGACTCCCGTCAGCGATATATCGTCCATTGCAACCACTTGCAGGCCATAACCATAATACTTGATACCGCCGCAGTAATTATTGACATAGTAAGCATTATTCCCCGAGAAGGTGCTGTTGCGAATATCCACAGATCCATCCGCATGGATGTCTGCGCCGTAGATGTGGTTATCGTTCGCCTGTACATTTTCCAGGGTAACATTCCCGCCGCTCTTCACGGTCAGGCCTTTCCCCTCGAGGTTCTTCGCGTATGGTGTCCGGTTGTTGTTGAAGATGCTGTTATTCACATTGACATCCGAACCAGCCTCGAGGTTGGCACCAAACAAGTAGTTATCCGAGGCAACCACATCATCCAGGGTGATCACCTCCGCAGAAACCACCTGCAAGCCATAGCCGTAAAACGTAAGGCCGCCGCAGTAATTGCAGGTGTAATCCATGTTGCCAGAGAAGAAACTGCTGCTGATCGCAACGCTATTGTTGGCTGTGATATCTGCACCGAACTGGCGGTTGTTGTTTGCTTCCACCTTGTAAAGGCTGACATACCCTCCGCTCTTGACCTCCAGGCCTCTCCCATCAATGGATCTCCAAGAATCGGAACCATTGTTATTGAAGAAGCTATCCATGATTGCCACATCACCGGCGGCATCCAGGTAGGCACCAAAGAGGTAGTTATCCGATGCGGTGACGCCATCCAAGGCGATGGAACCCAGCGAGATCACCTGCAGGCCGTAGCCATGATAGGTGGTGCAGCCGCAGTAGTTGCTCGTATAGCCTTTGTTGCCGGAGAAGAAGCTGTTCCGGATGGCTACATCCCCAGCGGCGTAGATGTCTGCGCCGGCAAGACGGTTTTCATTGGCTTCAACGTTGGACAGGGCGACGTTCCCGCCGCTCTTTACGATCAGCCCTGTATCATCGATGAAAAAGCTTGTGTCCGTTACGTTCTTGTTGAAGGTGCTATTGGAGATGGCTACATCCCCAATGGCTTCCAGGTAGGCACCATATAGGAAGTTCTCGTTCGCATTGACTTCATCAAGAGAGATATCGCCAAGCGTAACAACGCGCAGGCCATATCCGTAATATTGATGTCCTCCGCAGTATGACCAGGTATAAGCCTTGTTCCCGGAGAAGAAGCCTTGATAGATTGCCACACTGTTTGCGGCAGTGATATCTGCACCAAATTGGCGGTTGTTGTTCGCCTCAACATTGTAGAGACTGACATAACCGCCGCTCTTGACCTCCAGGCCTTTCCCATCGATGGATTCCCACGAATCGGAACCATTGTTGCCATTGTTACTGAAGATGCTGTTCGAGATTGCCACACTGCCGGCAGCATCCAGGTACGCGCCGAACAGGTAATTTTCCGAAGCCGTGACGCTATCCAGGGTGATGTTTTCCAGGGTGACCACACTTAGTCCATAGCCGTAATACTTCCTCCCGCCACAGTATGAACAAGTATAGGATTTGTTGCCAGAAAAGACGCTGTTCCGGATGGTCACATCTCCGACTGCGGTAATATCTGCCCCAAATTGACGGTTACCGTTGGCCAGTACGTTTTGCAACGTAACTGTGGCGCCGCCTTTTACTTCCAACCCTTTCCCGTCAATGTTATCCTTGGAGATCGAACCATTATCATTGAAAGTACTGTCGAAGATCTCCATTTCACCAACGGCATCCAGGTAGGCACCGAAGAGGTTGTTGTCTGAGGCATCTACTCCATCAAGGTAGATGGAATCAAGCGAAATGACCTGAAGACCGTAACCGTAATATGTTTTGCCTCCGCAGTATAAACATGTATAGGATTTGTTCCCGGAGAAGACACTGTCCGTAATACGAACTGTTCCGACGGCATCGATGTCAGCGCCAAATAGCCGGTTGCCATTTGCCTGGACATTCGTCAGGGTGACCGTATTGCCGCTCTTTACCTCCAAACCTTTGCCATCGATGTATTTGGTGGAACTCGAACCATTTTCATTGAAGGTGCTATCTGTGACAGTCACTTGGTCGGCTGCTTCCAGGTAAGCCCCAAAGAGGTAGTTTTCATTCGCCTCGACCGTGTCGAGGACAATCGAATCCTGCGAGACAACTTGCAGCCCATAGCCAGCGTATTTCGAATCCCCGCAGTATGCACTCGTGTAGGCATGGTTACCAGAGAAGAAGCTGTTGCTGATGGTCACACTGCCATCAGCAGTGATGTTGGCGCCGAAAACCTTATTTTCATTTGCCTGCACGTTGTTGAGCGTTACGGTGCCCGCGCTGGCAATTTCCAGGCCCTGACCAGTAATGGTCTTCTTTTCCACTTCACCATTGTTGTTGAATGTACTGTCTGAGATGTCCACGTTTCCGCCGGCGCTGATCACAGCACCCGCAACATCATTATCATTGAATTGGACATCCCCTTCGATGGTTACATCCCCGGCAGCGGTAATGACGGCCCCGGTCTCGCTCTCGCTGAAGGTGCCGCCCGTGATGGTCACGTCTCCCTCGGTGGAGGTCAGCGTGGCAGCGGTCCCATCCTCGATGTTCGTAATCTCCACGTTGGTGAGGGTGATATCGTCCTGGGAATAGGCCGTCAGGGCATCTTCTTCGAAGAGATCTTCGATCTTGATGTTGTTGAAAATCAGTGAACCGACCCAGGGGTTATCGCTGCTTCCGATTGTTATGGAAACATTAAATGTGGTGCTCTCGGTTGGTTCGGTGGTATTGGTGGTTGTGTCCCAGCCGCCTTGAATGGTGAGATCGTAGTTCACCAATTCGTCGAACTCGTATTCGTTGAAATCGATGCTCGATTCGCTGGTGGCGTAGTCACCCATGGCAACATAGATCACCCCCGCTTGTTGATAGGCAGCGTCACCTTCATTCGCTTTCAGGAAGGTGAGAAGTTCATCAAAACTTGCAAATGTCCCGGTACAACCATTTTCTCCCGGAATGGGCGGTTGACCGACCGGACACCAGATGGGATCACTGGTGGCAATTGCATCCGCAGCATCCTGTGTGGCGAGCGGTTCCGATTCCCCATCCTCGTTGATGACGACAACGGATGTGTTGTCCGGAACTTGTTCGAGGATCGGCTCATCAGTTGAACTGGTATCGGCTTCTTCGTTCTCGCCATCACCAGAACCGGTGGAGTCATCTTCTGTCGTTCCTGTATCGTCTGATCCAGAAGAGTTATTTTCTGATGCTTCCCCCTCTTCGCTGTCAGTGGATCCTGCTTCTGCAGTTTCATCAGATGTTTCGCCTTCTTCGGTGTCAGTAGATCCCGTTTCTGCGGTTTCATCAGATGTTTCCCCCTCTTCAGTATCAGTGGATCCCGTTTCTTCGGTTTCACCTTCGTCTTCATCAGTTGTGATGGTTTCCGTAGGTGTATCCGTTGTTGGTTCCTCATCTGCGTATGCAGCAGAAGGGTTTATCGCACTCACCAACAGAACGAATATGACTGCCAAGGACATAATGAAGAGCTGTTTCTTAATCATTGTCATCTCCTTATTGCCAGTCATCCCCAAATAAAGAAAAAATGAGGATTTTAGAAAAGATATATTGACTTGATTGTTATGCTTAATTTCTTAAGCACCTTACAGATTTGTAAGGACAGCATTATTATATCATAGATTTTTGATTTTGCAACAGGCAAAGAAGGTTCTCTGGGAATTGCCAGATGAGTGAGGAAATTGGGGATATGGGGCGGGCGAAGCCCGCCCCATATCCCCATATCTTTCCATTCTCATCCTGCTTGGCGAAACAAAGGAAATCCCTTACAATCCAAAAGTTCTACAATTAAGGAGAGTAACATATCAATAAATGGGGGGTTGGGGGGTGTGCGGGCGGCGTAGCCGCCCGCACACCCCCCAACTTTCCCCTTCTTTTTGAGAAGATACGAAGGAGATCTTCATGGAAAAATTTATCATCGAAGGCGGTATCCCCTTGCGCGGGGAAGTGGTGCCTGCCGGGAACAAGAACGCTGCCCTGCCCATCCTGGCGGCCTGCCTTCTGACGGAAGAGCCGGTCACCCTGCACAACATGCCCAATATTCGGGATGTGCAGGATATGCGCGGCCTGGTGGAAAGCCTGGGTGTGGAGGTTGAGAACCTGGGCGGCAACACCTGGCGCGTCACCTCCCGGACGGTCCGGCCTGCTGACCTGGACCCGGATATGTGCCGCCGGATCCGGGCTTCGATCATGCTGGCTGGACCGATGGTGGCGCGCACAGGTGAATTACGCCTGCCGCCCCCCGGCGGGGATGTGATCGGCCGCAGGCGTCTGGATACGCACATCCTGGCCTTGCAAGGACTTGGGGCAGAAGTACATTACAACCGAACATTCGAATTCCACACCAGCGGATTGATGGGCGCCGATATCCTGCTGGATGAAGCCTCCGTAACAGGCACCGAAAATGCCATCATGGCCGCGGTTACTGCCAAAGGTACGACCATCTTGCGGAATGCGGCTTCCGAGCCGCACGTGCAGGAACTTTGCCGGATGCTGAACACGCTCGGGGCGCGGGTGGATGGCATCGGGTCCAATACGCTGCACATCGAAGGCGTGGACAAGCTGCACGGCGGAGAATTCACCATCGGGCCGGATTACCTGGAGGTGGTCAGTTTCATCGGCGCGGCAGTTGTCACAAAAGGCGAATTGACCATCCGCAATGCAGGCCCAAAGTACCTGGATATGGCCCGCATTGTCTTCACCCGCATTGGCGTGGATTGGGAAGTGCAGGGGGATGATATCTTCGTAGGTGCATCCCAACGGCTGGAAGTCCAGCATGATCTGGGCGGTGCCATCCCGGAGATCAAGACGAATGTCTGGCCGGCTTTCCCGAGCGACCTGGCGAGCATTGCCATCACGGTTGCAACGCAGTCCAGGGGCAGCGTGCTCTTCCATGACTGGATGTATCCGGGACGGATGTATTTCACGGATAAACTGGTTGGGATGGGCGCCCAAATCGTCCTGTGTGATCCGCACCGCTGCATCGTCAATGGCCCGAGCCAGTTGTATGGCGAGAAAGTGGAAAGCCCGGATATCCGGGCGGGGATGGCGCTTGTGCTGGCCGCCCTGATGGCGGAGGGTCAATCCACAATCCGCAATGTTGGGCAGATCGATCGCGGTTACGAACGTATCGATGAGAAATTACGCCTGCTAGGTGCGAAGATCGAGCGGGGCGTTGAGAAATAATCAAAACCGTAAAAAAAAGGCACCCGGGTTGTGGCGCCTCTTTTTGCTTGGTTTTGATCGATGTGTCTTACTGCTTGGGCTGTTTGGTCACTTCCAGGAACTGGTTGACCGCCTCGCGCAAGACGCGTTCGGGCAGTGCACCCACCTGGGTGTGTACAACTTTGCCGCCAAAGACGAAAAGCATGGTCGGGATGCCCTGGACGCCAAACTTGCCAGCCCATTCAGGGTTCTCGTCGGTATTGACCTTGGCCACAACCAACTTGCCGGCCATTTCCTTGGACAGTTTATCGAGCATCGGCGCAACCATCTTGCACGGGCCGCACCAGGGCGCCCAGAAATCCACGATCACGGGCAACGGGTTTTGCAGGACAGTCTTTTCAAAGGCAGCATCGGTAACATGGATGGGTTCGTCGTTCATTCTTTCATTCTCCTTGATTGATGATCAGTATAGCTCTTTTGCAGTTCAGGGTGGTCGGGGGTGTGGTGGGCGGGTGAAACCCGCCCACCACACCCCCGAATCCATTTCAACCGCGTAGCTTCTACATTATCGCACGGGTTCTCCGGGCTTGAGGATGCGATAGGTGGATTTTATCGTTGCAGCCTTACCCAGCATGATGCCAACCGAACAATATTTTTGCTCTGAAAGTTCAATCGCCTGTTCGACATCCTTCACTTTGAGATTTTCTCCCCAGAGCAGGTACGTAACCTCGATATCCTTCCAGACCATCGGGTAATCCTGGACTCGTTCCGCACTCACTTTGACCTGGAAATCGGCCAACTCGACGCGCTTCTTCTTCAGGATGGAGATGATATCCATGCCTGTACAGCCTCCCAGGGCTGCCAGCAAGAGCTGCATCGGGCCAACGGCGGGTGATTTATCCAGGTGGCTCATCTGGATCCTGCCTCCATCGCTGTTCTCGGCGAAGAAAGCCATATCACCCTGCCAGACTGATGTGATTTCGGTGCGCGTATCTGACACTTAATACCTCCAAAAAACTGGCGTGAGTATAACATATTATCAGATGCGGGAGCGCCCAAAAGGTTGCATATCCGGTATAATCGTGCCGCTATGGCTGACCTATTTACCCGCTGGAAGGAAGGACTCTCCCGCACCAGTAAAACCACTTTCGGGCGCATTGCCAGCGTGTTTGGCGCGACCGAGATCAAGGCAGATGCCTGGGATGACCTTGAAGCAATGCTGATCCAGGCGGACCTGGGCGTCCAAACCACCCAATCCATCCTGGGTGCACTGCGCAGCGCTGTCCGGACCCGTGGCCTGACGCGGACCTCCGAACTCCAATCCGTGCTGGAAGCGGAACTGCGCGCCCGCCTGGAAGCTCCGCCTCCCTTGGAGTTCACATCAAAACCGGCCATCGTGCTGCTGGTGGGAGTCAACGGCTCCGGCAAGACAACCACTGCTGCCAAACTGGGGCGGCGTTTCGCGGATGCTGGGATGCGCGTCCTGCTCGTTGGGGCGGATACCTTCCGGGCGGCCGCGGTGGACCAGTTGCAGGTCTGGGCGGATCGGCTGGGCCTGCAGGTCGTGGCCGGGCAGATGGGCAGCGACCCGGGGGCGGTAACCTATGATGGCATCCAATCTGCTTTGGCGAAAGGGTACGATCTTGCCCTGGTGGATACAGCCGGCCGCTTGCATACCCGCTATAACCTGATGGAAGAACTCAAGAAGGTGCATCGCGTGGCAGGGAAGGCCCTGCCGGGCGCGCCGCATGCCGTCTGGCTGGTGCTGGACGCCACAACTGGCCAGCACGCGCTCC
>Ga0209285_10000712_pt1 | contig 10718 bp, 19 predicted proteins | sample PPLLak3March2015_2_FD_187249 | JGI IMG/M metagenome (GOLD analysis project Ga0209285, IMG submission 187249) | Freshwater sediment microbial communities from Prairie Pothole Lake near Jamestown, North Dakota, USA - PPLs Lake P8 Core (3) Depth... | ecosystem: Environmental > Aquatic > Freshwater... | reverse complement strand
TCTTCTTCTGTATTTTGTGCTAAATCTTATCATGCTAAACTTTGTTACGAATTTCTCTCCTGTTGATTTTTTTAGTGTGTGAAGGTTTGGTATGCTAAATCTTATCATGGTTATATATCCTTTTATATATATATGTGTAAATGGAAAAATATATATACTAGTATATTGATATGTATATGGGGTGAAATAAAAAATGGCTAAATTAGGCATGGATATTATAATGAATGTTTTAGAAATAGCAATAGGTCTAGTTATTTTACCGGTTCTAGCTGTGTTTGTTGCAACTGCAATTGCTAATACATCAGTAGCTGCAATCCCAGGAATGACTATTTTGTTACCTTTGATACCTCTGGCGGTTGGTTTCGGTCTAGTAATTAAGGGTGTATCAGGAATAAGAGGTAAATAATACGGAGTAAAAATGTTAAAAAAGATTCCGTTAATACCTCTTTTTTTTATTTTTTTATTACTTTTTTCGTTACCTATAACCGATTTTGTTAAATCAACGACGGCAATATATCGTTGTGAATGGGACGATTTCGGATTAGGGGCGACATGGGGTATTAATGCAGGTGATGGTATAAGTTTTTACGCATTATCGGGAAATGCGGAAGTAGATGACACTTACGGTGTTCCATATAATAATGATATGCGATTGCAGTATTATTCTGCCATTGGCGATACAAGTAAAGATAAAGTACGAATAAATTTTACAGAAATTGGCACTAATTACGTTTATGATATAGTATTATATTTCTGTATACTCGGAAATTGTTTAGTTGGTGAAGATTATACAAATATTTCTTTTTATAAATCTTCGGGTACTGAAGTTTTAAGGATTGTTTTTCATAGCACTAGCGGTTTATATGATAGCATAGGTTATAGAACTTCTACGGGAACGGTAATAACACTTAAAAATACAACTATGTTTAATTATAATATGACGTTAAGAATTACTTATGTCAATACTAATACATTACGCTATCGTTTAAGCTATTATACTAATAGTACGTCAATATATGACGGTAACGGTGTTAGCATGGAAACTATAAACTGGACGCGTTTTAATTATATAATTGCTGGAAATTATGGTAATTTTCAACCTTTGGATAGACATTCGTTATATTTGGGTGACATACATACATATATGTCCAGTGATTTAGTAGTTGCAGAAGAACCATGTGTCGATTATACTGGATATTATGACGTTAATCATATTAGAGATTATCAAGCATTATCTGTTTTACCGACAGCGTGTAAGTATTTAGAGTTTCAAAACTGGTATGAGATGACAGCAAATTTATACGGATTTGAATTTTTAGTTGATTCACAGCAAATGGAAAAAGACAGTGTTTTAAATCATTATGGTTTATTCATAAATGGTTTTTTTGCGGGTAACCCCATTTGTAAATATCAATATGACGGAGATAGAACCTCGTTACAATGGGATTTTACAGATACGCCAATTTTTATAGATAACGAAAGAATAATATTTGAAATGTATCATGATAATGTACCTGGTGGTTCTTATGCGTGGTATTTACCAATAGAATATAATACGGTTTTTCCGCCTGTTCCAAGTGAGATTTATTATTATAGTGATACATCACATATTGACGGTTTACTCTCGTATTCTGATATGTCATTGAGAGAGCATAAATTAAGTTGGCGATTATTTTTTAATTTGGGTGTCAATACAACTGTTGATTGTGACTATACTAATACTATATTGTTAAAGGATTCTTCTGGCAATTCTTTAGCAAATCACCCTGTTTATAATATTCCTTTTAGCTATCCATATAGAACTATCTTTTTTGCTGTTTTTGTTAATGATACTAGCGAATACTCATTAAATGTTTATCGTCAGGGTGTGCCAGTAGGTTTTACGCAGTATTATCCTAAAGATATGACGTTGTGCGATGGTGTATATGGTTTCACACCGTTAAATTCCGGTAACTATACAGTTAGTTTATACGATGGTGACGGATATTTTTTAAATCAAACATTTAATATTACACACATAGATACATCTTTTGCAATATGGACTTATCCAAATCCAAGTTTGCAACAATCTTCTGTTACCATAGGCGTATATGCAGAAAATCCTAACAAATATGCAAATTATTCTATTGGGTTAAGTTATAACATCACATTATTAAACACTTTTGATACATCTAAACTCTCACAAGTTTTTTATATACCTGGTTTTATAGGCAATTATTATTATTTAGAAACCGAAATGTTATTCCAATATATACGCTTGTTTGCGACAAATGGAACTGTTTATATACCAATTACGCCTGTTTATAACCATAAAATACTTTCTGCCGATACTACAAATACAATAGATACCACGCTAGGTGACGACGACAGCGGTATAACAAATTTAGAGTTTTTCGTATGGGGTAAATATAGAAGTTCACCAATAGGTACAGCAAAAATATATAAAAATTCCGAATATGTCGGTACTACGCAATACGGTACGTTTTCGTTTAGTCAAATCATACAAACGTCAGGTACTTACACTTATTCATTGCGTGAATATGTGGGTAATTCATATACCGTTTTAGCTAGTGTAACCGTTACAATAACAGATGTAACAACATCGCAAGATTCAGATATACAATTAGATTTTGGAGTATTCATAAATACAATACTCGGTTTATTGTTGGTTCTATTATTAACATTATCTCCTGCAATAGTGACTATTTGGTTGGCACAAAAATCCAACATTACAAATATAAATATACCTGGTTTATTATATGTTGCTATGTTTTTACTTGGTATAATAGTAAGTTGCATTATCGGTTGGTTTCCACTATGGGTTTTATTATTCGTTATTATTGGATTAGCATTAACAGTATTTATACTATGGTTAAGAAGTAAATCAGAAAGTGACTAAATATGGCTAGTGCATTACCAAAACTTAAATATTATTTACTAATATCTGTATTTCTTGTTATTATATCAATGGGTTTGTTTTGCTATACTTCCGCTGTTAATAATAATATAGATTTATTAACTTTTATCGGTGGATTAGCCGGGGCGTTTATACCATTTGGTAGTACATTTACAGTTATTGTTTCGGGTATTGGTGAACCTGTACTTTTAGCATTTCTAACTTTATTAACAGGCATATTAAGCGGTATACAGATATATCTATTAGTTGTTATAGTTGCTAACTTTATACCACTGGTTGACGTTTAGGTGTAAATATGAAAAAGTTTACCAAAATATATATATTTTTTGTCGTAACTATATGTATGTTAATGTTGGATTCTTTTGTTATTGGTGTAAAAGCCCCCGATGTTGTTATTTCAGAAAAAGATTTTTCTATGATTTCTTATGTTTCTAAAGCTAGTTTTACAGAATCTCATGTTATGAAAATTAGTTATGATAAAGTTAAAATGTCTTTATCTAAAGGTGATATTTCTTATAAGATAGTTGGTAGTGATTCCGATATTAAGGTTTTTAAGGAATGTGTTGATGTTTTCGTTTCTGTTGGTTCTGATAGTTTTACTTTTACAGGAAAAGTTAAGAAATGGGGTGTTTATCATGTTGATTTACAACCCGTTATTCCTAAATATGATATAACTGTTTCAAAGTTTGCTTGGTGGAACAGTTCTTTTAATAATAGTGTTATTGTTACTATTAATTCTGCTTATGTACCTGATGGTCTTAATAATTTTCCTCTTTTGGTTTATGTGAATACTACTGTTATGAATCGTGCCGATAGTGGTAACAGTATTCGTTTTGTTGATGACGATAATACTACTATGTTTTATTATGAGATAGAGAACATTTCTACTACCGGTAATTCTCAAATATGGGTTAAGATTCCACATATTAACGAAAGTGGTTTTGCTAGTACCCGTTTTATTATGTATTACAACAATAGTCTAGCTAGTTATTCCAATACATATAACGATGGTAGAAAGGTTTTTAATAACAGTTATCTAGCTGTTTTCCATAGCAATAGTACGGGTAATTTACGTCAAAGTGTTAATAACACTTGGGGTGTTAATGTTGGTACTTCCCAAAGTTATACAATTATCGATGGTACTCGCACTTATGTTGATGGCGATAAGGATTATGTAACTTATGATATGTTTACTATGCCTAGTGTTTTGACTATTGATTTCTGGTATAAAAAAGATGATACATCTGGTAGTGAATCTCCTTTTGCTGTTCGTAATGCTGCGTCAACTCATTATACAGGTTTACGTTTTGTCGATGCTAAAGCTAGTTTTAGATGGCTTAATTTTGATGTTGGGGGCAAAGTTGACGAAGTTTACGATAGTACAAATAATGTAGTTGATACATCTATCGTACAACATTATGCTGTTACCCGTAATGGTGATGCTAACCCACTTATGTATTCCGATGGTTCGCCTGTTGCTGTTACTCATACATCGGGTAATAGTGATTTGCCGACAGTTGGGGGTTATGCTTCTATCGGTAGATGGGGCAATTATGACGGTCTTTATTTTGATGGTAAAATAGATGAAGTTAGAATAAGTACGGTTGTTCGTAATAGCAGTTGGATAAAATTTCAATGGCATAATTATAGAAATTATACTAGTGTTGTTTTAATGGGTGGCATTTTAACTTATAATGTAACAATTGTCAATTTTCCCCCACATATAACTATGTTTTATCCATCTAATAGTAGTAATTTTAGTTGCCCCTGTTGTATAACTCTTGGTGTTACTGTTTTAGATAATGATAGTTCTCTTATGAATATAACTTTTAATACTAATTTATCGGGTATATGGCAAAGTATCGAATATATGACTAACGTTTTAAATGGCACTTATTATATTTCAATAGTTGATTTTATTTATTATAATTATACTTTTTATTGGAATGTATCGGTTGATGACGGTAATACTTATAACCATAGTAATTGGTTTATCCTTAAAACTGACACCTTTAATAATTGTAATAGTTCTTTAGGTGGGAGTTCTTTTTTTACTTCAGGTATGGGAACTTTAAGTTTTGACGAATCGCAATTTTATCTATTATTAATATTTTCTTTATGGTTATTCTTATTATTAGGAAGTGAAAAAAAACCGATACTTGCATTATTACAGTTACTTGTGGGTATTCCTTTAGGTTCTTTATGTTTAACAATCGCTTACTTTGGCACGATAACTTATGGCTATTTAATAGGCATAGTTATTATATGCGTCAGTGGATTGGTTGCATTTTTAGAGTTAAAAAGATAATTTAAAGAGTTGAAAACAATATGAAAATAAACAAAGTTAAAGATATAAGTAAAAATGCAAAGAAAAGTAAAGTCAAAGTAGATGTAAAAATAGATAATTACGAATACAAACTTAAATCAAAAGGGAATAATTTTTTAGCATTGATACTTCGTAAAAATAAAAGTGCGATGTTGTGTTATATACCTATGAAATGCAAAAGTTTTTCTATCGAAGGGAATACATATTTTAGTGTTCAATCTGGCGTTTATGTTATTCCAAAAAATACTCTTTTATGTGTATATTTAGAAGGTTGCGTATTACCAATTGAACATTCATATATAAAATATGAAAAACAACTTATTCTTTTAACTAATAAATTTGGTAAACCAATTACAGATATAGATGAAACGGTAGACAAAAATCTTTTAAATGATTTACCAAAAGATAATAATGGTAACTATTTAAAAGATAAAAAAGGTCATATAGTTAAAAAGGTATTGCAAAAAATAAAAGGGTTAGAGTTTGATAGTACAATTGCTGATTCAATATATAGTAGTGGTTTAATAGAAAAGGTTGCACATCCTGGAAAATTAGATGTATTGTATTTTGTTACTTTTTTATTTACACTATTTACCTTAATAGGTGTTTGTATTGTTGGAATAATATCTTATTTTAGGGTATAATTTATGTCGGTTATAGAAAGTGAATTAATAAGTGCTGACGTGCAAAAATCCGAGCATGGCGAAACGTTAGAGCATTTAACAAACGATAAAAACTTTCAAAAGAAAACTGTATTAATGAGTGTTAGTCAAGCGATGGCGTTTAGTTCTCTTTATAGTATCGCAGAAGAAAATAATATAGTTTTTCTTCGTGAGTGGCTTAAAAATAGTGCCGATTGGTTACTTTCTGTTCAGGGCAAAGGAAGGAACGATATAGTAGAAGTTAGTAAATTTAAAGGTGAAAAGACCATGTCATGGGGTGATAAAATAAGCGAAATGTTGCATAGGTAGGTTTTATAATGGGTTTCTTTGACGGATTTAGTAAAGTAATAGATGGAATAAAATCCATTTTCGGTGGAATGGGGCAATGGCTATTTAATAAAGTGATAAAATGAATAAACAAAAATGTATTCAATTATTTAAAGATAAGTTCAAACAACTTTCAGACAAAGATTTTAAGTTAATCTTATATAGAAATCCATTTGAGTTTGTGTGGTTTCAATTAGAATATGTTAACCCTAATCATAAAATAAATATATATGGTATACCAAAACGTAAATTAAGAAAAGAAAATTATCTTAAATATTATAAGGTTGGTAGGATTATTTTATCTGCATATCTACCAATTTATTTAGTATTCAATTTAAACTTATTAGATGTCTTATTACCAGGTATTTTAATGACATGGCTTACGATTAAACTTATGTTTTTTGTTATTGAACAGGAGTTTATTTATAATGCTAATAGGAATAGAAGGAGAACTTGGCGGTGGAAAAACAATATTATTAGTCAAATTTCTTAAAGAAGAACAGCAAAAAGGAAGGAAAATATATACTAATCTAACACTAAATAATATTGATTATACGCCTATTGATATAATGGAGTTTTTAACAAACAATCCAGAATTAAACAATGCGGTTCTTGGTATTGACGAATTAACCGTTTATGTGGATTGCCGTTTATCCATGTCAAAAGCTAACCGTTTTTTTAGTTATCTAGTTTTACAATCCAGAAAACGTAATGTAGATATTTATTTCACTACTCAAAATATGGATATGATTGATAAAAGGATTGTAGAGCATACGCTTATACAGATAATGTGCGAAAAGATACACGTTGAAAATATGGATAGCGATAATATAAGAAAGTATACGTTTTTTGATTTTAGGCATATAAGAAAACCAAAAATAATAAGAAAGTATCTAGATATATCATATTATTATCCGTATTATGACACAAATCAAATTATCACACCGTTATATGAAGATGTTAAACCGAAATCAAAATGAGATAATACTATTATTATCATTTATCTTTATTTTGTTATGGGCTATATTTTATTTTGGTTATACATTACCGTATGAAATAAGAGAAACGCAATTATCAGAAAGTACACCAATACCATTTTATACTATGAATCAAATGTTAAAACCACATGATTTTATTTATGGTTTGCATTTAGATTTCTGTATGTTATCAGTAGTTATGATTGTTTTATATTTGGATATAATTCCTATAAATTTTAAGTACACGAAAATAATAAAAAAGTTTTATGTTATGTTTTTAACAAACAAAAAGTTTAGATATTTTATAAGTTATTCCAGTATATTTATTATACTGTTTGTTTTTTTAAGATTAATATAAAAAAGATGGGGAATTAATCCCCAACGTTAAAAGATGTTTCAGGTTCTACTTTTCTACTTAACCTTTGATTCATTTTTACTATTTGGTCTGCAAGATAGTCTGTTAGTTTTTGTATTTGTTCTGGCGTATATGAATATGTACGACCTTTTGCACATTTTCCAATAAGTTTTATTTGTCTGTCTATGATTGCAACACGTTTATTTACGGTTTCGTTAAAGTGTTTCTTTTTGTCTGCGTCTACCCATATTTTTTTATTTCTTTGTGTTTTCATTTTTTCACCTATTGTTATTTAATCAGAAGTGACAATATATGAATTGCAATCTTCACAAAAATATTCTGTCATAAACGAATGTTTTTGTGTTATCTTCATTGGTTTTTTACATACATCACAAATCATTTAGTCACTTCCTATAATATACTATATGTCGTTTCTAGTATATAAATGTTTCGTGTAAAAATGGCTATTTTGCTATATTTTAGATATTAATATAGTAATAAATGCACATACAAAAAAACCAATCCAAAACTCATAATGTTTTCTACTAAAGCGATAGAATCGTATAAACCATTTTTCAACATTACTGTCTAAATGTATTAATTCTTTTCTTTTATCAATCCATTTATCCTGTTTAGTCATTTTAACACCAATAAAGAAAAAAAATTAGATAACGATTTTAAAAAAACCGTTATCGTCTAATAAAACTTCTACCTCTAAACCTTTTTTAGGCACTGTTTTATATTTCTGTTCAAATGCGTATAAGTTACTTTTTGTTATTCCTCTAATATCTGGCAATGAGAAAAACTCATTGAATACTTCACCGTTTGGTGAGTTTATTTTTACTGTAACACTATATCCTTTTCTGTTGTCATAATTTGTATTTTTAAAGTATGTATTGCTATCTGTGGGTTTCACTTCTGTTATTATTCCCGTCCATCCTTCGTCTAATGCGTTTTTCAATTGCGTGTATTTTTCTTCTAATTCCGTTTGTTTTTCTTTATTCATTTATTCAACTCCTTATTTAATATTACCAATCATAATATTTTCTAATAATAGGAATCATAGCCCAAAACACAAAAAAATCTACTATCTCTTGTATCATTTTCCTTTCACCTTTACCTTACAAGGTACTTCCTACCCAACATAACGCCATAAGAGATGAACCAAGCAATCCCCAAATACCCATATTTTCTAAGTCATCAACCCAACTATGTCCACATTCACTACATCTTTTCATTTTACTTTCACCTTAAATTCTTTTCTAAATATCTATTAATCTTTTTTATTTTAAATAATCCTTTTACTAATTCAATACATTTATCTTTATGGTTTTCGTATAGATGTATTGCCAGTTCATCAGTATCTTTTATTGTTATATTGCAATATTGACATTTCATAATATCAACTCCATAAAAAAATAGATACAACATATTATAAATAAACTACTTCCTATTAATAAGATTAAACCTTTTGATATATCTTTATATGCTTGTTTTTTTGTATATTCTTTTTCGTATTCTCTAATAATAAACAACACCTACTTTTAATTTTCCTTTTTTTATTAGTTTTATAATTTGCTTATCTAACTTATCTTTATTATTTAGTAATTGTTTCGTTTTCGATATATTTCTTTCCAAAGTGTAAATACATTTCACCCCGTTTTGATTGATGACTTTTCTTATCTATAAATTCTTTCTCATGATTAAATATACCGTTACAATATGGGCAATATATATTAATAAACTGGTTTTTAGATATTCTTTTATCTATTATTTTAGAAGTTCTAAATAAACCTTTACAATCATCACACACTCGCAACATTATTATTTAATTCTCCGTCTATACATTTTAACAGATATTTTTTTATTTTTTCGTTTATAGGTATAACCCTTAATCCATTTATAACCTTTATCGGCACTATATGGTGATGTGTCTTTTTTTACAGTACCATGTTTTTTTGTAATGTATTCCCATGCCAACTCCAATTGTAAATCTTTTGGTTCTAATCTAGTACCATCTTTTTTAACTCTAAAACCTCTTTGATACATTAATACTCTTAATTCTTTTTTTGTTTCCGGCTTAACATCACTCCATATATAATCTAAATTCTGTCTAAATGAATCATACTCTGGCGTATTAAGATTAATCATTTAAAACACTCCGTAAGATGCCGTTTTTATTTGATAGAAAGGATACAATTCTTATAAAGTTACCATTATCGAAATTAATATTATCTGTTATATTGAAATCCATTATTTCATTAAAGAAATTCTTATGAGATAAACTTTTTGAATAGATATTAAAAGATGACGCAATACTTCCTATTAATTCTTTATCTAATCCCATGCGTAACGTTGCATAACACCTTTTTTTACTATACGCAATAAACAAACTATCCATTTCTTTACAATCATTATATAATTTTTCTATTTCTTCCTTAGTCAGTTTATCCAAAGAAAATGCGTTATATCCATGTGTACTCTTTAGGATATATATTTTAGATAGTTTATGTTTAAATTGTATTCTTGATAATTCATACATAACTAACGTTAAATCATTTATATCATAATCAAAAAAAGGCAATTGATGACCGTTATCGCATAAGTTAGTTACACCAAAAGCCCGATATTTAAAATCATTTTTTATGGTCATCACCAAGTATTATTTTATTTATCTTATCAAGTTCCATAAATAACTCCTTTGACAATTTCTTAGTAGCCGACCAGGACTCCCTTATTATTTTAGTTTCCCAATCCGGTACTTTTAAACTATTTAATTTGTTATCTTGTGTTTCCATATTCTTTTCACTATATGCCCCGTTACTTATTAATATTTTACGCATTGTTGTTATCCTTCTTAATAGATTAGTTTTATTCTCAAGAACTATTATTTTTTTGGTGATATCGTTAGAAAAACTAGAGGTTTCTGTGTCTTTAATATATGATTCGACACACTTTGTTTTTTTCGCATTATTCATTTTCCACCTAATAATTAAACTGGGAGATGGGTACGAAGTGATTATCTGTTGTAGTGGATAGGTAATTATAAAAAAGATTATCACTCCGTACCCACAGCATTAATAAAGAATATTTAAGGGGATATAAAGGTATCGAAAAAAAAAACCCATGCGTGATAATATTTGACAGGGGGGGG
>Ga0209285_10000710_pt1 | contig 10724 bp, 10 predicted proteins | sample PPLLak3March2015_2_FD_187249 | JGI IMG/M metagenome (GOLD analysis project Ga0209285, IMG submission 187249) | Freshwater sediment microbial communities from Prairie Pothole Lake near Jamestown, North Dakota, USA - PPLs Lake P8 Core (3) Depth... | ecosystem: Environmental > Aquatic > Freshwater... | reverse complement strand
AGGACGCATCCCAGCTACGCCACCGCGCATGAAAACCTCGGCGACATCTATGCCAAGATGGCCTCCATCGCCTACGACAAGGCCCTGCAACTCGACACCAGCAATTCCACCGCGCAAACCAAGCTGGCACTGATCAAGGACATGATGGGCGGCGAACCGCGCCAGCGAGCGGTCGCCACGCCAGCCGTCGCTGCCCCTGTGGTGGTGGCGAAAAGCAATCCTGCCGTGTCCGCAACACCGGTGGTCGCCCCGGTTCTTGATGCCACCACCCCCGATGCTCCCGTTCACGACGTCCCCGCAGCTGACCAGCAACTGAGGTCTGTCGTCGCCGATTGGGCCCGCGCCTGGGCGGACAAGGACGTCGATGCTCACCTGGGCTTCTACGCCCCCGAATATGCACCCTCCGGGATGACGCGCGCTGATTGGGTGGAACAGCGCCGCAGCCGCATCAGCGCTCCCAAATCCATCAAGATTCAAATCAGCGATCTGAAGCTCGAGCAGGTCGGCGAGATGGCGACCGCAACATTCCGTCAGGCCTACCGCTCCGATCGGTATCAATCCACGGTCAGCAAGACCCTGACCTTCGCCCTGCAGGACGGACAGTGGCGCATTGTCGGCGAGAATTCACGCTGATCATGCTGCTGCGGCCTGCTCTCGCGCTCGGCGCCCTCCTCGCTTCCGCTGCGCTGCCGGCAGCCGGCCTGGATGCCGATCGCCTGCTGGCCAAGAGCCTGGTCGACGTCTCCCAAAGCCGTCTGCCCGACGCGCTGCAAGCGGTCGATCAACTGACCAGGAACCACCCCAATTTCCTCCTCGCCCAGTTGATCAAGGGCGACCTGCTGCTGGCCCGCGCCAAGCCGCTGGATACGCTGGGCAACACCGGCGGCCGCGCCGCCGATCTTGAGCAGTTGCGGCACGAGGCGCGGCAGCGCGTGCGCACCCTCACCGACAGCCTGCCGGATGACAAGGTGCCGGCCTACCTCCTCAACCTCGACGAAGCTTACCGGCACGCCCTGGTTGTCGACGCCAGCCGCTCGCGCCTGTATGTCTACGAAAACCGTTCCGGCTTGCCGGTCCGGGTAGCCGATTTCTACATCACCGTCGGCAAGGCCGGCGTCGGCAAGCGGAAGGAAGGCGACAACCGCACGCCGATCGGCATCTACATGGTCTCCGGCTTCAAGTCGCCGCGCGAACTCAGCGACTTCTACGGCAGCGGCGCCTTCACCCTGACCTACCCCAACGAATGGGACCGCCGCCAGAAGCGCACCGGCCACGGCATCTGGATTCACGGCAGCCCGAGCAACACCTACAGCCGCGCGCCGCGGGCCAGCGAAGGCTGCGTGGTGCTGGCGAATGACGACCTCACCCGCCTGGGCAAATATATCCAGAACGGCAAAACGCCGGTGATCATCGCCGAGGAAGTCGAGTGGATCGCCTACGAGCATCTCGATGCCCGCCGCAACGACCTCGCGAGTGCCGTCGATGCGTGGCGTCGCGACTGGGAAAGCCGCGACACCGACAGGCTGCTGGGCCATTACAGTCCAGCCTTCCGCACCCAGGATCAGGATTTTCGCCAGTTCAGCGCGATCAAGCAGCGTGTCAACGCCGGCAAGGACTGGATCAAGATCGATCTCGACAGCCTCAGCCTGATGCTCTATCCGGAGCGCCCCGACTTCGCCATGGTCAGCTTCGTCCAGGAATACCGCAGCAACAACTTCAGCAACCGCACCGTCAAGCGGCAGTTCTGGAGCCGCGAGAACGGTCGCTGGAAAATCCTCCACGAAACCCAACTTTGAGACAGACAAGGACAAACATGGTCAAGCTGCACACCTCCCTCGGCACCCTCACCCTCGAACTCGACGCCGAGAAGGCACCGAAAACGGTGGAGAATTTCCTGCAGTACGTGCGCGACGGGTTCTTCGATGGCACCATCTTCCATCGCGTGATCGACGGCTTCATGATCCAGGGCGGCGGCTTCGAGCCGGGCATGAGCCAGAAACCGACGCGCGAACCGGTCGAGAACGAGGCCGCCAATGGCCTCAAGAACGAGGCCTACACCGTCGCCATGGCGCGCACCCCCAACCCCAATTCAGCCACCGCGCAGTTCTTCATCAACGTCGCCAACAACAGTTTCCTCAACTTCACCGCCCCGACCCCCCAGGGCTACGGCTATGCGGTGTTCGGCAAGGTGGTCGAAGGTACCGACGTGGTCGACAAGATCAAGAAGGTGAAAACCGGCAACCGCGCCGGACACCAGGACGTGCCGCTGGAAGACGTCGTCATTACCAAGGCGGAAATCGTCTGAAGCAGGCGGTGAAGACAGGTCGCAGCCTTTTCGTCGCCGACCTGCATCTGACCGATGAACGCCCGCTCGCCAGCGGGCGTTTTTTTCGTTTTCTGCAGGAAGAGGCAGCCGGTGCGGATGCGCTCTACATCCTCGGCGACCTGTTCGAGACCTGGATCGGCGACGACCATGACGAGCAGGTCGCACTCGATACTGCGCGACATCTCAAGTCCCTGGTCGAATCCGGCACACCGGTGTTTTTCATGCACGGCAACCGCGATTTCATGCTGGCCGAGCGCTATGCCGCAAAGTCCGGGATGACCCTGCTGAGCGACCCGTCGCTGATCGACCTCTATGGCGTGCCGACGCTGCTGATGCACGGAGACACCCTCTGCACCGACGATACTGCCTACCTGAAATTCCGCCGCCGGATACGGCACCCGTGGACGCAGGCGCTGCTCGCCCGCCTGCCGCATGGACTGAGACAGCGTCTGGCGCGCCGGGTGCGCGGGCGCAGCGAATCGGCCAAGGCCGACAAGACTGCCGAGATCATGGATGTGAACAGCGAAGAGGTGGAGCGCATGCTACGCGGGCAACAGGCCCACCGACTGATACACGGGCACACCCATCGTCCGGGACGTCACACACTGCAACTGGACGGACACGCTGCGGAACGCTGGGTGGTGCCGGACTGGTATGCACGCTGGGGCTATGTCGCGTGCGACCCGGCGGGCTGCACGCTGACGGTCAACCCCTTATAGGCCCGGCTCGCCCGGGGCAACCATTACCGGCATGCCGTCCGGAAGCTTGAACAGGGCGGGCTGGAGCGGGACCCGCCCCTCGAACTCGAGTTCGCTACGACGCCCGGTGAAGTCCTCTTCCTCGAGCGGCAGGCCGAGTTCGAGGGCCGTGCCGAACTCCCACACCAGATTCGCCAGATCGCAGTCGTGCTGCATTTCCGCCGGTGACGCCTGCCAGACACCGTACTGGGTCGCCGCCAGCACGGTCTTCATTTCCGCTATCGCGCGCGCCGCATCGGGATGGGCGCCCTTGGCCACCCTGCCCTGCGCGCACACCGTGCCGTTGACCTGCAGCGCATAGCGCTGGGTGCCCTGAGCCGACGGCTCGACCGTGTTGAGAACCTCCCAGCTAGCCGGTTTCGGTGGCAGCGTGCCGGGCTTGAACAGCATGGCGATATTGCTGCCGCGCAGGACATTGAAGAGTTGGCGCTGCTGCCTGTCCAGCAGCACAAAATCATCGTCCGCCGCGCCGCTGTCCATGCGCAGATATTGCGGCGTCACCAGAATCCGCGTCACGAATGGCGCATCGCCCGGATCGTGCTCGAGATAACGGATTTCGATCATGTCTTCGGCTTGCGCCAGCGAGGCGCCCAGCAGCAGGGCGATGGCCAGCAACTTTTTCATGGTTTCAGTCCCCGTTCCAGATCGGCCTGGATGTCCGCCAACGCCTCGAGCCCGACGGCAATCCGTACCAGCCCATCGCCGATGCCGGCCGCCGCGCGCTGTTCTGCCGTCATGCGGCTGTGCGTGGTGGAGGATGGATGGGTAATGGTGGTCTTGGTGTCACCCAGGTTGGCGGTGATCGACAGCATCTGCGTCGCATCGATCAGCTTCCAGGCGGCCGGCTGCCCCCCCTTCAACTCGAAGGCGACGATGCCGCCGCCGGTCTTCTGCTGCGACATCGCCAGCGAATGCTGCGGGTGCGACGGCAGGCCCGGGTAGAGCACGCGCGCCACCTGCGGCTGCGCTTCCAGCCACTGCGCCAGCGCCAGTGCGTTGCGCGAATGCGCCTCCATCCGCAGCGAGAGGGTTTCCATGCCTTTCAGGATCACCCAGGCATTGAACGCCGACAGCGTCGGGCCGGCGGTGCGCAAAAACGTGTAGACACCTTCCATCAGCGCCTGGCTTCCGAGCACCGCACCGCCCAGCACCCGCCCCTGGCCGTCCAGATACTTGGTGGCGGAATGGATGATGATGTCGGCCCCCAGCGCCAGCGGTTTCTGCAGCGCCGGCGAGCAGAAGCAGTTGTCCACTGCCAGCCAGGCATGGTGTGCGTGGGCGATCTCCGCCAGCGCGCGGATGTCGCTGACCTCGGTGAGCGGGTTGGAGGGCGACTCGACAAAGAACAGCCGGGTGTTCGGCTTCACCGCGGCACGCCATTCCTCGGGATCGGTCGGCGACACATAGGTCGTCTCGATGCCGAAGCGGCCGAGGATGTTGGAAAACAGCTGCACCGTCGAACCGAAAATCGAGCGCGAGGCGACCACGTGCTCTCCCGCCTTCATCAATCCCATCACCGTGGCGAGGATCGCCGCCATGCCGGACGAGAACGCCACGCAGCGCTCGGCACCCTCGAGTGCGGCCAGGCGCGCTTCCATCATGCTGACGGTGGGGTTGGTAAAGCGCGCGTAGATCGGACCGGGGTCCTCGCCCTTGAAGCGTGCGGCGGCTTCGGCGGCACTGCCGAAAACGAAGCTCGACGTCAGGAACAGGGCCTCCGAGTGCTCGTTGAACTGGCTGCGCACGCTGCCGGCACGCACCGCCAAGGTCTCGAGGGCGTAGTCGTTATCCATCAGTTGTTGACCGCCAGATTGAGGTCGAGTTGCTGGGTGGACAGCGCAGACGGCGGCGGCGTTTCGCCGTTGCGCACCGCCTCGACGTAGTTCAGGTACTCGGGAGTGACGTCGCCGGTGATGTAGCGGCCATCGAAGCACGAGGTGTCGAAGTCGAGAATCTCCGGATTACCCGCCTTGACCGCCGTGATCATCGACTCGAGATCCTGGTAGATCAGCGCATCGCAGCCGATCTCGAGGGCGATTTCCTCGTCGCTGCGGCCATTGGCGATCAGCTCGTCGCGGGTCGGCATGTCGATGCCGTAGACATTGGAATAGCGCACCGGCGGTGAGGCCGAGGCGAAATAGACCTTGGCCGCGCCGGCGTCGCGCGCCATCTGCACGATCTCGCGGCTGGTGGTGCCGCGCACGATGGAGTCGTCGACCAGCAGCACGTTCTTGTCCTTGAACTCCTCGCCGATGGCATTGAGCTTCTGCCGCACCGACTTCTTGCGCAGCGCCTGGCCGGGCATGATGAAGGTACGTCCGATATAGCGGTTCTTGATGAAGCCCTCGCGATACGGCACCTTGAGACGATTGGCGAGCTGCAGAGCCGAAGGCCGGCTGGTATCGGGTATCGGGATCACCACATCGATCTTGAGGTGGGAGAAATCGCGCATGATCTTGTCCGCCAGCGAAATCCCCATGGTGAGACGCGTGCTGTAGACCGAGACGCCGTCCATCACCGAGTCCGGGCGCGCCAGATAGACATACTCGAAGATGCAGGGGTTGAGCGAGGCCTTGTCGCTGCAGACACGGCTGTGCAGCTGGCGCTGGTAATCGATGAACACCGCTTCGCCCGGCGCCACGTCACGCAGCAGGCGGAATCCCAGGGTATCGATCGCCACGCTTTCCGAGGTGACGATGTATTCGTGCGGCACGACCTGGTCGTTGACACCGATCACCAGCGGCCGAATGCCGAACGGATCACGGAAGGCCAGCAGGCCGTAGCCGGCGATGAAGGCTGTCACCGCATAGGCGCCGCGGCAGCGGGCATGCACGCCGGCGACGGCGCCAAAAATTGTGTCCAGGCTCAGTTGCCGCCCCGAGGCGCGCACCTGAAGTTCGTGCGCAAGCACGTTCAACAGCACCTCGGAATCGGAATTGGTGTTGACGTGGCGCAGGTCGGCACGGAACAGCGACTCCTTCAGCTCCTGGGTATTGGTCAGGTTGCCGTTGTGGCCGAGCACGATGCCATACGGCGAATTGACGTAGAACGGCTGCGATTCGGCCGACGAGGAGGCGCTGCCGGCGGTGGGGTAGCGCACATGCGCGACGCCCATGTCACCGAGCAGGTTGCGCATGTCGCGGGTACGGAAGACGTCGCGCGCCAGCCCCTGACCCTTGTGCATGTGGAAGCGGTTGCCCTCCGCTGTGACGATGCCGGCGGCATCCTGGCCGCGATGCTGCAACACCATCAGCCCATCGTAGAGCAGCTGGTTGACCGTTGTGTTGGCGACTATGCCGATGACACCGCACATGATGTAATCCGTTCAGAGGTTATTCAAATCGGACATGCTTCGCCACGTCCGCAGGGATCAGGGGCAAGGTGCGCTTGGCCAGCGCCTGCAGGTTGCCGGACAAGGCTGCCTGCTTCCAGAAATCGGTACGCGGCAGCGAAGTCAGCCCGGCTGCCAGGGTCAAACCGACCAGGATCACCGCTCCCTTGGCCAGGCCTATCACCCCGCCCAGCACCTCGTCGAGGGAACCCAGACCTATAGCTTCGATCATAGACGCGATGGCGTAACCGAGCAGCCGCACCACGATCAGCACCACTAGAAAAATGGCGGCAAAGCCGACGAAAAAACGGGTCTCGGGCTGACCCACCACCGCGGGAAGCAGCGGTCCGGCCAGCGCGGCGCCCCATTGGCCGGCAACGAAGGCAAGCACCCAGCCCCCGAGCGAAAACAGCGTGTCGACCATGCCTCGCATCAGGCCGCGCACGACGGTCAGCACCAATACCAGCAGCACGATTACATCGAGCATGCTCATTGCGTGAGAACTTGCCCCGCCAGTCCGATTTCAGCGAGCTTTACCGCTGCCGCCACCGCTTCTTCGCGCGAGCCGAACGGCCCCACCCTGACCCGCGTCAGTTCACCTGCACGGTCGGTATAGGCCGGCAAGCCGGCTGACGCAGCGCGCTTTTTCAGTTCGCCCGCCCGCGCGGCATCCTTCAGCGCTGCCAGTTGCACGACGAACTTCGACGTCGCCGCAGGCTTCGTGCTCGCTTGCGGAGCAGGCTTGGGGGCTGCAGGTTTGGACGCGACCGGCTTGGGAGGGGTCGGCTTGGGTGGTGTCGGGACGGGCTTGGGCGCAGGAGGTTTCGGCTGCTCGGACGCCGCCTCGGTCGACGGGCTTGCCTCAGCATCCGAAGACTTGAGCGGCTGCCCGACCGGGGAGGCGGGGACGATGGCCACGATGGGTTCGTCCACGGATTCCGCTTCGCTCAGAGGCTGCATCCGAACTTCCAGGGGACCGGACGGAGGTGGCTCGTCTTCCAGCAGCAGGGGTACCACGATCACGGCAATCACGGCCAGCGCCACTGCTCCGATCAGGCGACGACGGGCTCGGCGTTTCAGGTCATGTTCTGCGTTGACGGGTGGCATGGTGATCGGGACGGCCAGTGATGTTTAACTTCAGCAGGGGTCAGTCAGTCGGCATCTCGGCAAGCTGCCCGCTTCAGTTCAGGCCTTGCTGCCGGCCAGGACTGAGGCAACGGTATAGAACGATCCGAAGACGAGAATTCTATCACCATCCCGCGCTGCGCTTAGCGCTGCCCGATAGGCTTCCAGCGGTGCGGAGCGAACCGTGACGGGCACGCCCTGCGCGTGCTCGCGCACCGTCTCCGCAAGCGCCTCGGCAGCCAGTGCGCGCGGCGAATCGGGGCGGCAGATCCACCATGCATCGACGCAGGCGGCCAACGCGTCGATCACCGCGGCGGCGTCCTTGTCGGCCAGCATGCCGACCACAGCCAGGGTGCGTCCGGAGGCCGGGTTCTCCTGCAGCGAGCTCGCCAGGGCGCGGGCAGCCTGCGGATTGTGCGCCACATCCAGCACGGTTTGTGGATTGCTGCCGAAGCACTGGAACCTGCCCGCTACGCGCGCGTCGAGCAGGCCCTGGCGAATCTCCGCTTCGCTCACGGGCAGCCTATCCTGCAGGGTTTCCAGCGCGGCCAGCGCGGCCGCGGCATTGCGCAACTGGTGCGCCCCCGCCATCGCCGGCAGGGGCAGACCGGTGAAACTCCAAGCCTGTCCGCGATAGCTCCAGCTGCCGTTCTGCCGGATGGCATGGAATGCCTCGTCGATGCGATAGAGGTTCGCGCCGATCCGGCCGGCGTGTTCGAGCAGGCTGGCCGGCGGCTGCGGATCGGTGCAGATCGCCGGGCGCTTCGCACGGTAGATACCGGCCTTCTCGAAGCCGATCTGCTCGCGGCTGTCGCCGAGATAGTCCATGTGATCGAGATCGACGCCAGTGACGATCGCCGCGTCGGGGTCGAACACGTTGACCGCATCGAGCCGCCCACCGAGGCCCACCTCGAGTACCGCCACGTCGACATGCGCCGCGACGAATTGCAGCATCGCGCCAAGGGTGCCGAACTCGAAATAGGTCAGCGACACCTCGCCGCGTGCGGCATCGACCCGCTCGAACGCAGCGACCAGCTCGGCGTCGCCCGCCTCGACGCCGGCCACCCGCACCCGTTCGTTGTAGCGCAACAGATGCGGCGAGGTGTAGAGGCCGGTGCGATAGCCCGCCGCGGTGAGGATGGCCTCGAGGTAGGCGCAGGTCGAACCCTTGCCGTTGGTGCCGCCGACAGTGATGACAGGAAAACTGGGCGACAGCCCGAGTGCATCCTTGACGCGCCGCACCCGTTCCAGCCCGAGATCGATCGCGCTCGGATGCAGTTGCTCCAGCCGCGCCAGCCAGGCGTCGAGAGTGTTCAGGGTAGACAAGATCTTTTCACCGCTAAGGACGCGAAGGAACGCAAAGGGAAAACCTCGATCCGCGAATGACGCGGACAGGCGCGATTCAAAGCAGGTCTTTCATTGGCGTTCATTCGCGCTATTCGCGGATAAATCTTGTCTTGCGATTTTCTTCGCGCTCCTTCGCGTCCTTGGCGGTCAAATCGTTCTTTGAACCGATCAAGAGGCCAGCGCAGGCCGCCCCATCATCATCGACAGCGTCGTCGCCAGGTCGTCGCGCATCTGGCGGCGGTCGATGATGCGGTCGATCGCGCCCTTCTCCTGCAGGAACTCGGAACGCTGGAAGCCTTCGGGCAGCGTCTCGCGCACGGTCTGCTCGATCACCCGCGGACCGGCGAAGCCGATCAGCGCATTCGGCTCGGCGATGATGAGGTCGCCGAGCATGGCGAAACTCGCCGATACGCCGCCCATCGTGGGATCGGTCAGCACCGAGATGAAGGGCAGCCGGTGGCGCGACAACTGCGTCAGCGCCGCCGAGGTCTTGGCCATCTGCATCAGGGAAAACAGACCTTCCTGCATGCGTGCGCCGCCGCTGGCGGAAAAGCAGATGAAGGCGGAACGTGACACGATCGCGGCCTCGACACCAAGGACGAAACGCTCGCCGACCACCGAGCCCATCGAGCCACCCATGAATTTGAACTCGAAGGCCGCCGCGACCACCGGAATATGCTTGACGTTGCCGCTCATCACCACCAGCGCATCGGTTTCGCTGGTGGACGCCTGCGCCTCCTTGAGGCGCTCGGGGTATTTCTTGCTGTCCTTGAACTTGAGCGGATCGAGCGGGGTGACCCGCGAGCCGATCTCCTGGCGCCCTTCGGCGTCGAGCAGCATGTCGAGGCGGCGCCGGGCGCCGATGCGGTGGTGATGACCGCACTTGGGGCAGACTTCGAGATTGCCCTCCAGATCCGCGCGGTACAACACCTCGTTGCAGGCCGGGCACTTCGACCACAAGCCTTCCGGCATCGTCTTGCGCGTCTCCACCCGGCGCTTGATCTTCGGCGGCAGGATTTTCTGAAACCAGCTCATAAAAAATATCCTAGCTTTATCCCCCTCTCCCTTGAGGGGAGAGGGCGGGGAGAGGGTGAAACGCACCCCCGACGTTCATTTTTCACTTGCTCGCCGCGTCGACGCCGCGGCGCAACTCGGCGACGAGATGCCTGACGCGGTTGACGCATTCGCCTTCGGGCGCATTTTCGATTTCGTTGACGATGCGGCTACCGACCACCACCGCATCCGCGATGCGCGCAACCGCCTCGGCGGTAGCGGCGTCGCGGATGCCGAAACCCACGCCGACCGGCAGGCTGCAATGCCTGCGTACCATTTCCAGTTTGCGCGCGACCTCGTCGGTATCGAGATTGGCCGAACCGGTCACGCCCTTGAGCGAGACGTAGTAGATGAACCCGCCCGCTGCTGCGGCAACCTGTTCCACGCGCGACTCGGGCGTGGTCGGCGACAGCAGGAATATCGGGTCGAGGCCGGCCGCCTTGAACACGTCCGCCACGCCGTGCGCCTCTTCCGGGGGTATGTCCACGGTCAGCACGCCATCGACGCCAGCCGCCTTCGCCGCATCGGCAAAGGCCTGGTAGCCCATGCGCTCGACCGGGTTGGCATAGCCCATCAACACCACCGGGGTGGTGTTGTTGGACTTGCGGAACTCCGCCGTCATCGCGAGCACATCCTTCAGTCCGGTCTTGTTCGCCAGGGCCCGCTCGGAGGCGCGCTGGATCACCGGACCGTCGGCCATCGGGTCGGAAAACGGCACCCCCAGCTCGATGATGTCGGCCCCCGCCTCCACCAGCGCGTGCATCAGCGGCACCGTCATGCCCTT
>Ga0209285_10000699_pt1 | contig 10786 bp, 9 predicted proteins | sample PPLLak3March2015_2_FD_187249 | JGI IMG/M metagenome (GOLD analysis project Ga0209285, IMG submission 187249) | Freshwater sediment microbial communities from Prairie Pothole Lake near Jamestown, North Dakota, USA - PPLs Lake P8 Core (3) Depth... | ecosystem: Environmental > Aquatic > Freshwater... | reverse complement strand
GAACACCCACCCGTGATGCTCCGGGAGCATCCACGGTACGTCTCAATTTCTGAGATAAGATGCTCTGGGAAAAAAGGATGCTTTGTGACAATTCGTGCACCTTTCACAGCAAAATTCTTTATGGCTTGTGGGTTAGGTCTGCAACGAGAAGGGTCTATTGTGTCGCCGTTTAGTTTGTTTTTGAGTAATTCGGAGATAACGATTTCTCCATCACCTGTTGCTATGATGTCAAAAACATTTTTTACGACATCGGTTCGTATCACGGATTTCCCACCGGACATCCCGAATCCGTACCGCGCTGCAGGACCACAAAGAAGTTTTATTGGTTTTGATATCGTAGTAAGATAGAAAACAAGTTCGTTGGGGCTGACGGGGAACCCGGAGAGGTATCGTCCAGGGACAGACATCCCTGCGATGACGACAAGTACATCAGATTCTGCAGCAGTATGAAGGAAAGATGTGTCGTTTCGAATCTGATCGATCGTAGCATAGGTGATTGTTGCATGGGGATCAAAATCCCAGACCGCCCCGGCAATGTATCGCGGATATGGACTGATGTATGGTGGAACACCAAGACAGGTTGGCTCATCAACATACCCATCAAGCAGAAAGACGCGGAACATCCTGTCTTTGAACCAAACTGTTGTTTAAAAAACTTCTTCTCACAGGTGTTCTGTTGTTGTGGTAGGTCGATTATTGAAAAAGAAGGATTTCTAAGTCTCAGAATTTCATGAAATGAAAATGTTTGTGATGTTTTGTTTTTCTATGCGGTGGTGTCGTATCATCTTGTGAGAATGGAAAATTATCGATATATGTTGGATCTGGTGCTTCCGGGTTAAACGAGTTCCAAAGAACAAATCGTCCCCAGCGTTCAACACTGTTTTCTACTTTTTCAAAGCATTCCCGACATATCAAGTAATGGATCCCCATTGTTGGATGGCGATAGCCTTCAAAAAAACTAAGATCCTTTCCACATTCAATGCATTTTCTTCTTTTGTCATCATTAAATATTATAGAACCGCTCACCGATATTTTCCCTTCTTTTTTTCCCTTTTATATTATGTTTTTTGCTCGATTTGTTTTGAGAGTGGGAGTGGCAGTGTTGTGGAAGTATACTAAGGGGATAAATATGAAGAAAACAATCTCCTGCCAACGTCCCTTCCTTTTTCAGGTTTTTCTTCCTCCTCTCAATAACATATTATTCAAGACATGAAGACTTGAACTATGAAGTTATGACGTAGGTGGTGGGCACTACTTTCTTTTTAGTAATAATTCCTACGAATTCATGGTTCATCTTCCTTTCTCCCGTATATTAAGCATGATTTATTTCACTTAAATATTTTTCTATTGCAAATGATTTCTGCTTATATGACATATAAATTCATAAAAAAGATATTTTAACGGAAAAATATCAATAATTTGATTTAAAAATATTGTTAGCGGGGCTCGTGTTACCAATTTTCTCAATTTTTTATAATCGTGTCTCAATCACAATGTAACTATGAGTTTTGGCAATGATTAAAAAAAATTATAAAAAACTAGAGGAATTCTTTCAGTCGAGCCTTTTCAGGGTTGAAGATATAGTGTTTTTTGATAAACATCAACGTTTCTACAATCGTAATGTTATCAATCACACCAGGATGCATTGCCACCAACGAATCAGAAAACTTTTTTGCCTGGATAATATCCTTTGCAGTAAACGTAAGAATCCAGTCGTAATCACCATGGACATATGAACTGCTTTCAATAGTAATTCCAATTTCTCTTATAATATCTTCTAATTTTCTAGAGACAATTTTATTGATTGTTGTTTCATCCAGTCTTTTCATTGATCTTTTTATCATTACCATAAAATGCTTCAGTCCCATTTTCTCCTCATTGAAAATCGCGGTATACCCCCAGATCAAATCTTTTGCTTCTAATCGTTTGATGATTCTCCACGTCTTTTGTTTTGAGAAGTCACAGAGCTTTGCGATCGTCTCTATATTTTTATTCGCGTTTTTTACCAGTTCAGAAAGGACCTTTTTTTCATCCTGGTCCATTTGATCCTTACTACTTTTTGACATTTTTTTACTCCCAATGTGTTATTTGAAATAGTTTTTTTCCTTAATAACATATCTGTCGTGAAATTCCTTCATAATTTTCTTTTAATTCCTAACAAATATATATTCTTCCCTTGTTGAAAATATTAAAGCAGAATTCAACGAGATTTTCCCCGTGAAAATCAAAAAGATATCACCGGTAAATCAATCTTCTTGAAAAGTAGAACGACATCGTGATGAGAGGTTACATAGGTTATTCCAGCAGCACAACATTCTCATATACAGGAAACTTTATACCAAGCCTTAATATTCCGCGTGGAAAATGGGTGAAGAACTATGATAAGCGCGTACATCCTTATCACCATGCAACCAGGGAAAACAGATAAAGCAATAAAGGAAATGAGACAACTTGACAATGTCGCAAAGATTTCCATTATTGCTGGAGAATACGACATCGTTGTCAGAGCCCAGGTCAAGAACCTCGAAGAACTCTTAAACGTGACCGATAAAATACAGATGATCGATGGAGTAACTAAGACAACCACCCAAATCATTGAAAAAGAAATCAGCCTACAATAATGAGACGAAAACATGATCATTAGGAAAAAATATCTCTTCTACGTCCTAGCGATCACGTCTTCTTTTATAGCAGCGGCAGTCACCGGTATCGATAGTTACGTCGGGAGCCTGCCCGTATTCAAATACGACCCATGGGCATTTGCATTTGCACTCTTTTTCATCGGAACAATCATCACCCTTCTCATCACACTGACTCTGTCCGTAAAAATCAAAGGACAAAGCCTGGGGGCAAAAATACTTGATCCCTCCTTCAAACGAATTCGCATGGTTCAAAAAAGCGAGATGAAATACCATCTCATCGCTGGCTTGGTCAACGCAATTAACACCGTCGGGTACTGCGCGATTATCTCCGCGGTCCAAGACCCTAGTGTAATCCTATCGTTTTCTCAGATCGTCATCCTGTATCTTCTTCTTATGGAGTCCATCACAGAAAAAGACGTCCCAACTCTCGTGGAAATACAATCCTCCGTCATCGTCACCTTTGGAGCGATTCTCGCATCCATCAGCCTCACAGGAGAGTTTCAGTTATTCCCAATCCTCATCGTCTTCCTCGTGGTCAACCCCACCTGGGCGATTTTCTCGATTTATCAAAGAAAATTAAAAATCATGAAAATCCACAATAGACCAAACGACTCCATCAATATCAGATTCTGGAACGTGTTTTTTTCTTGTCTGTTCACCGCTCTTCTTCTATTCATCTATGATTTCTTCACGAGCGGGAATCATCTGATTACTGGTTTTGTCACATCAATCGATCCGCAATATTTCCTCTTGCTTGTTCTTACCATGGGGACCACATTCTTCTCCTATGTCTTGTACATCCGTTCACTGGGTATGGGGAAAGCTAGTGTTAATAACGCGATTCGCGCATCAACCATCATTTTTGCACTCCCCTTCTCCATCCTCCTTCTCCAGATAGGTGTTATCACAGAATTTTCCACAGACCCAGTCATGTTAATCATTAAGATCATTGGACTGGTTTTAATCGTCATGGGCATCATCTCCTTTGCACTTACCGTCGTGAAATCCTATATCTTCATCACCGTAAAACCAGGAACCCCTGTAAAGGAGACGATGCGGAAACTCTGGGATATCCGCGGGGTTTCACACGTGTCTGTCACCTCTGGAAAATATGATTTCATCGTCAAGGTCTCGACCCGAACATTGTTGAAAGGTTATGAGCGGATCATTCGGAAAATCGAGGGAATCGAGGCAATCAAGAAATATCACTGGGAATCGGTACTGAAGGACTGGGAGAAAATCTAAGACCGACTGGAAATGCTTTTATGAGTTCACTTGTTCTCATATCGGGATAGAGACATGATTGACAAACGATTAGAAAAACTTGCCATGATTTTGACGCGCTACTCATTAAATCTGAAGAAAAATGATCTTTTTGTCATCTCAGGCAGCCATCTTGCCGCGCCATTAATCAAAGAAGTTTACCACCAGGCAATCAAGATTGGTGCACATCCATTTACTCATATCGGTATCGATGGCCTTGCGGAGATTTTTTATCAACACGCGTCTGATCAGCAACTTAAATATGTCTCACCTCTAAGTAAATTTGAAATCGAACGCATCGATGCGAGTCTTTCAATCATCAGCCCTGAGAATACACGCAATATGACCAACATCGATCCGAAAAAACAGTCAATTAATAACACTGCACATCATCAGATTCAAGAAATATTCCTGAATCGGGCTGCAAAAAAAGAACTCCGCTGGTGTATCACTCAGTACCCAACTCAGGCGTCAGCTCAAGACGCTGAGATGTCCCTTGTGGACTATGAGGACTTTGTTTTTAACGCTGCCCATGTCCATGCAAAGGACCCAATCAAATACTGGCAGACGGTCCATAAAGAACAAGAGACGATACGCAAGATGCTGAGTTCAAAAAAGAGTCTCCATGTGTATGCAAAAGACACCGATCTTCAGGTATCGGTTGCAGGGCGGACATGGATTAACTGCTCTGGACAAGAGAATTTCCCAGATGGTGAGGTGTTCACCGGCCCTGTAGAAACCTCAGCGGACGGACACATCAGCTATTCATTCCCTGGTTCCTATAACGGTCGGGAAGTCAATGACATCCGACTCTGGTTCAAGAAAGGTGTCGTAGTGAAGGCAACTGCATCGAAAGGAGAACAATTCCTTCATGCGATGCTTGCCATGGACCCTGGTGCAAAACGCTTAGGAGAGTTTGCTTTCGGGACGAACTATGGGGTGAAGATGTTTACAAAAAACACCTTGTTTGATGAAAAAATCGGTGGAACGATCCATCTTGCGGTGGGAAGCGGATTCCCAGAGACCCGTAGTAAAAATATTTCCGGTTTGCATTGGGATATGGTCTGTGACCTGCGAAAAAACGGGGAAGTCTATGCAGATAATGAATTGATCTATAAGAATGGACGCTTTTTGAACCTTTGATGTTCTCATCTTTATGAAGTATCAGCAAATATTTAAATATTCTATTAATATAACATTATAAGAGATAAAAAATATATTTCAATTCTGTGTGAGAAGGAGGAATACGTATGAACAAAACACATCATGGCAAAGCCATCTATCAAGCAATATTTACTTTCCTAATCGCAGGTCTCTTCATCATCCAGGGATCTGCAAACGTTTTTACCGAACTACAAAAGAATGGTGAGCATACCGTGGGACGAGGATCGACCATCTATGTTGATGATAGTAACACTGGAGGGCCCTGGGATGGAAGCATAGATCACCCCTATCAGTATATCCAGGATGGCATTGACCATGCAATCGGAGGAGATATTGTCTCGGTCTTCAGTGGCCAATATATTGAGAATATTGTAGTACCTAAATCACTTGAGATAATCGGGGAAGGGATGTACAACTCCGTTATTACCGGTAATGATTTCGGGACCGTTGTGAAAATCATCGCAGAGGGTGTCACCATCTCTGGATTTACAATTACCCATTGCGGGAGTAATCCAAACAACGCAGGCATCTTAATTCATACACCGTATAATACGATTGTCAATAACAAAATTCAAGACAATAATTATTATGGAATCTATATCCTAAACGGATGCAACAATACTATCTATCACAATAACTTTTTTGGAAATACTTATCAAGCATTTGATGCCATAGCCAGCAGCACCTGGGATGGAGGGTATCCCACTGGAGGAAATTACTGGGATGATTACAACAGCGTTGACGAAAATGAGGACGGGATCGGAGACATACCATACCCCACAGGGAACAGCAGTACCGATCGATATCCGTTGATACACCCATATGGTACCATCTGCAACAACGACACAGGTGAAGTTTTCTTAACGATCCAAGCAGCAATTAATGATGATACTACCCAAGATGGTGATTTAATAATTGTCCGACCTGAGATTTATTGGGAACATCTATGGATTCACAAATCGGTGTACCTCTATGGAATCCATAACAATTATTGTATTATCGATGGACGATACTCTGAAGATGTAGTAACAATCTGCGCTGATGAGGTCCATCTTGAAGGATTCATGATTCAACACAGTGGCGCAGAGGAACAAAATGCTGGAATCGTAGTAAATAGAAATAATTGTACTATTGTGAAAAATACTATCTATGATAACTTCCAAGGTATCATACTCAAACAATCTACTGAGAATATACAGATAATAGACAATAAAATCTCAGACAATGGATGGAACGGGATATCCCTGAATCCAGGGTGTAAAAATATTAAGATTTTTGAAAACACCATTGATGATAACTTCTATGCCGGCATTGGGATTACTGATTCTTCAAATAACTACATTTATCATAATAATTTCAAATCAAACCGTCACCAAGCGTATGACGATGCAGCGAACATCTGGGATGATGGCTATCCCTCTGGAGGGAACTACTGGAGTGATTACATAGGGTCTGATGATGATGGCGATGGCATCGGTGATAGTCCCTATGAAATTCTCGATGGGATTAACACCGACCAATATCCTCTCATGGCACCCTACAGCGGGGAAGATACAATCCCGCCCATCGTCACCATCCAAAGTCCCAGTAATGGACTGTATTTCTGGGGCTTACGTCTGTTCTCCGGGCTGATCAAAAAAAGTACCATCATCTACGGTCCTATCACTATCCACGTAGAAGCCGCAGATGCACAATCGGGGATAGCTCAAGTCGAGTTCGTCATCGATGACTCACTAAATCCAGCATATACCGATACCCAGGAACCTTACAGCTGGGAGTGGTCCCAACCTTTCCTTTTGATGCGCAAACACACCATCATCGTGATTGCATATGATAACGCAGGAAACGCTAACTACGACATTCTTGAAGTAAAAAAATACTTATAGTACAGGAAATACCTCAGAAAAGACAAAATCCCTCCTCTCCATTACTATCCCAAATGAAGCTGCTTTGTGATCACATGCTTGGTTCGCTTGCGAAATGGCTACGCATTTTCGGATTTGATACAATTTACCCGGATGCGACGATGAATGATGATCTTGTCCTTCAGATCGCACAGAACGAGAAACGCCTGCTCATCTCCCGGGATAAAGAATTACTGATACGAGCGAAAAAATCACTCGTACCTGTTCTAGAGATACACACAACAGATCTCACCGAACAATTACACCAGATCCTTAAGGAAATACCATTTGATAGGGAAAAAATCCTTACTCGCTGTACGCAATGTAACACCCCGCTTCACACTATCGATAAAGAAGCTATTAAAGATAAGATACCAGAGAAAATATTTCAGACGAGAAACGAGTTCTGGGTCTGCCCTTCCTGTTCTAAATATTATTGGATGGGAACACATTACGAGAACATGAGGGAAAAAATCAACACACTCATAAAAAAGGAGTCGTTATGACACTCAGATCATCTGGACAATCTGGGCGTGAGGGACTCCTTTGATCTTCAAAATGCATTGAGGATTGACCAATCCAAGGTCGATTGCGCATGCCACGGTTTCTTTTCCCACAAGGTTAGCTATTGTCGCATCACGGAGAAAAGATTCCAAGGTTTTCCTATCGATTCGCTCTCCATCGTAGAAGCGTTTCGCCACATCTATTTGGAGTTTTCCTTTGCGGAACTTCTTACCGAGGAGATGCTCGTCGCAAGCACCGATAACAACGTCATCACCTTGTCGGTAGACTTTGACACTAATCATGAGTGTACGTCCTTTGTTCACTGTCGTTATGTGTCTATTAGGAACTTCTGTTTTATATAAATTTCGAAAAAAAGGGGAAAAAATAAGGGGATTGGTATAAGGCGGAGTGTCCCGTTGTTTACTGCGTGATGATGATAATACAGAGTCCTATTACGATGAAGAAACACGCAATCATCAATTCGATACCTTTCGTTTTAGAGGATCGTTGGTATTTTTGATGTATCGGTGGACAGAAAATACTGGTGTTGTCTTTTCTCCGGAGAATTGTTTTCATAATGACTTTCCTCAGCTACTACTGTGGTCTCTCGCGTTATAAAGGACTTGTTGTACAAGCCATACCGATTTCCATGTCATCTTTTTTTCAAAATCTTTTGCCAAAAATAAGTGATTCAAAACTACCACAAAGAAGCGTCCGAAGAAAAATGTAAGATTTCTTTTCGAGTGAGATTCTACTGAGAAAATATCCGAAGAATGTTAGAGCAGTGTTCTTCTCTATGACCTCGATTGTCGTTTTTCCTCGATTTCTTCAAGTTCCTTTAATTTAGTTTCATAGGGGTGGAAGAGAAATACAAGAACGATTGGCACAATCATCAGAATTCCTCCTAGGATCCAAAACAATTCCATCGATGGAGAAACAGTCAACATAACTCCAGCTAGTGCCGGTCCCAGGACATACGAGACCCGTGCTGTGGTTGTTGTCCAACCCATACAACTTCCCCGTCGCTCCGTAGGGAAAATTTCAGGGATATAGACGATAATCCATGTATAGGAAAACCCAAGGAAAAATCCGGTGATCATCGCCATGAAACGAGCGATAGGGACTGGAGTCAATCCTATGAGTACGACGAACAATCCAAGTCCTGCGCATCCGATAATAAGACCGGTTTTTCTCCCCATCCTATCCATGGTCCAGCCACCGATAACCGCTCCAGCCATCATCATCAGGAGGCTGCCTAGTAATGTTATTGACCATTGATCTAAGGTATATCCATGGATGTCCATAAAGTAATGACCAGCCCAGACGACAAACATCGAGACGATCAGCCAGCACATCCAGATAATACCTGAAAAAATGATGTATTTCAAATCACATCGATTAATAACCCCAATACCATAGAAATGCTTCTTTCGTTTGCCAAGTCTTCGTTCCTCTTTTATTGTGTCATAGCGTTTTGTTTCTTTCATGAATATCCACATGACAAGAACCGGTATCATGAGGAGGAACATGATCCCGTACATCCATTTCCAGCTCAGCCCTGCACGGGCGAGTAGCGGTGGGATAATCGCTTGAAGAGGAATCAAACTCATGAAATAAATGATGGAGAGGTATTTCGCGCGTTTTTCCGCTGGTGCTTCTTCGCTGATTGGTATGGTCCACATGTTCGAGACGGTCGCAAACGTAATGATTGCAAAGAATAGCATGTACAGATGGAATGAGGGGGTGGCATAGACGATTCCAAGTGACGCAAGCCCGAACAATAATATGAGGATGAGCAGGGATTTTTTTCTGCCGATGATATCGGTGAGTCCGTTGAGGAGGAAAATCAAAAATGTTGGGATGAAATACAGCGCTTTCCACCATGAATATTGTGCATCAGTCACTGAATATTCACTGAGCACGTTTGGAATCGCGGTTGTTTCGATGAATGAGAGGTATTGATCCATGAGTGCGATCATACCCATGAAGATGACAAGGTACAGGATATATCGACGGGTTTGAGGATTCTTCAAACCAGTAATCTTTTTTTCTCCACCAGAACTCATTGGCTGTTCACTCCTCGAATACTATTCCTTTTTTATCTGATAAATCAAGAGTTGGTGCTTGTGACGCGCGTTTTTTACGTGCTATTACGTCATAGGCTTCTTTACCGCCTGCATCTTCAATTATTTTTTTTCCCATTTTATTTTGATGCTGAATGCTGATATTGACACGTTCCATGGAACCAGGAGCAATCCTTTTTAAAAGATTGGCTCCTGCGCCTAACCCATACGGGATTGATTCCATATTCATCGTTGTTCCAGGCAGTGCAAAGAACCAGATGCCAAGAGAACCCTCACCAAACTTAGTAATAGGGATGCCTCCTGCGGCTTGTCGTTCTGCGGTGGGACCGACATGAGCAGGGACCCATTTTCCATCGATAAATGCTTCTCCTTCTCCTTCCATCATAAAGAATCCCATTTGGTCGTACCATTTTTTTACTAAGGGATCCGACCCAACCGTAGCATCGTACCATGTTTGAATCATGTTCATCGCAAACGTCTTATATCGTGCCTTGATTCCAGCGCAACGACACAATGCGATGAACACCGAGATTAAATGAAAACAGGTTCCTGTACCCCGGCGTATAGTCTCCTCCACAGGGTCCATCTGGCAAATTTCTAAATCAAGTTTTTCTTTGACGAATTCAAAAGCAGCTTTTGCGAACTCATAGTCTGTTTTCTGAAATGCACCAAGTTCGTGGGCAAGTGCTACAACCTCTGGGGCGCATGGGTTACAATATAGTGTCGGTCTGAGGTATTTCTCGTCCGTGACGCCACATCGCATTCCTTCATTAAAAAGCGGTAATTCATAGGATCGTTTTGGTCTGATATATCGTTCTTCAGAATCCTGGATCTTCCGGAGTTTTTTCAACTCACCAGGGTTACTTAATAACACCTTACTCAAAGAAAGAGCACCGCCAATAAGTAATTTCAAATAGGTTCCATGAGGGATGTATTCCCTATCTTTCATCTCTCGAAAACTCAACATGCAAGTATCTCCCAGAAAGACAAGTAGCATATATTCTTTTCCAAATGGTTTTTTTCTAGGAGGAAGAAATTTCTGGATATGACACAGTATAAAAAAAGTGCAGGGGAAGAGACTTAAACCTCAGGTTCAAATCACTTTCTTTCTCTGGATGATAATCTCTTATCTATGCAATATAACTGAAGAGGGGAGGGAGATTCGGACTTGTATTTACTAGTAAAAATATGGGTTTTATATCTGTTGGATATATAACATAATGTC
>Ga0209285_10000698_pt1 | contig 10811 bp, 9 predicted proteins | sample PPLLak3March2015_2_FD_187249 | JGI IMG/M metagenome (GOLD analysis project Ga0209285, IMG submission 187249) | Freshwater sediment microbial communities from Prairie Pothole Lake near Jamestown, North Dakota, USA - PPLs Lake P8 Core (3) Depth... | ecosystem: Environmental > Aquatic > Freshwater... | reverse complement strand
TGCAGGTGGTCGGTTCGGTTTTCGTCGCGGCGCTGAAAATGATGGTGGTGCCGCTGGTGTTCGTGTCGCTGGTGGTCGGGGTCACCGCGCTGTCGGACCTGCGGGCACTCGGCCGCATCGGCGCCAAGGCGCTGGCGCTTTACCTGGCGACCACGGCGATCGCGGTGACGATCGCGCTGACGCTTGCCGGAGTGGTCGGGCCGGGCAAGGGCTTCGATGCCGGTGAGACCAGGCGCTGGCGCTGTACCTGGCGACCACGGCGATCGCGGTGACGATCGCGCTGACGCTTGCCGGAGTGGTCGGGCCGGGCAAGGGCTTCGATGCCGGTGAGACCACCGCCGCCTTCAGCGGCAAGGAGGCGCCGCCTTTCACCCAGGTGCTGATCGACATGGTGCCGACCAATCCGGTGGCGGCGATGGCCGAAGGCAACATGCTGCAGGTCATCGTCTTCGCGCTGCTGTTCGGCATCGCGGTGACGATGTCGGGCACGCGCGGCAAGCATGTGCTCAACTTCTTCAACGATCTCGACACGGTGATCATGCACATGGTCGAGTGGATCATGCGGCTCGCGCCCTATGGCGTGTTCGCCCTGATCACCCGCACTTTCGCCACCCAGGGGCTGGACCTGCTGCTGCCGCTGGCAGCCTACTTCCTGACACTGACCGCCGCGCTGGCAATCCAGTTGTTCGGCACCTATCCGTTGCTGCTGCGCCTGCTGGCCTCGCTCAACCCGATCACCTTTTTGAAGAAGATGCGCGACCCGGCGGCATTCGCGTTTTCCACCGCCAGTTCCGGCGCGACCATCCCGGTCACGCTGCATACGGTGGAAAAGAAAATGGGCGTAAACAACAGCGTCGCCTCGTTCAGCGTGCCGCTCGGCGCCACCATCAACATGGACGGCACCGCGATGATGCAGGGCGTCGCCACGGTGTTCATCGCCAACGTCTACGGCATCGACCTGTCGCTCACCGATTTCCTCATGGTGGTGCTGACCGCCACCCTGGCCTCGGTCGGCACCGCCGCCATTCCCGCAGTCGGTCTGGTGACGCTGACCATGGTGCTGGGCCAGGTCGGCCTGCCGGTCGAAGGCATCGCCCTGATCATCGGCGTCGACCGCCTGCTCGACATGATGCGCACCACGGTCAACGTCACCGGCGACTGTGCGATCAGCTGCATCGTCGCCAAAAGCGAGAACGTGCTCGACCAGGCGGTGTTCGACGACCCCGCGGCGGGTTCGGTCGAGGATGCCACCCGACACACCCTTCCCACCTCTCCGGCCAACTGAATCATGCTCTATCCATTGCTGCGACCCGCGCTGTTCAGCCTCGACCCCGAGGACGCGCACCGCTTCACCCTCGCCAGCCTCGACGCCGCGCACAGGCTTGGTCTGTTGAAGCTGCTGCCGCGCGCAACCGGCAAGCCGGTCCAGGTGATGGGCATCGACTTTCCCAACGCGGTGGGGCTCGCCGCCGGCATGGACAAGGACGGTGCGCACATCGATGCCCTGGCTGCGCTGGGCTTCGGCTTCATCGAGATCGGCACGGTCACGCCGCGTCCGCAGCCCGGCAACCCGAAGCCTCGATTGTTCCGCCTGCCTGCGGCGCAAGCCATCATCAACCGCATGGGCTTCAACAACCTCGGCGTCGACAACCTGGTGAAGAATGTCGCGGCGAGCCGGTTCAATGGCGTGCTGGGGATCAACATCGGCAAGAACAAGGACACCCCGAACGAGCAGGCAGTAGACGATTACCTCGCGTGCCTCGACAAGGTCTACGCCCGTGCCAGCTACGTGACGGTGAACATCTCCTCGCCCAACACCCAGGGCCTGCGCGAATTGCAGAAGGACGAGGCGCTCGACGCATTGCTCTCGGCGATCAAGCTCAGGCAGTCCGAGCTTGCACAGCAGCACGGCAAATACGTACCGATCGCGCTGAAGATCGCGCCCGATCTCGACGACGCGCAGATCGCTGCGATCGCCGCGCTGCTGATGATGCACCGCATCGACGCGGTGATCGCCACCAACACCACGCTCGCGCGCGATGCCGTCGCCGGCCTGCCGAATGCGGATGAAACCGGCGGACTATCGGGGGCACCGGTACGCGAAGCGTCGACGCGAGTGATCCGCGCGCTGGCCCATCACCTCAAGGGCGAAGTGCCGATCATCGGCGTCGGCGGCATCCTCTCGGGCGCCGACGCGCAGGAGAAGATCGACGCCGGCGCATCGCTGGTGCAGCTGTATTCTGGACTGATCTACAAGGGACCCGAGCTGGTGAGGGAGTGCGTCGGCAAGCTCGGCGAGCTGTGAAATCCCCGCAGCGGAAGGCAGCCCTTGCCACCCACACGACCGGCTTGCCCTTGCAGGACCGAGGCCAATAAAATTCGGCCTCGGGCATTTGCCGACCGCCGCTCACGCCGAGTGGCGGGCGCGCAGCACCTTGATCTGGAACAGGGTGTTGCGCTCGTCTTCCTCCAACGCAGCGCGGATGTGCTGCACCGTCGCCTGATAGCGCGGGATGATGTTGTACTTCAGGGCGTTGACCCGCTTCTGCGTCTTGCGGCTGGCGGCCAGCAGGCGCCACAGCGCGTTTTCCGCCTCGCCCAGCCGCGCCAGCGTCACTGTCAGTTCGCGCAGCCGCAGCCGCGCCTCGTCGAAGCTGACGTCGGTCCACATCAGGCCGACCGGCTGCAGCGGCAGCGATTCGGCTGAGACGCTGGGATATTCGACGCCGACGCTGGAGCGCGCCACCACCCTGACTGCCACTGCCGGCTTCAGGCCAACCGAGGCCTGACGCAGCATCTGCTCGCCCATGCGCATCTGCACGATGCCGAGCCAGTGATAGGCCTCGGCCAATTCCTTGAGCGTCTGCGCGCGCAACTCGCGGTACTGGGCCAGGCGCTCGTAAACCAGCCGGGTCAGCAGGTCGCGCTTCTTCTCCAGCATCTGTCGACCCTGCTCGAGAAAGCGCACCTGGCGTCCGACCTGCAGCAGCGCGCTCTTGGTGGGGGGGACGGACAGGCGCTTTTTCATGGCTTCGAAGGCGTGAAGGGCTTTGAAGTGAAGGGGGAAGGGTAAAGGGTGAAGGGTAACAGCCCGTGGCGCCACCCTTCCCCCTTGAGCGCGCAGCGCGCTCCCTTCCCCCTTGAGCGTGCAGCGCGGACCCTTTTCCCCTTCACTCCCCTGCCCCCTTGTGATACTTGACCAGCTCGTCCTCGGTCAGGCGAATGAGCGATTCCGCGGGCAGCATAGAAAGCAGGTCCCAGGCGAGACTGAGGGTCTCGTAGACGCTGCGGTCCTCATCCTCACCCTGGCCGATGAAGCGGCGCTCGAAGGCCTCGGCAAACTGAAGGTAGCGGCGGTCGGCGTCACTCAGTTCCTCGGCGCCGATGATCGCCGCCAGGCCACGCACCTCCAGCGCCTTGGCGTAACTGGCGAACAGCTGGCTGGCGACGTGGGGGTGGTCCTCGCGGGTGAAGTTCTTGCCGATGCCGTCCTTCATCAGGCGTGACAGCGAGGGCAGCACGGTCACCGGCGGATACACGCCCTGGTTGGCAAGATCGCGACCGAGCACGATCTGTCCCTCGGTGATGTAGCCAGTCAGGTCGGGGATCGGATGGGTGATGTCGTCCGACGGCATCGACAGCACCGGGATCATGGTGATCGAGCCGCGGCGGTTCTTGATCCGTCCGGCACGTTCATAGATCTCGGCGAGGTCGGAATAGAGATAGCCCGGATAGCCCTTGCGTGCCGGGACATCGCCGCGCAGCACCGCCACTTCGCGCAGGGCTTCTGCATAGGCGGTCATGTCGGTCATCACCACCAGCACGTGATAGTCGAGGTCGAAGGCCAGGTATTCGGCGGCGGTGAGCGCGGCGCGCGGCGTGAGCAGGCGTTCGATTACCGGCTCGTCGGCGAGGTTGAGGAACATCACTACCTTGTTCAGCACCCCGCTTTCCTCGAAGCTTTCCTGGAAAAAACGCGCGTCGGAATGGGACGCACCGAAAGCCGCGAACACCACCACGAACTCGGCGGCTTCCTCACCCAGGAGCTTGGCCTGGCGCACGATCTGCGCCGCCACCCGGTTGTGCGGCAGGCCGCCGCCGGAAAAGATCGGCAGCTTCTGCCCGCGCGTCAACGAGTTCATGCCGTCGATGGCGGAAATGCCGGTCTGGATGAATTCGCGCGGATAGGCACGTGCCGCAGGATTGAGCGGCTCGCCGTTGACGTCGCGACGGTCGGCGGAAATGATCGGCGGACGGCCGTCGCGCGGCAGTCCGGCGCCATTGAACACGCGGCCGAGGATGTCGCGCGACAGCGGCAGCTTGAAAGGCTCGTCGAGAAAACGTACCCAGGTGCGTTCGAGATCGAGTTCGTCGGTGCCTTCGAACACCTCCACCAGCACCGCATCGTCGGAGGCGCGGATCACCAGTCCGGAACGCAAACGCCCGGCATGGTCCTGCAGCTGCACCCGTGAGCCCGCTGCCACGCCGGGCACGCCGCCCATGACGACGAGGCCGCCCTGGGCGGAAGTGGCGGTGCGGAATTCGATGTTCTTCATGGCGTGGCCTCCCGCGGGGCCGAGCGGGCAGCACTCATTTCATATTCCTGCAGCAGCGGTTCGAACGCGTCGGGAATCGCTGCGATCTTCGCTTTCAGCGCGTCGATGTCATCCGACTTGTGCTGACTCTTCCAGCGCCGCGCCTGCGCCAGCAGCGGCATCTGGATCAGGCGCCGCGCCGGCGCGCCGAGCTTCACCAATTTCAGGCCCTGGCGGTGGATTTCCAGCAGCGCGGCCAGCAGCGCGTACTGCTTCTCCGGGGAAGCGAAGCTATCGACCTCGTCGGTGGCCGACTGCTGCAGCAGGCCCTCCTTGATCAGGCCGGCGGCCTCCAGGGTCCAGCGCTGTTCGGATGACAGCGCCTCGACACCGACCAGGTTGACGATGCGCTGCAGTTCCTCGGAGGCGGCGAGCAGGTCGAGCGCCTCGGCGCGTGCACGCTCCCACCCCGGGTCGACGTTTTCCGCCCACCATTTCGCCGCCGAGCCGACATAGCCGGAGAAGCTCTCGAGCCAGTCCACCGCAGGATAGTGGCGCGCGTCGGCGAGTTCCTTCGACAGCGCCCAGAAGGTCTGGATAATCTCTTTCGTGTGGCTGGTGACCGGCTCGGAGAAGTCGCCGCCGGGCGGCGACACGGCGCCGATCAGGGTGACCGAGCCATGGTCGCCGGCGAAGGTTTCGACCCGCCCGGCGCGCTCGTAGAACGCGGCAAGGCGCGAGCCCAGGTAGGCCGGATAGCCCTCCTCCACCGGCATCTGGCCGAGGCGGCCGGCGACTTCGCGCAGCGCCTCCGCCCAGCGGCTGGTGGAGTCCGCCACCATCACCACGTCGTAGCCCTGGTCGCGGAAGTATTCGGCCAGGGTGATGCCGACGTAGACCGAGGCCTCGCGCGCCACCACCGGCATGTTGGAAGTGTTGGCCACCAGCAGGGTGCGTTCCATCAGCGGGCGACCGGTGTGCGGATCCTTCAGTTCGGGCATGAACTCGAGCACGTCGGTGAGTTCGTTGCCGCGCTCGCCGCAGCCGACGTAGATGACGATCTCGGCGTTGCACCAGCGCGCGATCTGCTGCTGCAACATGGTCTTGCCGGCACCGAAGGGACCGGGAATCGCCGCCTTGCCGCCCTTCAGCAGCGGGTAGAAGGTATCGAGAATGCGCTGCCCGGTGATCAGCGGCGCTACCGCGTGATCGCGACGGCGGAACGGGCGCGGTGTGCGCACCGGCCAGCGGTGGAAAAGCTGCAGCTTCTCGATGCGGCCGTCGGCCAGCTTCACCCGACCGATGGTTTCGTCCACCGTGTAGTCGCCTTCAGGCGCGAGCTCCAGCAGTTCGCCCTGCAGCAGCGGCGGGGTGAGGATGCGGTGCAGGATCGATTCGGTTTCCTGTACCGTGCCGAGCACGTCGCCGCCTGCGAGTGTGCTGCCGGCCTGGCGTGACGGCTCGGGAACGAAATGCCAGCGCGTGTCGCGCGGCAGGGACGGCACCGCGACCCCGCGGGCGATGCGGTCGCCGCTTTGTTCCCACACCGCCTGCAGCGGCCGCTGCACACCGTCGAAAATCGCCCCCAGCAGACCCGGGCCGAGTTCCACCGACAGCGGCCAGCCGAGTCCTTCCGCCACCTCGCCGGGACGCAGTCCCGCAGTGTCTTCATACAGCTGCGCCAGGGCGGTGTCGCCGTCGCGGCCGATCACCTCGCCGACCAGGCCGATGCCCCCGACCCGCACCTGTTCGCCGAGCACGGTCTGCGGCAGTTCGAGCTTGACCAGCGGGCCGTTGATTTCGAGTATCTTGCCCATCACGTTTTCCTGATTCTTCCTTATCCGTGGACCAGCGTGCCGAGGTCCGGCGCGCTGGCGAACAGGCGTTCCATCGCCACCCGCGCCAGTTCGTCGGCGAGACGCGACTGCCGCGCTTCGAAAGTCTGGTCGAGCCGTGCGCGGTCGTCGGCCAGCCGCACGCGGATGCCGCCGAGGCTCGGCCGGCCGTGGCTCGCCAGGGTCACGGCACGACCAGGCGCGGCACGTGCCGCCATATCGGCCCAGACTGCGGCCAGCCGATGTTCGTCCTCGGGACGCACTTCCGCCACCAGTTCGCCGTCCGGCAGGGCCTGAGCGGCAGCGGCCAGCCAGGCTTCCAGCGCCAACAGGTAACGGGCTTCGTCCTGCACCAGGTTCAGGAACGCCGACTTCACCCCCGCTAGTGCGGCTTCCGTCAGGGCCCAGCGCAGGCGGTCGAGTTCGGCGGCGAGGCGCGTTTCCGCCGCCTGGATATGACGACGGACCTGGCGCTCGGCCTCGACCTTGGCCGCCAGCACCTCGCGCTCTTCCGCCAGCTTCAGCTTTTCCGCCGATTCGGCGAGGATGCGCGCCCGGGCCGAGTGGGCGTTGTGCAATTGCTCGCGCGCCAGGGTCTCGGCCTGCTGCAGCAGCGCCTGTTCGAGTTGGTTGACTTGGGTTTCAGTATCCATCGGCGTGACCTAGTTCAATGCTTCCGGCCCGAGCACCGCGCGCACCACTTCATCTACCGCAGGGGCGTAATCATGCGGCGCCGGCAGTGGCGGCAATTCGGTGATGACAACCCTGCCGCCCTCGTTGCGCAGGCGGTTGAGCCAGTAGCCGCCGCCATGGGCCAGATGCGTTTCCAGCAACACCAGCGCCTCGTCGCCGTCCCTGACCAGATTCTCGAGGACCGTTTCTACCATCGCCTGATCGGCGTCGGCATGCACCTCTGCGCCGATCAGGCCGAAACCGCCCGCCAGCCCGGCGCTGCCCAGCACGATCAGTCTGGCACCGGAGAGAGGCGGATCGATAGTTTGTGCCACCTGCCGGTCCTCAAATCTTGCCGAGCAGCAGAATCGACATCACCAGGCCATAAATCGCGATGCCTTCGGCCAGGCCGATGTAGATCAGCGTACGGCCGAACATCTCGGGCTTCTCGGCGATCACCGCCAGTGCAGCGGAACCGATCGGTCCCATGGCGATGGCCGCACCGATCGCTGCCAGTCCGGTGGGCAGTCCGATGCCGAGCAAGGCCAGACCCTTGCCGATGCTGATTTCCCCAGCCGCCGCTGCCGTCGGCTCGGCCGCCAGCACATCCTGCACCCCGAACAGCATCACCCCGGCCAGCCCCAGCCCGAACAGCGCCAGGTTGGCGAGCATGCCGCCCTTCAACCAGCTGGCCGGCAGCTGCCGCGGCCACAGGGTCAGCCAGACCCCAGCGACCAGGGTCGCCGCCACGGGCAGTATCGTCAATGCAATCAAGCCGTTCATGTTTTCTCCTTCCTCATGTTTTCATCAAACCCTGCTCCGCTCCGACGACAGCCGCAACGGCACGAATTCCACCCCATCTCCGCTGAAAAAGCGCGAGAAGCCCTCGTAATACATCAGACGCAAAGCCTGGATCGCCACGATGGCTCCCTCCAGCACGATGATGACGACATTGCCCAGCACCAGGGTGATCCAGTGCCCGGCGGTGCCCAGTCCGGCCGCCAGGGTGAACACCGCCAGCGCCAGCGCCACATGGTTGAGGCTGAAGGCCGCCACGCGCATGAACGACAGGGTATTCGAGAACAGGTTGATTGCGGTTTCCAGCGTCTCGATCGTAGTCACCAGAATCCGCTCGCCGAGTCCGGCCCTGGCCTCGATCCACTTGTACAGTGCCACCACGGCCAGACCGAGAACGGCCAGTGCCCACGCCGGCTGTGCGAGATCAACAAGACCGGTGAGGCTGGCCAGACCGCCCACAGCGCCGAGGTAGAACGCCAGGCCGGCCAACCCGCCGGAATCGAACAGCGCCTCGCTGACATGCCCGGCTGCCCACTTGTTGCGCACATTGAGCAGCAGGGTGAAACAGATGAAACCGACCCCGAAGCCGACGGCAAGACCGAGCACCCTGATCGGATCGTGCAGCGGCGACAGCCAGACCGCTTCGATGATGTCTTCGAAGCCGAAAATGCTGCCATACAATAGACCGAACAGCATCGACACCGCCCCTGCCGCCACCCCGACCCAGGCCATCCGGCCAAAGCGCGGCAGCAGTGCCAGCGACAGCAGCAGGATGATGCCGCCATGGCCGATGTCGCCGAACATGGCGCCGAACAGCAGCAGGTAGGTGAAGGCGAAGGGCAGCGCCGGGTCGAATTCGCCATAGCGCGGCACGCCGTAGCTTTTTACCAGCGGGATGAAGGGCTTCAGCCAGCCTGGATAACGCACCAGCGAGGGCACCTCCGACGCTTCGCCCGGCGCCGGCTGGTGCAGGTCGAGCCAGTAGCGTCCGTGAAAGCGCGCAGCCAGCATCTCGCGCAGTTCATTCATCTGCCGGGCCGGCACCCAGCCAGCCAGCGCCACCAGGCCACCCTTGCCACACACGCCGGCGAGTGCGGCCTCGGCCAGCGGCCGGGCGAGGGCGATGCGCAACCGCGCCTCGTGCAGGCGCGGGCCGAATTGCTCGCGCAGGCCGTCGATGACCCGGCATTCGACGCCGAAATCCTGATCCAGCCCGGCGCGTTCCGTTTCCAGCCAGCTACGTGCCGTCTGCGGATGGGTGCGCAATTCGTCCGGCACCTCGAGTTCACGCCAGCCGGCCTGGGCCAGCAGGCCCCGCACCTCGTCCTGGCGGACCCGCGGACCGGCGATGACGGCGAAGGCCTGCTCGCCGACCTGGTCGAAGCGCGATACCAGGTGGCCGGTCATCGACAGCGCTTCGCTGACCCGCGCGACGGCACCCGCCGGCAGGCTGCCAATGTGGACCGCCAGCAGGCTGTCGGCACGCAGCAGGTGCGCGAGATCGACATTGAGCCGTTCCAGTCTGGCGAGGGTGCCCTCGAGAAGATCGAGGCGGCTGCGCGCCTCCGTTATGCGGGTGGTGTGTTCATGATTCTCGAGACAGGCCACCCACACCGTCTTCAGCCAGTCGTTCAGTTCCTGCAAATCCGCGAGGGTCGGCGCTTCGGCCGCCTCGGGAAAGCGCACGGCCCCGGTATCGCCGCATTGTTCGAGCAGCTTGGACAAGCGGCTATCGGCCTCGAGCCAGGCTTCGCGATAACGCAGCGCGGGCGACTCCGCCAGTTGGTCGACACTGCACGAGACCGGATTGAAGGCGCCGAAGCGCGCCAGTTCGAGCGCAGCATCCTGGGCCTCGGACGCCAGCATCAGCAATTGCACCTTGATCAGCGGTTCGGCGCGAAACATCACATCACCCTTTCGGGAGTCCGCTGCAGGGCGAAGCGGATGGCCACTTCGGACAGGCCGAGATGACGGCCGCGCAGCACGGCACGAACCGCACGTAAATCACGCTCTCGCAGCAGCAGATAGGCGAAGGCGCGGGTCATGCCAGGGGCGCTGGACTGGAGGGTCCGGGCGGCCAGTTCGGCGGTCAGCTGCTCCATGCGGATAAATACCGAAGGCACGTCTGCCGCCCCTGCCAGGCGCGTCTGCCAGGTTGGCGGCAGCGCATCCAGCACCGCTTCAAGACTATCGAGTGACGCCAGCTCGCGCAGCAGCGTACCGGACAGGCTGTAACGCGAGCCGAGCAGCAGATAGTAGACCTGCGCCGGCGGCAGCCCGTAGTTGAAGCGGTAGCGCAGCAGCCAGACCAGGTTGATGCGATCGATGAGGCCCGCCATGAGATTGCGCAATGGCGCCCCCTCGGCCTTTTCCAGCGGCCGGGCGCGCTGGATCAGCCCCTCGTAGTAGCCACGATCGAGCGCGGCGTCGAGGTTGAACGGGTCGCGGCTGTCCTCGAAGGCGCGTCGTGCCAGCCGCACGATGCCGGCATACGCTCCGTTTTCCAGGCGCTGCAACAGTTCGCCGACATCCTCGGCGTGCGCCAGCTCCTGGTTGTCGATGCGGCCGAACGGGCCCATTGGCGTCAGCCTGGCCAACAGCGCCGCGGGGCGCTCGCCGGTCATCTTGCCGCGCAGCAGGGTCTTGACGTTGGATATCTCGAAACGGCTGGTCCAGTACATCAGGAAGCTGCGCTCGTCACCGGCCAGCGGTCGAATCAGGACCTGGGTCTCGTCGAGTATCTGCGCGATGATGCGCTGCTCCAACGAGCGCAGATCCTGTTCGTGTGCAGCGGCAGGTTCGAATCCCGCCGCCAGTTGCGGCAGTCCGTAGGCAGACAGGGTCTCGGCCATTTCCGCCTGCGGCAGACGGACCAGCGCGTCGATATCCTGGTCGCGCAAGAGACGACCGGAATAGAGGCTGACGCGGGTGTTGAGATAGGCAGACATTTTCAGCTTTTTGCCCGACCCCA
>Ga0209285_10000696_pt1 | contig 10890 bp, 5 predicted proteins | sample PPLLak3March2015_2_FD_187249 | JGI IMG/M metagenome (GOLD analysis project Ga0209285, IMG submission 187249) | Freshwater sediment microbial communities from Prairie Pothole Lake near Jamestown, North Dakota, USA - PPLs Lake P8 Core (3) Depth... | ecosystem: Environmental > Aquatic > Freshwater... | reverse complement strand
CGACCGGCAGGCCGGTCTGGGCATCGGTAACAATACCGCGAATGCCGTACAGGGCATGCTCGAAATAATTCAAAAACGATACGCGCAGATAATTCCAGTAATTCGGAAGAGTGCTCTGGCTGGGCAACTTGGTGTTTGAAATCTCGAGGGTGACTTCACGGCAACCCCGGTAATAATTCATATAATCCTGCCGCCCGCCGGAAATGGTGTACCAATCGTAGCCATTGGTAATACCGGTACCGAAATCATCGAGATACCCGCTGGGACTGAAATACTGCGCGGAATCGGCATAAAGATTCGATACCGCCTGCCACCAGGTATCGTCGGCATGACGTGTCGACCAGGTATCCCACGGATAGTTGACCACTTCGGCTCCGCCATGGTAATTCGCGGCGATGACAAACGATTGGGCGTCTGCGAAATCCATCATCACCTGCGTTTCAACCTGTCTCGTTCCGCCGGGATATTGACCGTCTTCGGGATCCGGGAAATTCCGGTTCAGGTCGTAGCCATTGGCATTGTAGCGGGTCGCGCCGCTGACCGTGTTGTTGCCTCCGGCATAGGTACCGTCCGGATTGGACGCCGGGTTTATCCAGATTTCGCAGGAATCGACCAGGCGCGTCACCAGAGAATCGGTCCCGTAATTATTCAGAAGGTAATGAATTAAACGAAGCATCGAAACATAACCGGTCGTTTCGTCACCATGTATGGTGCCGGTGTACATCACCTCCGGCTCATCTTCCTCGATATTCACATTATCCGATATTTTCGCAAAGACAATGGACCGCCCTTCAACCGAACTTCCGACCGTTTCGACGATGCAGAGGCTCGGAAAAGCGACCGCAAAGGAATCCATCATGGCCAGGTACGTACTATAGGTGGGATAGGTATCGAAATCCCAAACGCCTTTGTCAAAGGTATACATCTCCGGGATAATAAGTGTCGAGGGTCGCGGCAGGAGTTCAAAGGGAATCCCCAGCGATTGGAATTCGGACAATTCCCGGTCGTTGGCATAGGCATAAACCTCGCCGTCTTTGACATTGTCGATGGAGATAATCCTGGATATTTTGTCCAGATGCATACCGGCATCGAGTTTGAACTTAAAATAGTATTCGGTGAAGTTGGCGGCATCGGCCGTTATGGTGAGGAGTAAGACGACCGCGGCAAGTGATAATAGCTTCTTCATAACCTCTCAATCCTGATAAACGCGTTGAAATTCCGTGCAAGTAAGCCTTCGGTAATTATATACGGCAAAAATCGGCAGGCTAAGCAGTAATCTTTACATAAAGATATGATAACTTCTCAAACTGTCAATTGCGAATCCTGTTTGCTGCAATTCTCCCTTATTCAATGGACTCAAGGGCTATCAATAAAGAGGGACAGCCTTATCGGGCTGTCCCCCCGGTCTATTTATATGTCATGCCTCTCTTCGTGTTAACTCGCCCGGCCTAATCGCAGATCGGGTCGGGACCGCTCTTATACTTGTTATTCACCAGATAGACAATATCAAGAACGTTGATCCCCGGTTCGCCGTCGATGTCTGCGCATTCCGGATGTTCCGGAGCCGGTCCGCTCTTGAACTTGTAAGTTATCAAATAGGTGATATCAAGAATATTGTAAAGCTCGTTGTTGTCGACGTCTCCGCACATGCAGGTCGGAACCGCCACCACGTTCATCGTCACCGGAACCACCCATTCCGGAGTGTCCGGGTCGTTCGACTGAATCGTTACCTGCCCGCCGTAGCTGCCGCATTCCAGATCTCCCGGAGCGAATCCCAGAGAAATCTCGACACTGCCGAACGGAGGAACCGTCCCGTTCCCGGGTGTCACCGACAGCCAGTCGGCGGCCTTGAAGCGGATCGCCATGTTGTCGTGAATATACGCTCCGTTGTAAACCACTTCCAGACCGTCCGTTCCCGCGGCATTCTCGATCCCGATCGTGGAACTGGTCAGAACGTCGCTCCCCGCGCTCATCACGCCATACTGCAGGACAATCGCGCCATCCGGGGTCAGGATCACTTCGCAGTTGATCGAACCGGTCCCGGTGGTGCTGTAGTGGAAAGCCACGTTGACAAAAGCTACGATGAAGCGGCTGTTCGCGGCATCATAGTAGTAGTAAATGTCTCCATACTGCTCCGGATCGAGATCGTCCCAGAACGGAGCAATCAGGTTGTTCGGAGCGGCGCTGTTGGGAATATCAGTGTTGGAATATTTCTTCGAACCCTGTCCGAAAGTCACATGACCGTTGGAACTGATGTGCAGCTCGTCGTAGTAGTTGGCATAGAACGGGAAGCTGAAACCGATCGATATCGCTCCCGTGGAATCGTCGTCTTCGAGTGTCACCGCCGTCCCCACCGTGGAAATGTCGATCCATTCCACTGCCGGACCATCCGGGTGATCGGAATCGACCCAGAAATAACCGAACTGGTCGGGGCCGCCCGAACCTTTGTCGGTTCCGGCATAGAGCGGTTCGGGATCGCTTCCCTTATCGGCATCACCCGGAGTGAAACCGAGGGGGCTGGGACGAAGCGGAGCCAGGGCCGCCAGAGCCGACTTACCCGAAAACATCTGCCGCGATACCGAAAAATCGAGCGGGCTGGGACCGTAGTTGTAAATCGTCATCGGGCAACTCATCGTCCCCGCCGAATCGACATCCTCGGTGATGTAGGTATCGGTGATGCCGAGATCCGGCTGGCTCCGCACTGTGAGAGTGAATCCACCATCCCAGGTAAGGCGGGTATCGGTTCCTTCGATGACCAGATCGAACGGAATAATATGCCCATCAGGGGTATTGGCGGCGATATCGACCGCGAAGCCGTCGTTAATCATCACGGTCCCATCATTGCCGTCAATCGTACCGTACGATTCGGCTCCATCCGTAATGGTCACGTACGGGTCGGTCGAGGTCAAGGTGACATCCACATCATAAGCGGGATCGGGGCCGACATTTTTGACTTCGACGCTCAGCGTTACCGTCTCCGCGGCATCGACTATTCCATCGCTTCCTTCATCGAGGTAAGCATAGTCGTTCATAACACAATAGGGGCCGTCGGGGGTGATAACCTGCAGGGTCGTAATATACGGTTCATAATTGAAGGCGGTAACAGTCAAGGATACGGCTTCCCCGATGGGAAGCGCCTCCGTAAATACGATCGTGGCGTTTCCGGATTGGTCGGTATAGGCCGATCCGTAGAGTACGCCGTTATGATAAATCGCCGCCAGTGAACCCGGCACACCGGTAACCTGAATGTCGAATTCGCTTAACGAAAACAGGATAACGGATTCGTGGCTGACGGTCATTTGCTGACTGACATCGGTTCTGAGGAGGACCGAGGGATCGCCGAAGATAGTCCAGTGGATAAATTCATCGGGACCGTCGGAGGAGTTCAGATCCATCATCTTGCATGACCCATTAAAGCAGATACCGCCGAATGTGGTTTTAGCCTCGGCAACAAGGAGATCAGTGCATTCATCCTGGGCATCCATGGGAGGATCCCAAGACTGGTTAACGGTTGACATATAGGCGCCGATGGCGCCGGTAGGGACTCCGGATGAATTATTTGTAGCGCGCAGCCAGGCCTCTCCGAAACAGGTGCCGCTGGTAAAATTGCCGTTCACGCAGGCCACGCTGATGATAAAGGGAAGCATATAGTCGTTGATCAGCGCATTCACGTTGGTCGATGAAAATCCGGTCGTCGACCAGGCGTTATCGCTTCCATGTCCGGTATAGTTTATAAAACTGCGCCCGTTGTTCACGGCCGCGGCGACCTGTGAAGAGGTAGCACCGGTGGTTTCATAGAGCCGATCTACCTGGGTATAGGTGAAGGCCAGGAGATCGTCGCGAATTAGGTCCGCATGCTCATAATCGTACTCACCGAAATGTCCCGGACCGCCGCTGGAGGCGATGCCGGTGCCCATATGGAGCCAATCTCCGGAATGGAGGTGTTTTTCGTAATCGATGACGCGATCGACCTGGGTCGTGACATTGGCCACACTCTGGGCGGAAAAACGGCCGATGAAGGCTTCGGGGTAGTAGTCGGTGCCCAAGATACGGGTGTAATTGGGATCGGTACCGCCGCCGCCGACTATTTCGGTGGTGACTTCAGCATAATCTCCGACCAGAAGAATCCAGGCCAGACTGGTTGAATCATAGAAATCGTCGATGAAATTGCCGATTGCAGTATAGTTATTGCCGATGCTGGAAACACTTACGAGAGTGGTTTTAATCCCTTTCTGCAGTTTCCAGTCCACAAACGGCTGCATTTCGTCCATGTATGCGGCATTGCAGATAATCAGCATGTCGCCGGATTCCATGACCGGGGTATATTTGCCCAGCTGGTATTCGTAATTGATAAAGCGGTCACGGTAAATGCGATCGAAATCCGGGACCAGTTTGAGTCCGCTTTTGCGATTGGGGAAGATGTTGACGATTCCGGGGCCGGCCGGGGTTACTTCGACCGTCACGGACGTATATACCCGCAAGATTTTATTTGCGGGATTATATTGGAACGGGTTGATTTCGACCACGGTACCGCGGAAATCGCGCATAATAAAGGGTTCTCTGATTGCGGCGATTTGAGAGGGATAAAATTCATTCGATTCGTATGTATTCCCGAAAGTAAAAGGAACATCCGCGGGGAGAATCGTCCGGTCGAAATTCCCTTTCGAAGGAGCCACCGGGAAATTTTCGAATTCGGTGAATTCCGACGAAATCACTTTAATTTCCATGCGGGCGTCGTCCGGGATGATTATCGCCCGGCAAATATGGGGTAGATCCGGTTCTCCTCTAAGCAAGAGGTTGCTTTCTTCGGTGAGTTTCAGTTGGTGAAATTGCTTTCCGTCGATTTCGATTAAGTCGGCATCAAAAGTTCCGACGTCAAAACGGATAGTGGTACCGAGATCGTCCGATTTCAGGACAGAGACTTCTACCGGTTCGTCAATAGAGCCTACCTTGAACGATTCGGCCCGGGCAAACGTCACCAAAAGCAGGCAAACGATCGCCAGGTGGAGTGAACGATTGAACATGTAAACCTCTCTTGATTCTATAAAAATTGTCAGATGCTGAATTCCAACTTTTTATCATCTGCAATCGATCGGCAAGTAAAATGGTCAACGTCTCTCGTAATATAAAAGTTTATGGAATTTTGGCAAGGGAAAAGCTTAACAGGCAATTCGATAAGATAAGATATTTCAAAAAGTTATAAGAAATAGAGGAATTCGGCATAAAGCTACGTAGATAATATGGAAGGAGGTGGTAATCAGGGTAGATTTATCAAAAATCACAATCGTTCTATTTTGGTATTAGACCGTAGTTGATTCATCTGCAGCAGCAGCCGGAATCACCAACCGGGCGGGTACCAAGCATCGGATTTACAGGAGTAATAATAAGAAAGGCAAAAGCTTATGCTTTCGAAGTCAGTTTTGCCGCTGTTGGTGACACTCCTGGTCTGGGCCGCACGGGGAGAATGCGAGGTTATCCCCGATTACAACTTATCGACCGCCGAGCGATCCGAGCCGTCAACCGGGCCGGATTATATTTTGACAATTAATCAGCCGAATAACGAAGAAAACAGGGATACTGAAGCCTCCGGAAGGCATGTTTTGGACGGATTGGACTGCTTTATCCCTTACCATGTATCGCTTCCGGCTGACCTGCCGTTTTTTCATCAAAGCAAAACTACCTGTGGGATGCAGGATAATTATCCCGCCGAAGATATGTGCAGCGGTGAGGGATATGGCGGAGGAGAGGATTTTGTTTATGAGCTGGAAATCGCCGAAGCGATGTTCCTCCGGTTTACGCTCGATCCAAAAGGGACCGAATGGACCTATTTTGAAGTGAGAACGGTCTGTTTTCCGCCGGCGGGGAATTGTATTGTCAACTATAAGAATACTGCCGGCACGCCTTTTTCTTCATCGGTGCGGAAGTACGAGGCCGGGACATATTATATTCTGATCGATACTTGGCCGGGACCGACCTGTATTCCGGAATTCGATTTCACGATCGATCGAATTTTCGTCGATCAGCTGGTATGTCCCGACGGGGCTGTGACCGAAAGCGAGCCGCTGATGCATCAGACCAATGACGGGTGCGCCATGCAGGACGGGCATAATTGGGAGCCATTGGATTGCAATTCCACAGTATGCGGGACGGCTTGGTCGAACGGATTGATTCGCGATACCGATTGGTATGTCTTTACGCTGGAAGAAAATTCGCAGGTAACCTGGTCCGGGGAGGCGGAATTCGGGCTGGGGCTGTTTCTTCTGCGGGCCGATTATACCTGCCGTACAATTTATGTCCTCGATGTTGCCGTTTCCGATTTGCCAAATACTCCGATTGAATGCCAGGCGGTTCTGGCGGCGGGGACCTACTGGGCCTGGGCGGGACCTTCGACCTTTACTCCGATAGTATCCGGAAATGAGGATTATCAGGTGACTCTGACCTGTGAACCGCTTTCCGAATATTGCCAGGCCTCGGGGGGTTGCAATGAGTTCATTGGCAGCGTTGCCATATCGGGACTGGTGGAATTCGCGACCGGATGCGATTCGTATATCGATTTGACCTATCCCAAAATCCCGATGTCGCCCGGGCAGATTTATCCCATAGTGATAACCAACGGCAATTCCAACAAGGATGACGCCTGCGGGGGATGGGTTGACTGGAATCGGAATTTTGTCTTCGAAACCGACGAAAAGATAACGTTGTATACCAATTCGGGACAGGGGCCGTATACCGGAAGCATTTTCGTTCCTTCGGGACTGACCGAGGGTTGGTATCGTATGCGAATTCGGTTGCAGCGCAGTTCCACTCCGAATCCTTGCGGAACGACCACGTACGGTGAAGTCGAGGATTATTCTATAATGGTCGGCAGTGCCGAAAGCATAATGGTGGAATTCGATCCTCAGGAAATGCGATGGGACGAAACCACACCGGCCGACCCTCCGGAAACGGTGGCCGTCTACGTGGGGACAACCGAACCATATTTTACCGCAGGTAATACCGACCTGAATTCGCTGCGCCTGAATGAATTCGATCCGCTAACGATATCGATGACGGGGGACAATAGAATCAAAACTACTTTCGAAAAGAGCTCTTTTATAGCCTCATTCGGAACGATTTGGAACGGGGATCCCTATCCGGTTTTCATCACCGGGAGTGAGGCGGTAGGCGGATATTTCGGAATTAACCGCTCGATATCATTTGTGGGCCTGAAACCGGGAGATGTCGATTTAAATGAAGCGGTGGAATTGGTGGATGTGATTTACCTGATGAATTATAAATTTTTCGGCGGTCCGGCGCCCCTGCCTATTCTCGAAGTGGCGGACACCAATGCCGACGGAATCATAAATATCAGGGATATCATTTATCTTATAAAATATTTGTTTAAGGGCGGCCCGGAGCCGCTGCATCCGTAAACTTAAGCGAGCAGCAATGGCTTGACTTTCAGGCGTTTTCGGTTAAATTTACCGTACGGGTAATTTTCCTATTGAAGTATCGTACCCGGTACGAGTAATGTATCCCAACCGAGGGCGCTATGCATTTACAAAAAATATTTCTATCGACAATTCTGATTCTTGCAATTGCCGGTTCGTTATTTTCCAGAGATGAGAAACTGATTTCCGATAATAATTTGAGCCGATTCCCAAACAGGATCGAAAAGACTCAAATCGAAAATTCAATATCCGACTCCGAGGTGCGGGGCAGTCTAAAATCCGTGACGGAAGATCCCACCATGGAGGGTATTAACTGCATGATACCGCATGTCGTGGTTCTTCCGGACGAACTGCCGTATCAGCATCTCGATCAAACCACTTGCCTCCACCAGGACATTTACGGCGCATATGATATGTGCTACGGCAGCGGTTACGGCGATGGGGAGGATTATGTCTACGAACTGCAGGTAACTCAAACGGTATATGTTTCGGTGACGCTGGATCCCAAAGGGACGGCGTGGAGTTATTTTGAGGTTCGGACCGAATGCGAGCCGCCGAACGGCGAATGCCTGGCGATGCGGGCCAATACCGATGGGAATGTCTATTCCTCGGCGGCGATATTGCTGGAGCCGGGCAGTTATTATATCATTGTCGACACCTGGCCCGATCCCGAGTGCATTCCCGATTATGATTTGATGATAAACGCATTTGCAATTCCGGAACTGGAATGCCCATCCGGAGCCATTGCCGAAAACGAACCGCTCGGAGAGGATTACAACGGCGGCTGTACGATGGAAGAGAACCAGACGTGGGAACCTATCGCCTGCAATACCACTGTCTGCGGGACGGCCTGGGCCAATATCGATGAGCGGGACACCGATTGGTTCGAATTTTCGATAGACGAGGTGAGCGAAGTAACCTGGTCCGGGATAGCGGAGTTCGGGTTAAGCCTGTTTATTTTATCGCCGGACTATACCTGCAATACCATTTATGTTCTGTCCAGCGCCGCCACGAGGGATCCGATGACTGCGGTATCGTGCCATGCCACCCTGCAACCGGGAACCTATTGGGCTTGGGCGGCTCCGAGCGATTTTGCCTATATTGACGACACAGTCAATGAGTATCAAGTTACTTTAATCTGCGGAGAACTGACCGGCTATTGTGAAACATCGGGGGGATGCGATGAATATATCAGCCGAGTCGAAGTTTATGGCGGGATCGACGTTACCAGCGCTTGCAGCGGGTATTCCGATTTTTCTTCGGAAGTGGCCGTGGTGAATCCGGGCGGCAGTTATCCTATCCAGATAGTGAATGGAAATTCTTACATTAACGATATCTGCGCGGTCTGGATCGACTGGGGAAATGATTTTATCTTCGATGAAGAGGACCGTGTTCCTCTCGAAGTATTTGAAAATCATGGCCCGTATTACGGGAATATCGAAGTTCCCTCCGAGGCACCCATGGGTCCGCACCGGATGAGGATACGGCTGCAGTACGGCGGGACACCTCTGCCGTGCGGAGTTACGAATTACGGCGAGGTTGAGGATTACACTATCGAAGTGGCGTATACCGACGGCTTTACGGTCATGGTCGATCCCGAGGAGATGCACTGGGCGGATGGGAACCTGGTGGATCCGGAAGAAGTCCTGGTATCCGTTGGAACGACGGCGCCGTTTTTTGAACTGGATGACGTCGATTATTCGTCTGTCACCGTTAATGGAATAGCTCCGAATAGTGTTGAAATCGGGTCACATCCGCTGATACCGGGGGATGTGTTAGTAATCGCGGTGGACAAGGCGTCGTTCGTGCAATCGTACGGGATAATCTGGGATGGAGAGAGCTACCAGTATACGGTTCATCTATCGACGTATTCTTCAGGGGATTTCGATCTGACAGGAGTTATTTTGCTGATCGGGCATATTGCCGGCGATGTCAACGGCGACCGGCAGGTGAATATCCTCGATATTATTCATCTCGTGAATTATAAATTTAAGGGAGGTAATGCACCTCTTCCCATTTTGGAAGTTGCCGATGTCAACGCCGACGGCGTGATCGATATCCTCGATATAATCTATCTGGTGAATTACAAATTTAAAGGTGGGCCGGCGCCGGAGCATCCGTAGAAGCCGAATGGAAAAAATCAGGCCATGTCTATTTAAATGCGTCCCGGTTGGAATCGATTTGTATAAATTTCTGATGAATAAATCCATTTTAACCCTGACTCCGGTAATACTAATTCTTTCTTTTTTGGCGTTTTCCTGTACGGATTATATCAGGCAGGATAGGAACGAATATGAACGGGATTCCTCTGGCAGTCTTAAATACCCCGGTCCCTTTTGTCCGACAACGACCTTCTCATTTGAGATTGCCGATTCGGCAAATGTGGAAGTGGTCGTTTATGATTTAATGGGAATCGCAATCGATACTGTGATTTTCGACAACCTGCCACCCGGGACTCATGAAGTTGACTGGGACAGCAGCACTTTTGAGTCTGGAGTATATTTTTATAAATTATGGTCTATTGCGATTCCTTCGGGGGATACCACGGTTGTCACGAAGAAAATGGTATTGCTGAAATAATCGTAAGGATTAAATTGCCGGTGCGCTAAAATTGTACATTCACTTATAGGTATTGGCGAGTACTAGATGACAAACCTGTACAAACTATTTATTGCTGTGTGTATGGTAATATTCCTTGCGTCAGGTTGTAAAGGGCCGGGTGCAGATACAGGCCAGGAAACAAATACAATCAGAAAGCGGATTGACCGAAGCGAGGATAACCGTCCATATTCTCCGGAAACAACTTTCGCTTTTGATCTTAGTGATTCAGCCACCGTGATAATGGTAGTATATAAAATTGACAGCACCCTGGTGGATACTATAGCGAATTCTAGTCTTGCGGCCGGTAACTATGAAATTGTATTGAAATCTCGGGGAATGGAATCGGGTATTTATTTCTATAACCTAATTAAGATTTCAATTCCTTCCGGAGATACTTCAGAAACCATTGATAAAATCGTTTTGCTGAAATAATTCCCCTTTCTCCCAGTCGGTCTTATTTGCTTTCCGAAAGCCTTCTAATTATATTCTTCAACTGAAAACAGAAAATTACGGTTTTTATATACCGAGGGTAAAGCTTATGGCAGGGCAGAACTTAGTAGAGAAGATAGCTCAGAAACATGCGGTCGGCCTGGAAAAGGGGCAGAAGGTATTCGCGGGGGATTACCTTTCCATCAAGCCGGCCTACGTGATGACGCACGACAACACCGGCGCGGTAATCAAGAAATTCAAAGCAATCGGCGCTAAGAAGATGGCGAATCCGCGCCAGATGGTCTTCACGCTGGACCACAATATTCAGGATACCGGCGAGGAGAATCAGAAGAAGTACGCCAACATCGCTTCTTTCGCCAAGGATATGGGGGTTGATTTCTATCCGGCGGGGCGAGGAATCGGGCACCAG
>Ga0209285_10000694_pt1 | contig 10923 bp, 9 predicted proteins | sample PPLLak3March2015_2_FD_187249 | JGI IMG/M metagenome (GOLD analysis project Ga0209285, IMG submission 187249) | Freshwater sediment microbial communities from Prairie Pothole Lake near Jamestown, North Dakota, USA - PPLs Lake P8 Core (3) Depth... | ecosystem: Environmental > Aquatic > Freshwater... | reverse complement strand
GGTTCTGCAGGGTAAACCCCCAACCGGAAGGGACGATCCCGGTACCGAAACCCATATAATTGCTATTGATGAACGAGCAAGCATTGCCGAACGCATCCACTACGCAGAAGTAGACCGTATCCGAAGAGGCCACAGGAGTCCCGCGCTTCTGATCGAGCGTGGCCCGTTTTGGATCGATCAACTTGCAGCGCTCGACAGCGTAGGATTTCGACAGCAGTTCATCGATGGGCACCTGGACGACCCGCGGATCGGCAACATACCAGCGCGTATCAGCAAAAGCCAGGCGCATGGCTTCGATCTCCAGGTGCAGGCGATCCGCTGAGAGTGGATCATCGCCCAACTCAAATCCTTCGATCAGGTTAAGGGCTATCAAGGCAGCGATCCCCTGTCCATTTGGCGGACATTCCCAGACTCTTAGATCTTTATAGGTGACTGATATGGGCACATCCCAGGTACTGACATGACCAGCCAGATCTTCCACAGTGATACATCCGCCAGCGCGCTGGACAGTATCCGCAATCGCCTCGGCAATTCCGCCTTGATAGAAAGCCTGCTTACCGCCTTCGGCTATTTGCTTGAACGTTCGCGCCAAACCTGGGTTGCGGAAGATCTCACCAGGATTAGGCCCCCGACCATCGATGGTCATTTCGATCCCGCCAGGTGCGGACTTCAATTGCCTTTCAGCAGCCCGTTTCCAGAAGCGGGATGTAACAGGCGCAACCGGAAAGCCTTCTTCTGCCAGGCGAATCGCTGGATCCAGGATATCAGCCATATCCAGGCTGCCATGCTTCTCAATCAGATCGCACCAACCGGCACACGCTCCCGGAACTGTTACGGTATAGGGGTGAAACGCTGGCAATTCAACCCCAAACCCCTCCTTTTGCAACCGCTCAAAAGTTAACGAAGCCGGTGCGCGCCCGGATCCATTGAGACCAGTGACTTCTTTCGTCTCTGCATGATAGAACAGCGCAAAACAATCTCCTCCCAAGCCAGTCGATGTCGGCTCCGTAACATTCAACTCAGCCGCCGTTGCCACAGCCGCATCCGCAGCATTCCCGCCGCGCGCCAGTATCTCCAATCCGGCCGCAGTTGCCAGGGGCTGGGAGGATGCAACCATTCCTCCTCGCCCTAGAACAGGTGAACGCCGGGAATAAAAAGAAGGGTCGAGATCCGACATAGTTGCTATTTTAATCTTTTGAAACAGGAAGAATAACCGGCCTGGTTGTCACCAGCACTTTGTCCACCCGGTTGCCGTCCATATCCATTACTTCAAATACCAGGTTACCCCATTCGAAATGATCCGCCGCCTGTGGAACTTTGCCCAAATGCAAGAGGATGAACCCCCCCAAGGTTTCGTACTCTTCCTCATCCGGCAAGCGGCGAAGGTGGAAGATTTCCTTGAACTCATCGTTGGGCAGCATGCCATCCAGCAGCCAGGAACCATCCTCCCGCTGGATGGCCTGCGGTTCATCTTCGAACTCACCCACGATCTCTTCCAGGATATCCGCCAGTGTGATGATGCCTTGGACCGTTCCGAACTCGTCGACCACGAACATCAGCTCACGTTGGCTTTCCCGGAACATCTCCAGTGCACGGGAGCCGAACGCCATCTCGGGAATATAAAGCGGTGGACGCGAGATTTCCCGCAACTGGTCACCATGCTTCAGGTCAGCCAGCAAGAGTTCCTTGGCACGCACAACCCCCACCAGGTGATCGAGGCTATCCACTCCAACCGGGAAGCGCGAGAATGGACTGTCTTTCACCTTGCGCCGGATCTCGTCAACCGTATCGTTGACATCCAGCCAGACGATCTCATTCCGTGGGGTCATCAGGGCGTTGACACGCTGATCAGAAAGCGAGAAAACTCCCTCCACCATATCCTGCTCGGTCTCTTCAAAAACTCCTGCCTGGGTACCCTGATCGAGTTGGACGAGCAGTTCCTCCTCGGTTACGGGAATTTCAGCCGTATGCTTGATCCCAAACAGACGGAGGATCAAGTCCGTACATTTCCCCAGTAACCATACGAATGGGGTGAATAACCTTGAAATGAAAAACATTGGCCTGGAAATCGCAACGGCAACCCCATCTGCATTCTGTAAGGCCAAGCGTTTGGGTACCAGTTCACCAAAAACGATCGACAGGAAGGATACAACAATTACAACAACGATCAATCCGATTGCTTCAGCAAATGGAACAAGGGCAGGAATATGTGCCAAACTAGCCGTAAGAAATTCGGTGACCGTTGCGCCGCTGATGGCACCGATCAATACATCTATGACGGTGATGCCGATCTGGATGGTTGAAAGGAAGCGGTTCGGGTTTTCTGCAAGCTTGAGCGCCAGGCGCGCCCGCTTGTCTCCATCGTTGACGCGATGTTGAAGCCGGGCCTTGCGCATCGAAAGCATGGCTGTTTCGGATAGGGCCAGGAGTCCATTGAAAATGATCAATATAAGAATAATCAGTACATCTTTCCAAAATTCAGACATATCCATCCAATTCGATAGGCAACAGCCCACCATTACATTTTACCTGAGACAGGAGAAATTCCATCACTTCTCGGGCAGTTGAGCCTCGCTCCCTTAAATCCTGCAAAATACCCATCCGCGCCAGGTTCAGGCCTAGTTCGACGCCATACGGGATTGCCTCCCGGTACATATCCCAAAACAACCCTTCCGGGAATTTTCCATTATGGAAATGCGCATCCTGTTCAGCAAAAAGCGCCACAACGATCGATTCCAGTTGCGGGTCCGGTCCGGAAACCTTGATCGGCTTCCGGCTCAGGTACCAGGTTGTGCCGAGCATGTTGATGCTTCCCGCAAAAGGGTCACGCGCCGCAAAATGCAGCGTTCGCACGCCGGACATATAGAAGGCTCCCATGCACATCGGGCAAGGTTCGGTGGTTGTGAAAAGAACACAGGAGTGGGGGTCGACCGCATCGAAATCAAGGGCTCGCAACGCTTCCACTTCGGCATGGGCCAGCGCAGCCCCGTTCAAATGGCTGCCCGGCTTGACCCTTTCGTAAATCCGGTTGCGGCCGCTTGTGAGGATTTCTCCATCAGGCCCAGCAACTACAGCCCCGATCGGGATACAATCCTCGCAATAGGCTTCCCAAGCCAACTCCAGGCAGGCCTGCCAGGGTCTGGGGAGATCAGACCACATCGATCCCCGAACCTTCAACCACCTCCCCAATGATCCATATGGGTTGACCTAGTTCCCCCGCACGCTTCACAAAGGTATCTGAAATGGAAGCAGGAACTGTTAGCAATAGCCCACCGCTGGTTTGCGGGTCAAATAGCAGCATTTGTTCCTCTTCGGAGATCCCTGCATCAAACCTGACCCGTAATCCAAAGTACAGTCGATTATCTGCTGCGCCTCCAGGGAATGTCCACATTTCAGCATACTTGCGTGCACCGGTAACATACGGGACTTTTGAATTGGAAATTCGTAAGCCTACGCCGGAGGCATCTGCCATCTCCATCGCGTGGCCAAGCAGGCTGAAACCGGTTACGTCGGTGCCGCCATGTAAATCGAATTCAGATGCCAGTTGGGCTGCGGCGTTGTTTAACCGGCACATCCATTCTACAACCTCTGTGACATCCTTCGCGTCGGCTTTCTCGCCTTTTAACGCAGTTGTTGTCACCCCGAAACCGAGCGGCTTTGTCAGAACCAACACATCGCCAGGCCGGGCGCCGCGCTTGGTCAGCATCTTTTTTGGATGAACAAAGCCAATGACAACCAAGCCGTACTTGGGCTCTTTATCCTGAACCGTATGCCCGCCTGCGACCACCACTCCAGCTTCGCGGCATTTTTCTGCTCCGCCGCGAAGTATCTCTCCACTTACTTCGGGAGGCAGGTTGGGTGGGAGGGCTGCCACATTCAAGGCCAGGAATGGCTGCCCTCCCATGGCGTATATATCCGAAAGGCTGTTGGCTGCGGCGATCCTGCCGTAATCATAGGGATCATCCACAACGGGCGTAAAGAAATCCGTGGTAACAACCAGGGCGCGATCGCCATCCAGTTTCCAGACAGCCGCGTCATCCGGATCGCCAAGACCGACCAGGAGGTCCGGATAATCACCAGGATGAAAAAGGTTTTGAAGAGGGCGCAGAACCTGCGCCAGCGTTTCCGCATTCAGTTTCGATGCTCAGCCGGCACAATTGGAGAGGCTGGTCAAACGGATCTGTCGCCCTGTTGGTTTTGGTTCAGTCATTTGGTTCAGCGAATCAAGGTAATTCTGTTTCTGTTCCCAGTCCTGTATCCGGCAACGGGAAAATGAAAGGCGCATCACTGGGCAGGAACATTACTTCCACATTCGGCGAGAGTTTCTCGATATACAAATAAGTCAACAGATCCGGGTTGGAGCGGATGGCAGCCGCGATCAACTCCAGCGCTTTTGCTTCCGCTTCAGCCTGGATCAACCTTGCCTCAGCCTGGCCCTCAGCCGCGATAACAACCGCATCAGCCTGGCCCTGGGCAACTTGGCGGGCTTGCTCGGCTTCCTGCCTCTTCTGTTCGACAACGAACTGAGCCTGGAGGGCTTGCTGCTCGGCGATCTGTTTCTGTTCCACCGAGTTGGCATACTCTGGGGAGAAAGTAATATTCCTGAGTACAAAATCCACCAGGATCAAACCGTCATCCTGGAGTTTTGTTGTCAGGGCTTCGATGATGTATTGGGTGAATTCAAACCGTTTGGTGGAAACAACCTCTTCCACCCCGTATTGAGAGACAGCGTCACGGATGATGCCGCGTGCCTGCGGACGGACCAGTTCATCGATGTAGCGACCCTGCCAGGTGATGTGAACATCGATGACGCTGTCCGGATTAATTGCAAAGATCACGGAAGCGTCAACGTAAATTTCCTGCCCGTCCGCCGTGCGGGCTGCAATCGAATCGTCGCCGTAAATACTGCCCTCGGTTGTGGCAATCGACATGGTATAGGTCTGGTTGGATATCGTATACCGTTTCACGGTCTCACCGGGAATGATCCAATGCAAGCCTGCACCCAAAGCCTCCGTCCGGTAGCCTTGTGATATGTAGGGGGAGATCACAATGCCACGTTCTTCCGGCTGCAGGAAAACCAGACCCAAGCCGAGGACAGTCAAAAGAATCGACAATGCCGCCATAACCAAAACAAGTGTGGCCCCACCTTTTATGGGTTTTGCACGGGAGGCGCGCACCACGGCAAGGACAATCAAACCGATGGTTGCCAGCCAGGCCAACGAAGATAAACCTTTGATAAAACTAGAAATATCCATTCTGTTCTCCTTATCTGCAATTATTGTATCATCTCAATAAATAGGGGGGCGGGGGGTGTGTGGGCGGCGAAGCCGCCCACACACCCCCCATCTTCTCCTATTCATTGAGAAGTTAGCAATTATTTCGTAATTATAACCGCTGGTAAAATAAAAAGAGGCGGGTCGAAATTCATCCGCCTCCGCAATAGAATGCGCTGCTGATCACCGCCAGATTCTGAACGAAGTAATCGTACGCGCAGATAGACCGCCAATCAAAACAGTGACATCCACCGCTATAAGACTGCCCGTAGGTTGGTCAATGAATGGAATATCCATGACCTTCCCAATACCGTTTTCATTGGTTGTAAAGCGATAGGTTTGATCCCCCCCATTCGGTAAACGAACCACAACCTGCCCCTCGGCATTCTCGACCGGGCGTAAAGCTTGATCCCGAACGATGATATACACTTTTTGCGTGTCAGAGGTTCGGGTGATCGCTTTTCCGACAAAAGCCAGGACACGCAGAGAGAGGATCGATGGCTTTGCTTCAGGAATGCCGCCGACAGATGAGTCAACGCCCGGCAAGCGGGCCGGATCTTCACCAACAGAGTCGAAATACAGTCGCCCCAGATCAGAAAGGACGATATTCTGACCACGATTGAATTCCGGGTGCCATTCCAACCGGGCGTATTCAAAGTATTGAAGAATTCGTCCGTCCGGCTGGAATTCGAAAGCTGAGATCGGATTCCCAAACAAGGACACCCCACCCTGTTGATCGTAAAAAGTCAGAAAATCATAACAGACGGAATAGCCGCTCGTAAAGACACGGCAGGCTCCAGGGGTGGAGAGATTCAATGACGGCGCGCCTGGTTCATAGAGTATTCTTCCCAGAGGGGTCAGACGGACACGCTGTCCATCCGGGTTATTGGGATACAACTCGAATCGGGCTCGCTGGAAATATTGTACAGTAAGGCCGGAAGGGTAACTGGTGATAAACGCCTCTGTGATCGGATATCCAAACACCAAGGTTGGGTTGGGGACGGTTTTGTAGAAGCGATAGAATTCTCCTGCCACATTGTGCCCGGTTTCAGCAAAAAACTCCCCCTCCACCTGCTGAGCCTGGACACTGCCCAGCCCGTATCCCAACAGGGCTAAGCAGGCGATCATCAGGCCGATATTTCGCAACCGTCTCATGATTGGATTATACCCAACCGAAGGCACCAAAACGATACATTTACATATGAAAATCGAACAAAGCCCGGACGATCCTTTCTGCTGCGTGGCCATCGCCAAAAGGATTGACAGCCTGGGCCATGATTGCATGGGTATCAGTGTTATCGAGAAGAAGGTTCGCGTTACGGACGATGGAAGCGGTCTCTGTTCCGACCAGCTTCAACGTCCCCGCCTCGATCCCCTCGGGGCGTTCGGTGACTTCCCGCAAAACCAGCACCGGCACGCCAAAAGCCGGGGCTTCCTCCTGGATTCCGCCAGAATCGGTCAGGATGAGATATGAATTTTTCATCAAGTGCACAAGTGGCGCATAATCCATAGGAGATAAGAGCGTTATATGTGGAGTATGGCTTAAAAGGCGATAAACCGGCCCTTGTACATTCGGATTCAGGTGAACCGGGTAAACAATCTCCACGTCCCCGCGTTCAGCTAACTGCTTGAGCGCCATACAGATCCGTTCCAGCGGGAGGCCGAAATTTTCGCGGCGGTGGGCTGTTACCAATACCAAACGTTTCGAACCAGGACCGATTTCCAGTTTACCAAGTAACTCTATAACTTCTCCTGGCAGGGGCCTCTTCGAAACTTGAACCAGCGCATCGATAACAGGATTGCCGGTCACCACGATACTCGAATCGGGTACATGTTCTTGGAGCAGATTCCTGCGTGCCCATTCCGTGGGAGCAAAATGGAGATCCGCAGAGATGCCTGCCACGCGCCGGTTGATCTCCTCGGGAAAAGGTTGCCACTTGTCATATGTTCGCAACCCGGCTTCCACATGCCCGACACGGATGTGGCGATAATAAGCCAGGAGCGCAGCGATCGCAACTGTCGTGGTATCCCCCTGTACCAAAACCCAATCGGGTTTTATATCAGCCAGCACGGGATCAAGTTCCCGGAAGATCACAGCGCTCAACTCTGCCAGCGATTGATCGTCGCGCATCAAGTCCAGGTCAATGTCTGGCCGGATATCGAACAAACCCAACACCTGATCGAGCATCTGGCGATGCTGGGCTGTCACACACACAAGCGATTCGACGCCGGTTGTCCGCGACAACTCCTGCACAACCGGAGCCATCTTGACCGCTTCAGGCCGGGTTCCAAATACAGACAGGATACGCATCAGGAATCCCGGGAACCGAGTTGGAAGAGATGGAATCCAGCCGCCCGCCAGGTTTCAGGGGAATAAATCCCACGCATATCCACCACCACGCGTGCAGGAGTTCTTTTTGCAACCTGGCCCGGCTCCAGTTTTCGGAAAACCTCGTGTCCAACCATGACCACGAGTATTTCTGCATCCTTGATCGCATCCTCCAAGGCAGGAACCGTATCAAAGCCATCATATCGAGCATCGGGCTTGAAGGGTTCATAGGCCTTCACCAACGCCCCATGCCTTGCAAGCATGTGGGCAATTTCCACCGCCGGGCTTTCGCGCAGGTCATCGACATTTTCTTTGAAAGAAAGTCCCAGAACAGATATCCTCTTGCCATCCAGCGAACCCGCTGCCCGTTCGATCAGTTCCAATGCAAAATGCGGTTGACCGTCATTCACCCGTCGCGCGGTATAAATTAAATCCGTTATATCCGGCGCCGCCTCGACAAAAAACCATGGATCGACGCTGATGCAATGACCGCCGACACCCGGGCCCGGGTTAAGGATCTTCACTCGCGGGTGGAGATTTGCGATGGAGATGGCTTCCCAAACATTCACGCCAAACCGTCCTGCCAGCCTCGAAAATTCATTGGCAATTGCAATGTTGACATCGCGATAGGTGTTCTCCATCAATTTGACCATTTCTGCTGTGGTCGCGTCGGTGAGTACGATTTCCCCTCGAACGAAAACCGCATACAGGTCCCGACCCGCCTGCGCCGACTCAGGAGTCATCCCGCCGATCACGCGTGCATTCTCGATCAATTCCCGCAGGATTTGCCCCGGCAAAACACGTTCAGGTGAGTACGCAAGGTGGAAATCAGATCCCGCTCTGAGACCGGATTTCTCCAGAATCGGCGCGACCAGGTCAATTGTGGTGCGGGGCGGTGAGGTGGATTCCAAGATAACCAAATTTCCTTTACGCAGGAATGGAACGATGGATTCCGTTGCCGATATCACCGCCTGCATATCAGCCAACTTATACGTTTTTCCTTCTTGTTTACCCAATTGACCTTCCCGGAATGGCGTTGGAACGGCGATAATAAACGCATCTGCTTCCTCGGGTGCAGCAGAAACCCGTAACCTTCCTGACATTACGGCTGCCTCCACCACGGTTCGCAAACCCGGTTCCTGGATATGGATCTCACCGTTCCGAAGGGTCTTAACAACCTGGCTATTGACATCAACGCCAAGCACATTAATGCCGTTTGTGGCAAATGTACTGGCCGTGGGGAGACCAATGTAACCCAGCCCAAGAACGCAAATCTTGTTGAATTTCAATTCAACTCCTTGACCATGGAATTGCGTTAATATCTCAATAAATGGGGGATTGGGGGGTGTGCGAACGGCTTCGCCATCCGCACACCCCCCAACTTTCTCCTTCTTTTTGAGAATATACGAATTTCGCCTATTATACAACCAAGCCCGGGAAATCATCGTATACCTCTTATGGAGTTTGTTGTATAATGAATTCGGTAACTCGTGAAAGGCGGAAAAAATGGATTTCCTTCTTAACCCGAATGTTGCCTACCTCTTGTTGGTGGTTGGCATCCTACTGACGCTGTTGGCCATCATCACCCCCGGCACTGGCATGCTGGAGGTCGGCGCGGCTTTCTGCCTGATCCTGGCCGGCTATGCGGTATACAACCTTTCGTTCAGTTGGTGGGCGCTCATCCTGCTGGTTCTCAGCGTCATTCCCTTCGTGCTTGCTGTTAGAAGGAAACGGAGGGAGATTTTCCTGGCTCTCAGCATTGCCTTGTTGATCGCCGGTTCGGTGTTCCTTTTCAAGGATGATAAGGGTGGACCGGCCGTCAATCCCTGGCTGGCATCGGTGACATCCATCCTGGTTGGGGGCTTCCTGTGGTTCGTGACCCAAAAAACGATCCAGGCCATCCAATCGAAACCAACCCACAACCTGGAAAAACTCATCGGCCAAATTGGTGAAGCTAAAACGAAGATCCACGAAGATGGTTCAGTACAAGTGGCCGGTGAACTCTGGTCCGCTTGCAGCGATTCCCCCATTCCACTGGGAGCCCAGGTGCGGGTGGTGGATAGGGTTGGATTCGTGCTGAAAGTTGAAAAAGATGTACCATCTCAATAACTTGGGGGGCGGGGGGTGTGTGGGCGGCAAAGCCGCCCCACACCCCCCATCTTCCCAAATTTATTGAGAAGTTACAAAAAGATCATTAGCCAAATCAAATCGAAAAGGAGAAACTATGGATAGTACTTTCTTTGCAGTCACCTGCGGATTCATTGCATTGGCTGTTGTTGTCGTGGTTTTCCTGGCCAACGCCATCCGCATTGTCCCCGAATACCAGCGCCTGGTGGTCTTCCGCCTTGGGCGCTGCATCGGGCAGAAGGGACCCGGCCTGATCCTGCTCATCCCGATCATCGACCGGGCTGTCAAAGTGGATCTGCGCGAACAGGTGCGCGAGATCCCACACCAGACTTCCATCACCAAGGACAATGCCCCCATCTCGATCGACTTCCTGTGGTACTACAAGGTGCTCGACCCAGCCGAGTCAGTACTTCAAGTAGGCAACTTCGAAGTTGCTGCGCAGGGTATGGCGACAACCACACTGCGTGCTGTCATCGGTGGAATTCCATTGGATGATGTGCTTTCTGAGCGCGAACATATCAACACCATGCTGCGCACCCGCCTGGATGAGGTCACAGAACGCTGGGGCGTGAAGGTCACCAACGTGGAAATCCGCGAGATCATCCCACCGCGCGAAGTGCAGGATGCCATGAACCGCCAGATGTCGGCCGAGCGCGTCCGGCGAGCCGTTGTGACCGAGTCGACCGGTACCCGCGAAGCCGCCATCAACGTGGCCGAAGGTGAAAAACAGGCTGCCATCCTACGCGCAGAAGGCTCAAAGCAATCTGCCATCCTCGAAGCGGAAGGCCAGCGCCAGGCCCAGCAGCTCAAGGCCGAAGGCTATGCAGCCGCCCTGGAGAAGATCTTTGCTTCTGCCAAGACCATCGACCAGAAGACCATGACCCTGCAATACTTCGACACGCTCAAGAACCTGGGAATGGGCGCCTCGACCAAGTTCATCTTCCCGATGGAATTCACCAGCATGATCGAGAATTTTGTCAAAGACAAGAAGTAAGTATCATCTCAAAGTAACCAGGGGAGGATGGGGGGTGTGCGGGCGGCTTCGCCGCCCGCACACCCCCCGCCCCCCCAAGTTATTGAGATGTTGCAACAAGAAGTAGCATTAAACCCAAGAACAGGTAAAATAGAGGCCTCTCAAAACCGGGAGGCCTCTGTTCTTACAATACCGACTGTATGGAAATTCTCCCCGCCACC